>Ga0209498_1001669_pt1 | contig 13589 bp, 12 predicted proteins | sample WalLakDeSediment_FD_184131 | JGI IMG/M metagenome (GOLD analysis project Ga0209498, IMG submission 184131) | Lake sediment microbial communities from Walker lake, Nevada to study Microbial Dark Matter (Phase II) - Walker Lake 11/02/13 Deep... | ecosystem: Environmental > Aquatic > Freshwater >...
TCTATCACCTCAATGCCGGCGAGTATCCAGAACAGGATGATTATCCGAAAGACCCGGAAATCCTCGAGCGCTACGGCTTCGACAAGCAGCGGGGCGTGATCCATTCGCGGCGGCTTGCCGATGGCGGGCATCAGATCGAAGATCTCGGTCCGTTCGGACGGGAGCGCCAGCGCGTTCTTGAAAGCGAGATTCTCGAGCATTCGACGCGCTTCATTCGCGACGCGGTGGCCGCGGGTGAGCCGTTTTTCGTCTGGCACAACTCCACACGCATGCACTATCGAACCAATCTTTCGCCAGCGTATGAGGGTAGAACCGGGCTGGGCGTTTATGCCGACGGTATGGCTGAGCTCGACGATATCGCTGGGAGCCTGCTTGATTTGATCGACGAGCTGGGGGTTGCCGACAACACCATCGTGATGTTTTCGACCGACAACGGGGCCGCGTCGAACTCCTGGCCCGACGGCGGCAATCATCCGTTCCGCGGGGAAAAAGGTGCCGGCGGCTATGAAGGCGGCTTTCGGGTGCCGATGGCCGTCAAGTGGCCGGGAAGAATTCCGGCAGGCGTATCGACCGGTGAATTCATGACCATGGAAGACTGGCTGCCGACATTCATGTCGTGGCTTGGCCAGCCCAATCTGAAAGAAGAATTGCTGACCGGCAAGCAGGTCGGTGGACGCACGTACAAGGTCCATCTTGATGGCTACGACCAGAGCGATCTGCTGCTGCGCAACGGCGAGTCGAAGCGAATGGATTATTACTATTTCACCGAGACGACGTTCCATGGCCTCCGCTACGGTTCATGGAAGCTCATGTATACGAATCAGGAAAACTGGTTTCGCGCTGAACAGCCAGTGCTGAGCTCGCCGTTCATCACCAACCTCAAGCTCGATCCTTTCGAGCGTTTCCATGAGGCCCGCGGCTATGACGAGTGGGCGGAGAACCGGTCATGGATTTTCGGGCCAGCCCTGATGCAGCTGGAAACCTTTGTCAAGAGCTTCGAGGAATTCCCGCCTCGTCAGCCAAGCTTCTCGCCCAAGGTGGATGATCTCAACAGTGTCTTGCAGAGCATGCGCACGCAGCCCAAGGCACGCTGAAGTTCCGTCATCGTGTCCTGCCTTGCCGTCGGCCCGAGTGGCGGCGAGGTGGGCCAGCCAGACGCAAATATGTCACGCCTGCCGACAGAATCACGGTGTTCGACAACGACGGCACCTTCGACCGTGACAGCCATGTCGGCCGCCTGGCTCGGGAGCTGGATGAGGGCCCTGATCGGGGCTGGTTGATTGTCGATATGGCCGAAGACTGGGAACGAATCCGGCCGGGTCGTTGACGGCCGCAGAATAGCCGCTTGAAAAGCGGCCACGGCTTCATCGAGCGTTCACCTGGCAGGATTGGATTGCCTGAACGGCAATAATGAAATTGAGTGCAGTGGAGAAAGCCCATGCTTGACAGATTCTTGGCTCGGAAATCGATGGTCGCGGCATTGGCCGCATTGGTGCTGCTTGTGGCAACGGCCTGCTCTCCTGGGCAAGAACCGGAGTATGTGTCCGAACACAACGCCAAGGGTGAGATTCTTGTCGATGAGCGGAACTTCACCATCGCAGAGACCGATCTGTACATGCTCAATCACTCGAAAGAGCATCCGGTCAACACCTTCAGGCATGCCCGCGAGATGTCGAGCGTGGACAATCAGTTCGTGGTGCGGGAAAACCGGGATGTGCTGTACAGCCACGCCGTGGTGGACATCTCGGAGGGCGCCACCCTTGTCAATCCCGACTGGGACGTGTTCTCCGTCATCCAGGTCATCGATGAGAACCAGTACACCATCGGCTCGATTTACCCCGGGGAGCAGAAGACTTTCACGCCGGATGATGTCGCACTGGGCAATCATCTTTTTCTCAACATGCGAACCGGGGTTCGTTCGCTGGATGACGCGGGGTATGCAGAAGCGCATCAGCATCAGGACAGTGTCCAGATCATCGCCAATTCCGCGATGCCCTACCAAGCCAAAGGCTTTGAAACGACGAGCCTGGATGAAACGCGGGCTGGTCTAAAGGCGCGCGCGGATGAAATTTCACGCCCGGACCTGGCGATGGGCACTGCCGACGAGGTCGAGCCGGAGTCGTTTCTGATTGCCTCCGCGGTCGGGATTTTCGGGCTGCCGATCAATGATGCGGCTTATCTGAACACCATCCAGCCGACGGGTAAGGCGAGGTCTGGCCAGCCTTCCAGGATCACCCTGCCGGTTCCGCCGCTGAATTTCGACAAGGGTGGTTTCTTCTCGGTGACGACCTATGACAGTGAGGGCTGGATCGTCACGGAGAATTTCGCCCTCAACCATCGCACGGCCGAGCCGAATGAGGATGGTACCTATACCTTCCATTTCAATGCGCCCGGCCAACCGAACAACATCGACGTGGTGGACGGATGGACCATGCTGATCCGCCTTTACGCTCCGCAAAGCAGGGAGGCCATTCTCCGGTACATGCAGGACGCAGAGCGCAACATCAAGGTCGAGTTGCTGGACGAATACAGCCCGGCGGTCTCAATGGTCACGCCTGAAACTTACATTCGGGCCGAGACCGACTTCGCTTTCGCCGATTTCCAGAAAAACGCGGGCAACCGGATCAATCATTTCTACTACATTACCGAGCCCACGCCCCTTGATCAGCAACCGGTCGTGCGGATGAATCGCGATACGCTTTATGCCGCAGCCGTCGTGGATACCCGCGGCGGAGCCACGGTCACAGTTCCGGAATTCCCGGATGATCGGTATTTCTCGCTGCTGGTGATCGACAATGACCATTATGCGCCGGCGGTTTTTTACGAATCAGGCACCCATGAGATACCCGACGACACCCGCTACGTCGCGGTGGTCCAGCGCATACAGCTGATGGACCCGGCGGATCCGGATGACCTGGCTGTGGTCAACCGTCTGCAGCAGGAGTTCACCATCAATGCCGCCAGCAGTGAGCCGTTTCCGGAGCCGAAGTGGGACAAGGAAAGCCTGCTGGAGCTGCGTTCCGAATACGAGCTCGAGTTCCAGAAGTTTGATCAATATGAACCCGACTGGATGGGGCCGCGCGGGGAAGTCAATGAACAGACCCGGCATATCGCTGCCGCTGGTGCCTGGGGGCTTTTCCCCGAGAAGGATGCGGTCTACATCAACTACAGCGGGCCGCCCGATGCCGAGCAATGCTACACGGCGACCTACGAGGTACCCGATAACGATGCTTTCTGGTCGATTACCGTCTACGGCGAAGACGGTTTCATGAAGTCCGATAACAATATCGTCAATGATCGGAACGTTGTTTTGAATGACGACGGCAGCTTCACCGTGTACTTCGGACCCGAGGAACAGTGCGGAGACAGGCCGAACAGAGTCGATATCACGACGGGCTGGAACTTCCTCATGCGCGTTTATCGTCCTGGTCCATCCGTTCTGAATCGGGAATATTCCCTGCCAGCTGCAGAAGTCACGAACTGATGCCGCCCGTCGGATTCGATCGGGTCAAAGAGAAACGCCAGGCGCCTAGCGAAGCTTCGTACTTAGGTTGCCAGGGACACTGATGTGCGATTCAGCCTGCTGTTTGGGATGCGGATGGTGGCTTCAGTCCTTGCCGGTGACGAGGTGCCGGAATACGTGGGTTGACAGGCCTGCGCCGGCTGTCACGAGTCGGCGGCTACCGCCTGGCGCGTATCGCATCACGCGCTGGCCTGGACTTGGGCCTCGGTCGAGCCCGTGGTGGCCGATTTTGACGGCACCGAATGTGTTCACGACGGCATGATGTCTCGATTCCGGATCGAGTCGGATGGCAGCTACCCCGTCACGGTCACCGAGAAAGACGGGGTGACGACCGAATGCCGCGTCCACTTCGTGGCCGGCATCGAACCGCTGCAGCCGTACCTGCTCGAAGGTCGATCATCGGCAAGGTCCGGCAACGTCTGCTCGGGCATGGCTAGGGACATCGGTCCACTGAGGTTGTCGATAGCTCCAGTGGAGATCCGCGAATGCTCTGCGAAGGCCCGACCACAACCAGGCGAGGATAGACATTGCCAATGTCCGTTGAGAATCCCATTGCGGCCTGTCCAGGGAGCGGACGGGAGGCCGTTTAGGGCCGTCCACTGCCACTACCGGCCGTCAGGGGTCTCTTGCCGACCCAAAGGGGCCAGCCGTGAACGTTTCGCCAACGGCTGCCGACCCCCGAACTCCGGACGCCGATCCCGTTCGCTCGTGGGTCGTGCCCGCGTGCAACGGGGGGGAGGCCGGTCAATCACTACTTCTCAGCACCTGGAGCACTTCCGCCTTGAGGTAGCGCAGTTCGTCGTCCGACAACCCGGCGCCAAAGAACAGGCGGTGGCTTCGCGTGGTCAGGATCAACCCCTCGGAGACGGCGAGTCGCTGGACCGCCCGCAGCCACGTCGGAGAACTCCCCGGACCGCGCGGCGAGCTGGCGCGCGGCGCCAGTCCCTCTTTTTCGTGGTGAAGCTCCAGCGCAGCCTGGATCTGCTGGTCGACGGTGCCGGCCGCAATGGCGATGATCTCCTGTGCCGGGATCTCGATGTGCCGGTGCGTCCAGGCGCCGCGCTCCTCCAGCACGACGCCGCTTGACGATACCTCGAGCACACTCCCGCCCCGGGAAGCGCGCCGCATCGCGTTGACGATTTTCATCACCGGGGCCACCACCAGAAACAGCGCGGCGAAGCCCAGAATTACGTACTGCACCACCGCAGGCGTCTGGGTCTCGTCGAGGAACTGGCGTATCGCCGGAAGCAGATACACGAGGAAGAACACCGGTACCAGCAGGTGCAGGAGCTTGGAAGCTCGGAATGCGGGGGAGGGGATCAGGATCTGAAGTCCGTTGCCCTTGGGACGGACCCGGCTGCGGGCGTTCGCGGGCCGCGGTGCCTCGGGCACCGGCCCGATAACTGAAGGCGGCAAGTCGCGCAACGGCGAGTCTGCGTGCAGCGGGGGAACCGGGGGGCCAGCGGACCCGCTGGCCTCGATCAGTGGGAAACCGAGTGTCTGGGCTACAGTGACGGCGCGGGCGCGTGCGATTTCGTAGGCCGCGGTGTGTGAGATCACCGCATGCCCTCGCCCCGCGCGGCCGCGCAGCGCCACCTCGTACTGCGCCGGCCCGTCGGAGGACGAGGAGTCGTTTCCCGTGCGCAGGAGAACCGCGTCGAACTCGGTGAGTGGCCATTGTTCCGCAGCCAGGGGGAAAAACAGGCGCCGCTCGCGACGAACCTGACCGAGCCGCGTGTCGATCTCCACCACCCGGCGTTCGAACACGAGCACCACTCCGGTCAGGATGGCGATGGCTCCCATCACCGCCGTGACCACGAGCGCCCAGCGGGGAACCTCATCGGCGTTGTCGAATGGCACCAGGCCAGTGCCGCCGGCGAAGAACACGAGCCCGAGCGCAATGAAGGGTAGTCCGATCACGAGCAGGCAGCCGCCGCCCTCCCGGACCCGGATCCCGCCCTCGTGCACCTTCAGTTCCCGGTCCCGCACATTCGACCTCGTGCTTGGGCATTCACCCCCATGATAATCCCAGTCTCCGAAGAGGTTGATCGCGTGCACACGGCTTGCGGCAGCAGACACGATGCTGGCGTTCGGGCGCCTGCCGCCTGGCATTGGACCGCTCTCCCCCATCCATCGAACGGGCGATGAAGCTGAACAGGTGGAAAGTGTCCGTAATCGAGATCGATTGGAGCAGCCCCTGGCTCGCTTAATCGGACCGACTGAACACGCCTTTCTTTCGAACCGGCAGCACCGGGACGCCGGTACATGCTGCCAGCGCATCGGCTGCGCTTCTCAGTTGCTGCGGTTCGAGCACGTGCACGCTGTGGAAGACCCAGCCGTGCGTAGTTTCTACCGCAATGCTCGGACGCTCGGCGTCACTGCCGCGCGTGCGGTAGAACTCGATGGTTACGAGGATGGACCGAACGTCGCTGGCGTCCAGCCCCACAGGTCTGATCGGCCACCAGTAGCGCAACTCGATGTGCGGCGCCTTCAGGTGGAGGCCCCAGTAGCCGTGATATGTCCGAAATAGCAGAGCCCCCTGTCCCTCAAGTGATATCAGGCCGCGCAGTAAAGAGAGACGATCCATCAGCCTGGAAACTGGGGGCTGTAAGCGTGTGATGGCGGTCCCTGCGAACCGAGTCTAGAAAGCCGCCAGTCGCTCTTCAGGGACTGGTGGATCGCGAGGACCGAGGTCCAGTCGCGGTTGAACCGGTGTTCAAAGAGCGACCCGCGTGCGGTTCATTACCCTCAGCGTTCGCGTCCGCGTATCGCGTAGGTCAGATAGGCGAGGGCGCATAGCGGATAGCCGATCGTGAAAAAGGGCGAGTAGTGCCAGTCGCTGACCTGCATGCTGAGCCACATGACGATCGAGGTGCCGAGCAGAAACAAGGCACCAAGCAATGCCATGACACGTGCGCCCTTCGCCTCCTGACGAAAGAAGAACCACCAGGCGAGCAACGCTGATCCGGTGATGATGAAGTGGCGCATGAACATTCGCGCGCCGTATGCTCCGGGAACGATCTGCGCCAACTCCTCGCGCCTGGCGAGGACCTCGAGCATCCCGTGGCCCTTGGCGATGATCACGTAGGCGGTCGCCCCGATCAGCGACCAGTAAACCCATGCCGGTGTCCGGTGTCTTTGCCATCGCATAGTCTGTTCGCCCCCTCTTGACGATGTTGACATCATGTCCAGCAGGAACATGGTCAGACGAACACACAAGGTGTGAAACGCAGCGGCCCCTAAAACTCGGCTGGTTACGCGTGACCAGAGTGAGAGGGTACCGACGCGCCGACGACGCTGGGTCCGAGTGAGTGCACTCGACCCTGAGCGGCCGGTCAGGGCGGATGAATGAATGGCTGGAGTCGGACGTGGACCTGACGTTCGGAACCGGTTCCTGGCATCGACATCGAGACCTGCGAGGCCTGTGGCGGGGCGGTGCGAATCATCGCCTGCATCGAGGATCCGGTAGTAATTCAGAAGATCCTCGATCACCTGAAGAGAAAACACGAAAACTGCGGACCCTTCCCGTTCCCGGAAAGCCGGATGCCGCCACGGCACCCGTGACACCTCACCCCGGACTGCCCAGCCACGCGCCCATCAGAAACCCGGCGCTCGCCACGGCGGTGCAGAGCGCCATACCCCAAGCCGTGTCCACGAGTACGACTTTCAGCGGCCAGTCCTTGAGGGTGGCGAGGTTGGTCAGCTCGTAGGTTGCGTAGGTGAAGAAGCCGAACAGGGCGCCCCAGCCCGCGGCCACGGCCAGCGAGTCCGCCGCAAGGCCCGGCAGCACGGCGAAGATCAGGATCCCGATCACGTACAGCAGATAAAATACGAAGGCCGCTGGCCAGTTGACCGTCGGGCTCAGAAAGGGTCTCAGTTGCGTCTGGTAGAAGCCGCGGGCCACAACGCCGAGCCAGAGGAGATCGACAGCGAGGAAGACCCCGAGCGTGAGGGCGTATAGCTTGGCGTGGAAGACGAGGTCCATGGTCCACCTCTGCAGTCGGGTCGACAGGGAATGTTAACCCTGACTGCATAGGGCCGACTACTGCCCTGACGGGTCCCGGAGTCTAAAATCGACCCTGAGCAGCCGGTCAGTGGGGATGGATGGGTGGCTGGATTCGGCCGTAAACCTGACGTTAGGAACCGGTCTTTGGCATCGATATCGAGACCTGCGCGGCCTGCGGCGGGGCGGCCCGAGTCATTGTCTGTATCGAGGATCCCGATGTCATCGAGAAGATTCTTGCTAACCTCGATGCTAAAGCGTCGGAGCCCGAAGCCCCGAGGCGGGCACTGAGCCGGGCGCCGCCTGGAGCGCTATTCGGCTGACGCCACCGCCCTCGTTCAACCCCGGGCGCCGTTACCTGGAGGCACATGGCAGGGTGCCGGCTCGCCGCCCGCCTGGAATGGTGCGAGCATGGCGCTGGCGGGGGAGGCTATGGCGATGTGTGAAGACCGAATGGTGCGGGAGTTCGGGCGGTAAAGGGCCGCTCTTTCCGACCTCCATCGGTGGATAAGTGTTGCCCCTCCGCGAAAAGGGCGTTTACTAAGGCGGCCATTGATAAAGCCATCTAAACTAGTGCAGCGGCGTAACGATAGGCAGGGATCCGAACGAAGCCCCAGATCTTCTGGGGCATTTGTAGGGAGCGCAACGCAGACATGCCCCCCTTCAGATCATGCCGTGTCCGCATCGGTTGCCGGGCAATGTGCTGCTGGACCTGCTTCCAGACCCACTCGTCGGCGTTGAGATCGGGTGAATGCGGTGGCAGGAAGAACAGCGTGATCTTGCCGCCAAGGGCGGCGAGGTGTTTCTGGACCTTACCGGCCTTGTGAATGCTGTGACCATCCACCACCAGATTGATCTTGTGCTCCATGCCCGCGGCCAGGCGCGTGAGGAATTCGCTGAAGGTAGCCGCTGTGACCGATCCCCGAGGAGCGGGATGCTTGAGGGGCAGGCGTGAGGGGGGGGCGCGCCATACACCTTCTTCGCCACGCCAAGTCCAGTTGGGATGACCCGGGGCTGGCCGATCTCCAGCGGCCTCTGGCGCCCCGGGGGCGGAAGGCGACGGCGGCGCTCCACCGGCACATGGAGGAGAAGGGAATCTGTCCCGATCTCATCCTGTGCTCCCCGGCCCGACGGGCCCGGCAGACGTTGGAGGGGATCGCCGGGACTCTGGAAGGGGTACCCGTCCGAGTGGAGGAAGGAATCTATTTCGGGGGAGGGCAGGCGGTTCTGAGGCTACTCCGGACCTTGCCCGGAAGATGCGCCTCGGCCATGGTCATCGGCCACAACCCGACCCTTGAGGAGTTGGCCATGGAACTCCTGGACCCGGACGCGGCCCACGACCCGTCCCTGCGGCGGATGTCGTACAAGTACCCCACCGGCGCCCTGGCTACCCTGGAGGGTCCTGCCGCATGGTCCGACCTGGAGCCGGGCCGGTGCCGCCTCATCTCCTTCGTGCGTCCCCGGGATCTGCCGGGGTACTGAGGCGGGCCTATGGGTCGGAATTCGTCGGGCTCCGCTCGGCAGCGGGGACGGACTCCGACTAAAATCCGAAGACGAAAGGATGTTCCGATCCGCAGGGACGGTATCGACCCTGAGCGGGCATTTAACTCGAGCGCACAAGAGCCTGCTGGTCGACACTTTCCGTGCACCCTTGCCGTCGCTGCTATCCCGGGTAGAAGCGGAGGAATGCCCCGATTCCAGATAAGCGTTGTCGCACGTGGGATTGCTGAGAAGTCGGGCGGACCAAAGGTGCTTACCAGGGTATCGAGCAACGATGGCGCCGGAATGGGCTGGCTGGAGAGAGCGCAGTGCCTATGTCGCACTATGTCCAACATAGGCAGACGATGCGTTCCTCTGGAACAAGGTTGTCATCATGAGCAGCAGCAGGCGGTTCACCATGCGTCTCGACCCTGAACTCAAGGGGTGGCTTGAGGAAGAGGCTCGTCGGCAGGACCGTTCTACTGCATGGCTGGCCAAGCGGGCCATTGAGGGTCTGAAGCGGAGAACAGAGGCGAAACGCCTGATGATCGGCGAGGCGGTTGCCAAGGCAGATCAGGGTTCGTTCGTGTCGCAACAGGCCGTACACACTTGGATGGGGACCTGGGATACAGAGCATGAGACCTCCCCTCCCAAACCGGATGTTCACTTGTAGCGCTGGTAGCTCATGGAGGCCGTATACCTCGCAACGGCCCTCGAGGACATGCAATGGGTTCGTCGCTTCTACGCTGAAGTCTTCCCGGAGAGGCGTGGGCATGCCCGTGCCTGCTTGCTGAAGACCGAGGCCCTGATTGCCGAAAACCCTTTCGTGGACCATGCGCTGGGAGACGATGCAGACATTCGTGAGTTTCCGGTCGCGCGGACGCCGTTCAGCTTTCTCTATCGAGTCCACGACGGTCGTATCGAGGTCCTGCGCGTGTTCGATCAGCGCTCATTTCGTTTCGGCTCCGGTCTGACCTAAACCGGCGAAACCGGGTCTTCCCGTCCGCGCGGATGATACCGGTGCGGATGCGCCAATTTGCCTGGGGCGGGAAGGGTCCAGTGCCGCTGGTGTAAGTGCTGACGGAAACCACCCCCGCTTCACTCATCCACCGTACAACAGCAGGGTCGGGGATAAGGTTGGCGTTCACCAACTCGCCCAGACGGAGGGTGCTGGGGGGAGCGGTGGATTGGCGGGCGTCGAGAGCCCGGAGCGCATCAACATTTCCACGGGCGAACGGAGTGCTTTGTTGAATTCCACCCAGATGCCGTCGGCACAGCGTTTAGTAACGGAGCCCGCGATAAGGTGGCCGCCGTTGCGCGCCGCCGGGTCAGGGAAGATCACCTGTACCGACTGGTATTCCGCTGGCCAGGTGGCCTCCAGGAAAACCCCGTTGCGGCAGATCTTCCGCGTTTCCACCTTGAGCGTTTTCCCCGTCCCGGCAATCAGCCAGGCCTCCGCGCGGACCCAGATACAGTCTTCGTCAGACATTGCCATCACAACCTCCTGCCCCCTTGTGTGGGCTGTCGATCAGTCGCCGGGCTGGGCGCACCATGCCAACGCCAGTTCGGCATCACAGGTAGATCTAGATTGATATATAGGTTATACCTGAATCGGGTTTCTTGAAATAAATCGTGCAGCCTATTTTGTGATCCGTTATACGAAGCAGGCGAGGCGAGATCAGCCAGCGAACCTGTCGCCAGCATGAGTCAGAGCCCCCCGGCCCTTCTCAGAGTCTATTGGAGAGTCGGGCCGGCCGCCGATTGCGGATGCGATTATGGTGAAGAGAGATGGCCGGCCAAGGAAAGCCCGATTGATCTTTCCCACACGCCCGCATGCATACGATGAGAGTCCGGCGCCCTCGAAAGTCATCGCTGGTCGCCCCAACGACCCCCCTTGGCAGGATGCGACCCTCAACGGCCTCCCAGCCGACCGGTGCGAGCGGCTGAAGTGGATAAAAGACCGGACGGTCGCTGATATGGGGAAACTAGATCTGTTACCTTTTTTCATAAACGCGATCTCAAAGGCCTCCGTGCCAGGGATGTGGGCATCGAACGGAAGCACGGATGCGTCGAAGTCCTTGGCGGGGATTTGCCGGATCTCGGGGGCTGCGTTCTGTCATGGGCAATGGGCGCCATTTAGGGCGTTCTGGGATCTTGCAGCCATAGCCACACTCAAGGCGTCCGACGGCGAAAAGGCGGAACTCACGATCATCGCGAGCATGACGATTGGCGCTGCGAAACACCCGGACGACAGGGCAACCTCAACGAGGGCCCATCGGGCGAGTGCGAACACGACGAACGGCTCGGGGCCGAATCGAGCGGGCCCATCGACTGTCCATCGCGCTGTCCAGGCACATATATTGCGAACTTGACTCGACATATAGCCCGTTCTCACCGTGGAACAGCATGCGCATCCTGACCGCCATACCGATCTTGCTCTTCGGATTGATGTTCGCCGGGGGCGGCGTGTTCTTTCTCGCCACCACTGCGTTTCCGATGTGGCAGGACTGGCAGGCGATGCGGGGCTGGCAGCCGGCCTTGGCGCAGCTGGAGTCGGTCCGCGGTGGCGGCAACGAGACGAAGGCCCGTTACCGATATGAGTTCGACGGTGCGACCTACCAGGGCGAGCGGGTCTATATCTCGACCTTCAACGACAACATCGGCACCTACCACGAGGGCTTGCTTGCCGAGCTGAGACGGCACCAGCGTACGGGTACTCCCGTGACGGTGTGGGTCAATCCGCAGGCACCCGACGAGGCGGTCATCGACCGTGACATGCGCTGGGGCCTGTTCGCGTTCATGACGGCCTTTTGCTCGGTGTTCGCTCTGATCGGCCTGGTAGTTACCTATGCCGGACTCCGTGCATCCAACAAGAGGGTCGACAGCGGACGCCCGTCGCTGCGGGCATTGCGTCGCGAGTGGAAGGAGAAGAGCGCCGATCCGCAGTTCCAGCTGAGCTTCATCGAATACGCACGCCAGCGGGCGGGGGAATCCCGGCAGCCCGCGTCGACATCGGGCCCGCCGCCTGACTGGCACCTGCGCAAGGGATGGGAGACGTCGAAGATTCGCCCCGGGGCCCGGCGTGGCTTGATCGCGACCTGGGCCTTCGCGATCCTGTGGAACGGCGTGAGCTGGCCGATGCTTCTGGTTCTGCCGGAGGAGCTGGCCAAGGACAACCACCCGGCGTTGTTCGTGCTGTTGTTTCCGCTGGTGGGCCTGTTCCTGCTCGCCCAGGCCGTGCGCAAGACCTGGGAGTACCGGCGCTTCGGGGTCGTGTCGTTCGAGATGGATCCGTATCCTGGGGCGATCGGCGGACACGTGGGCGGCTACGTGCAGGTCCCGCGTCTCGAGTACGGCACGGCCGTGGCCCAACCATCGACGCTGTCGGTGCGCCTCGAGTGCGTGTACTCCTATGTTTCCGGCAGCGGCAAGAACCGCTCACGACGAGAGAGCATCAAGTGGGCCGAAGAGGGTGCGCCGCGGATCGAGGGCTCGATGCGGGGCGTCAGGCTCGCCTTCCGTTTCGACGTGCCTGAGAACCTGCCGCAGGCCGACGTCGAGCAGAGTGGGGCCTATCACTTCTGGCGGCTCGGCGTGCAGGCGAAGATCCCCGGCGTCGATCTCGACCGGCAGTTCGACATCCCCGTTTTCAAGACTGGGGAGACGTCCAGCGCCGTGCGACACGACGTCAGTGCCCAGGTCGCCGAGCGGAAGGCGCAGGCGTCCGAGGCTACCAGGCAATCCATCGACCAGAGGGATTTCGACCTGCCCGGTCTGTCCCGCGCGATGCGAATCAACACCTCCGGCGGCGAGATCCGCATGGCCTTTCCGATGTTCCGCAACAGGCTGTTGACGCTGTTCGCGGCCCTGTTCGCCGGGGGCTTCGGTTTCGCCAGCTTCCAGATGGCAGGGATGGCGCTCGAAGGCGGCGTCATGGCCATATTCGTCGGCCTGTTAAGCGTGCCGTTCGTGCTGGTGGCCATCGCGGCCTCGCTCGCGACGATCTATCTGCCGTTCAACAACCTGCGGGTGCGCATCGCGCGGAACGACATCACGGTATTGCGGCGCCTGTTGTTCGTTCCGATCCTACATCGCCGACTCCGTGTGTCCGACGTGTTGCGTCTCAGTATCAAGCGCAGCGGCAGCACCGGCCAGGGCGTCGACAAGATCCGCCACTTCAAGGTTCTGGCCCACGACCGCCGTGGCGGCAAGGTCACGCTCGCCGAGGACATCGACGGGGAGGACGTGGCCGGGCATTTCCGCGACTACCTCGCCCGGTATATGAATGTCGAGTCGCGCGCGTGAGTGTCCTGGGGCGGGTCGGGCGAGGGAATCAACGTGCACGGTGGTGGGCTAGGCTGACCGATTGGATCGGCGGCTCACTGCTCAGCGCGGCCAGGCGCGACAATCTCAGCAGTAAATATGCCCCTGTGCGTGAGGCGACGAAAGACGGCAGTCGACCCGAAGCCGTCGCCCACTGGTTCTTCGCGAACGACCCATTACCGATCTGCTGCGGACGCCCGGGGTGGCGGAAGCGTGGGTAACAACAGTTCTGGCGGGCCGTCGAGTCGACGGATTGGGGGG
>Ga0209498_1001671_pt1 | contig 13582 bp, 11 predicted proteins | sample WalLakDeSediment_FD_184131 | JGI IMG/M metagenome (GOLD analysis project Ga0209498, IMG submission 184131) | Lake sediment microbial communities from Walker lake, Nevada to study Microbial Dark Matter (Phase II) - Walker Lake 11/02/13 Deep... | ecosystem: Environmental > Aquatic > Freshwater >...
CCGATCCGGAAGATCCTCACGCACCTTGGCGAACCGCTCGAGCCGCCACCAATCGCAGCCGCGCGGGGCCCGCCCACCGACTGGGACGAGCTCGTTCAGGCCCAGGACGACCGCGACGTCTTTCAGGGACGGATAGACGAGCTGCCCGCGATCGACATCCACAGCCTCTGACCGGTGCCGGCCGCAAGCCGCCGAAGCCCCGGGAACGGCAAACTGGGACGCGGTCTGCGCAGACGCAAGAAAAACACCACCGCAGGGGGATGCGCGGCGTTACGGCGAACCGTCGCCGGACGGCCGACACGCCCAATCTCGCTGCTCAAGGACAGTCCGTCAGCCGGAAGACCGTTGCGGAAGTGCCATTGACCGGGCTATCCTTAACTGATTGGGACCGCGGCTGAGCGGCAGTACGCCAAGGCCCTGGCACCTCTTCGTCAGACTGGCGATGCCTCGACGATGCCACCCCTGCCGGCCGTCAAGATCCGGGAACTCGATGAGCTCGTCACGGCGATCAACGACCGCGGCCGCCGCCTCACGGAGCTGACCACCTCGCTCGAGGCCGCCCTCGAGGCCGAGCGGAACACCAGAGAGGAGCTCGCCTCGGCCCGCCAGCGGCTCGAGCAGGCCGCCTTTGAGCTCACCGAAAACATCCCGATCGGCACCTACACGATGGTCCAGCCGCCCGCTGGCGGGATCGGGCGGTTCGAGTTCGTCAGCACCCGGTTCCTCGACCTGCTCGGGCTCGACCGGGAGGCCGTGCGGGCCGATCCGTTCAACGCCTTCGCCTGCGTCCACCCCGACGATCGGGCCGAATGGATCCGCAAAAACACCCACGCCTTCGCCCACAAGCTCCCCTTCCGGGAGGAATGCCGGGTGGTCGTGGGCGGTGAGACCCGCTGGGTGCTGGCCGAATCGACGCCCCGCGGCCTGCCCGATGGATCGACCGTCTGGGAGGGCGTCCTCACCGACCTCACCGATCGCAAGCGGGCGGAGCAGGAGCTGGCCGGGGCCCGGCTCAGGGAGCGGCAGTCCGACCGGCGGATGCAGGAAATCCTCCGCCAGAAGCTCAAGACCAGCCTGACGGCCGCCGCCGTATCGCATGAGATCAACCAACCGCTGAGCCGAATTTTGCTTCGGGCCCAGCTCGACCGGGAAAGCCGCACGGAGTCCGCCGGTCGGGAATCACTCGACGCCCTGATCGCCGACGCCGAGCGGGTGGTCGTGACGATCCAGAAGATGAACGTCTTGCTTCGCAACGTCGAGACCGCCCACCGGCCCGTCGACCTCGGCCAGATCGTCACCAGCGGCCTGCTCCAGCTCAAGGGGCTTCTCCGCCGCACCGGGATCGCGGTCAGGCAGGCCAAGCCCTCGGCAGGCTGTGAGCTGGCGGGTGACGACGTCCAGTTGCAGATGATGGTCACCAACCTGGTCCGCAACGCGGCCGAGGCGATCTCGGCGGGCAACTCCAGCCGCCGGGAGATCGCCATCGACCTTCAGTCAGCCGATGAACACGTGGAGCTCGTGATCGGCGACAGCGGCCCAGGCTGGCCAGGCGGCACGATTGACGACAAGCTCCTCGACTCCACCAAGCCCGAGGGCACGGGCATCGGGCTGTTCGTGGTCCAGACCACCGTCGAGAACCACCGTGGCGAACTGGCGATCGGCCGCTCCCCGCTGGGCGGGGCCGAGTTTCGGATCCGCCTGCCCCGTCACCCCGCGGCGGATACCGAGGCCGATGACGGTCAGACCAGCCCGCTGACGAGCCCGGCCGCCACCAGCACCAGGAACACCGCGACGATCCACTGAATGGTTTCCATCCTCATGCCGGCGAGCCACCGCCGGCCGAACACGGCGCCCGCCAAGGCCGCCGCCACCGCCACGGCCAGAAGGGGCCAGTCGAGGTCATCCCGCACCTGGCCGATCCGCCCGGCGTAGACCCCCAGCCGGGTGACATCGACCAGGCAGGCGATCACGGCGCTCGTGGCCACGAAGGCCTCCGCCGAGAGCCCGGCCCGGGCCAGGAAGGCCGCCCGCAACGCCCCCTGCATGCCCGACAGGCCGCCGAAGAAGCCGCTCAGAAGCCCGCCCAGCGGCATGAACCGTGAAGGGAAGGCGAGCCCCCGGCAGGCCGGCAGCACCTCGACGAGGGCGAACGCCGCCAGCAGGATCCCGATCGCGAGCTTGACCGGCAGGACCGCGAACGTGCGACCGAAGGCCTGATAGGAGACCAGCGGCTCGGCGGTCGACAACACCCCCAGCAGCCACGCCCCGGCCACGGCCGCGGCGATCGCCGGCAGGCCGAACCAGACGAGCGTCTGCCGGTCGGTGAGCCGGCCCACGAGCACCACCTTGAACAGGCTGCTGACGAGGTGGACCACGGCCGTCATGGCGATCGCCTGGTCAACCGGCACGAACAGGGCGAAGGCCGGCAGGAGCAGCGTGCCCAGGCCGAAACCGGAAAAGAAGGTCAGCCCCGAGGCGACGAGGGCCACCAGGCAGATCACGAGGTAGGGCATGGATGCAGCTCCAGTCATCGGCCCGGATTCGATGCGACCCGCAGCGAAACCATCATCGCGGCCCCTCGCACCACGGCCGCTTCAGAAACAAGCCTCGCCTGGATGGCGTCGCAACCGTTTTTTGACCGATTCCCAGCGACTCACGTACCTTCAGAAGCTTCGACGTCCCGAGGACTCCGCTCATGATATCGCATCAATATCGCTTCATATTTGTTCACGCCGGACGGACGGGGGGGTCGAGCCTCGAAAGAATGGTTGGCGTGGACCTGACGTCGGATCTCCGCACCCGATCGCTCGGCAACACCGAATTCGCGGAAAAGCACAAGGGCTTTCAGTACTTTCGCGAGACGTATCCAGAGGAATTCCGCCAGTACTACAAGTTTGCCATCGTCCGCAACCCGTTCGACCGTCTCCACTCATATTGGAAGTGGTTCACGCAAATCGTGTGGAACCGACCGGAAATGCCACTCCGGCAGTTCATCGAAACACGTCCGCCAAAGTACTCCTTCGCCGCAAAGTACCAGCTGGAAGGCCTGTCGATCGAGGATTCTGTCGCGACCTTCGACTATGTCGGACGATTCGAGAATCTTGCTGAAACCTATCGCTTTCTCCAAGCACGGCTGGGAATCCCGGGAGGTGCGCCACCACACACCAACTCCACCGGGGCCCGCCGCTACCAAGACGACTACGATGCCGCGACCATCGATTTGGTGCGGCGGAAGTTTGCCGTGGACCTGTCACTGTTCGGCTATGACTACGACGGCTGAGGATCGAAGCGCCACCCGACCGTCCCTGGGGGCGTTCCATTCGGCAGCGGACGGCGACCGGCTGCCCCTTCGCCTGAGGCGCGAGATTGCACTTTCCGCTCCACGTTTCAACGATGTAGGCTTCCTGCCCTTGGCCATCGTCCCCACATACCACGTGAGTCAAGCATGAACCCCGCCGCTTTGTCGGTCACCCTTGTCCAGGCGCTTGCCCTGATCGCAATCACGGCTTCTCATGGCGTGGCGGCCGATTCACCGAGGCGGCCCAACATCGTCTTCATTGCCGTCGACGATCTGAATCATTGGGTGGGTTACACGGGGCGGAATCCTCGGGCCAAGACGCCGAACATCGATTGGCTCTCGCGGCTGGGGATGTCGTTCACGAACGCCCATTGCGCAGCGCCGCTGTGCAATCCTTCACGAGCAGCCCTGATGAGTGGTATGCGGCCCAGCACGACAGGTTGCTACAGGAACCAGGACGACTGGAAAAAATGCGTTCCCGAGGGCATGAGTTTGCCCGCCACGCTGAAAAATGCCGGCTACGCCGTGTACGGAGCTGGCAAAATCTACCATGGCAACTCGTTCTACCCGAGCGAGTGGGACGACTATGAGCCCGCGCGAGGGCCACGTTCTGAAAAAGCGGTCGATCCCGATGGGGGCAGCAAGGGCCCGACGAAGCTGGAAGGCTTTCAAACGCCCGTGACGCATGATCTTGATGATGCCGATCTGCCCGACTGGCGGATCGTGGACTATTGCATCGAGCAACTCGAGCGCCCTCATGACAAGCCGCTGTTTCTCGCCTGCGGACTGCACAAGCCACACCTCCCTTGGGTCGTTCCCCGCAAGTACTACGACATGTTTCCCTTGGAGGAGATTGAACTGCCGCCGCACACGGAAGAAGACCTGGCCGACGTTCCGGAGGCGGGGCGGAAATTTGCCGTCGCAAACGATGATCATCAACAGATCATGGCCACGGGCCGCTGGAAGGAAGCGATCCGCTCCTACCTGGCAACGATCGCCTATGCCGATGCAAATCTCGGACGGTTGTTGGACGCTCTCCAGAAGAGCCGTTATGCCGACAACACCATCATCTGCTTATGGGGTGATCATGGCTGGCACCTGGGAGAGAAACACCATTGGCGTAAATCCACCCTTTGGGAAGAGGCCACTCGGGCGCCGCTGATCTGGGTCGTACCGGGCGTTACCCAGCCTGGTGCGATCTGTCATCGCCCGGTCGACTTTATGAGCATCTATCCGACGCTCTGCGAACTGGCGAAGATAGCCCCGCCGCAGCACCTTGAAGGCATGAGCATCGTGCCGTTGCTGGCGGATGCTCAATCCCAGTGGTCACAGCCGGCGGTGACGACACATGGCTTCATGAACCACGCGGTCCGCAGTGAGGGTTGGCGATACATTCGGTACGCCGATGGCAGCGAGGAGTTGTACGACGAGCATCGGGACCCCTACGAGTGGATCAATCGCGCTGCGGATGAGGCGCTGCAGCACCGCAAGACCGAACTGGCTCCGTTCCTGCCGAAGGAGAACCGGCGAGCCAAACGATGAAACGCCGCTGAATCCGGATCGGTTCCCATCGATGTCAAAGCGGTCTGCGCGATGGATGACCAACACTCTCAAATGGATGGGCTCTCCAAGGAGCTTTCCCGACAGCCAAACCGCCTCGCGGCCCTCGACGGACTGCGGGGCGTGGCGGTGCTGCTCGTCCTTCTGAGCCACGCCAGCCCGCACTTTCCCGTCATCCATCCGGCGTTCAACTTCAAGGGTGCGGGCAAGTATGGGGTCTACCTCTTCTTCCTGCTCTCGGCGTACCTGCTCGACCGGCAGATCGCCTTGGCCATGCGTCGCGGCGAGCGGAACTACTGGGGCAACTACTTCTTGCGGCGGGTGCTGCGGATCTATCCGCTGTTCGCCGTCGCCCTGGTGCTCCACCTGCTGCTGACCCTGCTGGGGATCACGACCGTGATCAAAAACTGGGAAGACGCCGCAGCCCACCTCATGCTGCAGGAGGGCAAGGGCGTGTTTTGGTCGATCCCGGTCGAAATGACGTACTACCTCGTTTCGCCCGTGATCATGCTCATTTGCGGCGCCGTGCTGGGCTGGCGGCCGGCCCCGGTGTTCGCCTTCCTGGCCGCGCTCATCGCTGCCGCGGCGTGGCTCTGCAAAACCGGCGGACTGCCGCCGGGGTCGTTGATCGACTACCTGCCGATCTTTCTCGCCGGTGCGATCCTCGCTGTCCACGAGGTCTTGGATCCCCGGAATGGCCGGCCCGGCGGCCTGCGGCTGGATGCGGCCGCGGTCGTGGCGACGGCCGTTATCGTGGGGACGATCCCCGCCGTTGCCACCGCCCTGTTCGGCACCCGCTTCCGGCTCAACTCGGCCGAGATGCGGCTCCTCGCTGGGTCCTGCTGGGCCACGGTGCTGCTCGCCGCCACCCATGGCGCGCCGCTCGTGCGGACGATTCTCGAACGGCCGGCGCTCCGATTCCTGGGCACGATCAGCTTCAGCGCCTACCTGTTCCACTACCCCGTGATCACCTTCGTCAACGGCCTGCCGATCGCGACGGGGCTGAAGTTCCCCCTCTTCATGCTGCTCACCGTGGGCTTCAGCTCGCTCACCTACCGATGCATCGAGAAGCCGCTCTCCCGGATCAGGCTTGCCGATCTCTGGCGTTCAGGCCGTGATCGCGATGCCGTGGACGATCTCTCTCACGTTCGCGCCGAAGCGGATGACGCCCCGGTAGGCGAAGGTCCGGCGGTCGAATCCCAGGATCGCCGCGGGTGACGTGCCGACGAAGATCCAGTCGTCGTCCACGGCCAGCCCCCTCCAGAACAGCGGCCGTGCCGCGGCCTCGGCGGCCGTTGGGGCCCGCTCACGCCGCAGCCACCGCCGCCAGGACGACGCCTGCTGCTGGCCCCGGCTGCGGGCCACTTCGCGCGCGAACGGCGTGGCCCCGAGATCAATGAGCGGCCGCACATCCCCCGCCACGAGGTCGCACTCCAGGAGCAACCCCGACCGCGTGCCCACGACCCAGGCCCGCCCCGGCCCGACGAACTCGAGGTTGTGCGCGCCTTCGAGCAACGGATGGCGGAGCACCACCTCCATCGAGCCCGCGTCGTCGAGCCGGAGGATCGCCCCCGGTTTGTTGAGCAGGGCATACGCCCGATCCCCGTCGGCATTGACGGCGTTGAGGTGGAGGTGGCCGGCATGGCCCCGGTTGTGGAGGTCGAGATGCCGCAGCCGGTTGTCGGCCTGCTTGTCGGGATAGCTGGTGGACGGCACGCCGAGCCGCTCACAGACCGCGGGCTCCTCCGTGGGCCACCAGAACCGGGCACCGGCCGCGGGCTTCGCGTCGGCCGCCGCGGTGCCGAGCACGCTCGCGAGCGGCACTTCCGCCGCCGCGTTGATCGCCGTGCTCGCGACGTACAGCCGCTCACCCCGCCGCATGATCTCGTGGATGCCCGCGAAGTTTCCCTGGCTGAAGGTGCCCACCACCCGCAGCTCCCGGTCGCAGACCTCGAGCGTGTGGTAGTTGGCGATGACGATCGCGTCGCCCGCCACCACCACGCCGCGGCCGCCGCGGGAGTTGCCCCGCGGATTGGGATCGACCACCGGCGGATCGGTGGGCGCCACGGGCCGCTCGGCCAGCAGCCGGCCGCTCGGCCATTCCGCGACGCGGGCCCAGCCCCCGGCCGCGACGGGCGCATGACGGACGACCGTGGTGAAGACGATTCTCATCGGGATCGCGCGGGGGCGAGGGCGACAGCGTCAGGCCGATCGCCGCCAGCCGAACAGCGACCAGCGCTTCGGGCCCGAGTCATCGGGCTGGCCGGCTGCGCCAGTCTCCGTGGCCGAAGGTGCCGAAGGGTTGCCGTGCGGAAACGGCACGGCGGGAATCGGCCGGCCGAGAAACCCGCACAGGTCCTGCCAGCCGCTGCCGGTCTCCCAGCAGACCTCGAGCAACTGCCCGGGCCGGTCGGCGAAGTGGCGGCGGACCGCCTCGTTGTGGGCCTCGTAGCGGGCGATCATTTCGGCCTCGTGGCCCACGGGATTCGCTCGGCCGTAGACCCACTCGCGATACTCGCCCCGCGGCTTCTTCCTGGCCTGGCTCACGAGGCTCCGCAGCCAGGTGTGCGAGTCGCGGCGCACGGTGAGGATGAACCGGCTGCCAGGATAGGCGGCGTCAATCTCCCGGTAGATCAGCGGCCAGGGCCAGTTGGCCGCCGCCTCGTAGGCCGCCAGGGCCGCCAGGGCCGGGTCCGGATCACCGCCCACCACCTGCCGCGTCAGTTCCACCTCGAACCCGATGAAGGGGAGGCCGAACTCGCGGAAACACTCCCGCAGCGTCGTCGTCCCGGTCTTCGAGTATCCGAGTCCGATCACCTTAGTCGTCATAGACACCCTTTCCGGCACCGTTGTTGGAGGCGCCCACGGCCCGGGCCGGCGCCGAAGCGAACCAGCCCGAGGTCACGACGAGATACCGCGGCACGTCCGTCTGCGAGCGCACCGTCACGCCGTGGATCGAGTCCGAGGTGTTGAGGAACAGGGCGAACGTGTTGGGCTCGTAGGGAACGGTCTCGATGACCTCGACGTCGTCCGCGGCAATCTTGGCCGCCCACGGCTTGCGGACGCGGCCCGGCTTCCAGCGGAACAGTTCCAGGGCCCCGCCGGTGCTGCGGTCGGCCGGATGACGGAGGTAGAACAGGCCCACGTAGCACTTGTGGGGCGAGTCGACGTGCGGCCCGCGGACCGACGTCACCTGCCGGACCGGCGTGTTGAGGGCCAGCGTGGCCCGCCCCTGCACGTCGAGCGACCGGGGGCGGCTGTAGTCGTTGAGCCAAACGGTCCGGCCGAGCCAGGTCAGCGGCCGGAGACGCGCGAAGCGGGGTCCGCCCCCTTGCTCCCGGGGCTCGTACAGCGACCGCTTCCAGGCCGGCGCGAGGATCTCCTGGTAGAGCCGCGGCGCGCACCGCGGGATGTGGCTGGCAAAGAGCGACACGACGTCCGACACGAACTCGTCGGAGGCGTGCTGCCGGAGGAACTCGCCCCACACGTCCGGCACGTCGTCGATCGCAAGCTCCGCCCGGCCGCTGCTGGAGACGAGATCGACCCGGCGGTTGTTGGCGGCCCGGTGCTCCTCGCGGAGACGGTCGAGCCCAGGCAAGCCGGCGGCCAGCGCCTGGTAGTGGTCGGCAGCGAGCGCGTTTCGCACGACGACGTAGGGAAAGGGCTCGGCATTGACGTCGCCGGCGGTGACGCGGTCGAGGAGACGGGCGGTTGGGACCGGGCTTCCTCCGGCGGGGCGGCTCAGGGTCGGCGTGGTCTCGAGCATCGGGGCACTCCGAGGGGATTGTTGGGTGGCAGCGAAGCGACTGTTGGCAGGCCTGCCGCCCGGGAGGGTGAATTGGGCGACAGCCTTTTTTCGAGGTGGGCCGGATGGTTCCTGCCGCTGGCCTCGGGGTCAACGGCAGTTCCGGCGGCCGATGGCGGCGTCTCAGGCTGCCCGCACGCCGCGCCGCCCCCCGCTCAGCCGAGCCAGGATGCCGCCACAGGTTTCGATCAGCCGATCGATCTGCCGGGCGTCGCTGGTCGGGGAGAGCCCCAGATAGAGCCCCCGGTCATGGATTCGATCCGCCCCGGGCAAGGCGCCGCAGGCCAGCTGGGGAAACAGCCGGGCCGCCGGCTGCCGGGCGATGTTGCCCGTCACGATCGGCCGCGTTTCGACGCCGGCCGCCTCCAGTTCCGCGGCCAGTTGGTCGCGGCCGAAGGGGGCCGACTCGGCGAGGAGCACCGGCAGGGCGAACCACGCCGGCTCCGCGGCGGCCTCGGCCCGCGGCCGACTCAGCCAGCGGGAGTCGTCCACGAAGGCGAAGAACCGCTCGGCCAGCGCGTTGCGGCGGGCCCGAAACAGCTCCTGCCGGGCGAGCTGGTGGAGGCCGAAGCTGGCCTGAACCTCGGTGGGCCGGAGGTTGAAGCCCCAGGTGGTGAACAGAAACCGAGGATCGCAGCCGGCCGCTTCGGCAGACGGCCGGGGCGCGCTGCCCCCCCGCACCCAGCCGTGAGCCCGCAGCTGGCGGAAGGTGGCCGCCAGCCGGTCGTCCTCGCAGGTCACCATCCCTCCCTCCATGGTCGTCATGTGGTGGGAGAAGAAGAAGGAGCAGGTGCCGGCCAGGCCGAACGTGCCCACGCTCCGGCCCTGCCAGCGGGCGCCGAGGGCCTCGCAGCAGTCCTCGAGCACCATCAGGCCATGTCGGTCTGCGATCGCGCCGATCCCGTCCATGTCGAGCGGATTGCCCATCAGGTGGACCACGAAGATCGCCCGCGTGCGGGGCGTGATCTTCCGCTCCAGATCGTCAAGATCCATGTTCAGCGTGGCGGGATCCGCGTCCACCAGCCGCCCGGAGAAGCCGGCCATCAGGATCGACCAGATCTGCGTGGGCCAGGTCACAGCCGGCAGCAGCACCTCGTCTCCCGGCTCGAGCCGCGGGCCGCCCGGATCGGCCAACACGTAGGCAGCCAGCAGGTCCGCGGAGGAGCCGCTGTTGACCATCACGGCGTGCGCGGCACCGACCCAGTCGGCATAGGCCCGCTCGAAGGCCGCGGTCTTCGCGCCCATCGTGGTCTCACAGCGGCACATCGACTCGATGGCCTCGGTGATCTCGACCTCGTCGAAGGTCGGCAGGCTGAGCGGATACCAATACCGCGACTCCCGAGCGGCCGCCGCGGCCCGGGCGGCATCGAGCCAGCCGCGGACCACCCGCCGCATCTCATGACGGTCGCCGAACGGCTCCGGCAGAGCATCGACCTTCATGCGGCGGCGCTCCCCGGCAGCGACAGGTGTCCGGCCCGCAGTGCGCGATACTCGGCGATCGTCCGCCGCACGCCCGTCTCCAGGTCGATCGCCGCCCGGAAGCCCAGGTCGCGGAGCCGGCCACAGTCGAGACACTTGCGGGGCATCCCGTCGGGCTTCGACGGATCCCAGGCCACCGCGCCGCGATACCCCGACTCCGCCGCGATCAGCTCGGCCAGTTCGCGGATCGAGACGTCGAGGCCGGTTCCCAGATTGATCGGCCGCGGATCGTCCAGCCGTTCGACCAGGAACAGCATCCCCTCCACCACGTCGTCGACATGGATGAACTCCCGCCGGGCCGTGCCCGTGCCCCAGAGTTCGACCCGTTCGCGACCCATGTCCACCGCGTCGCAGAAGCGGCGGACGAGCGCCGAAAGGACGTGCGACCGCTCGAGGTCGAAGTGATCGCCGGTTCCGTAGATGTTGCAGGGCATCGGGCACACGACCCGAAGGCCCCGCTGCCGATGGTAGGCCTCTGCCAGTTTGAGCGCCGTGATCTTGGCCAGGGCATAGCCCTCGTTGGTGGGCTCGAGGGGGCCGCCGAGCAGCGACGCTTCCACCATCGGCTGCGGGCAGTCGCGGGGATAGATGCAGGAGCTTCCCAGGAGCAGCGTGCGGCCCACGCCAAACTCCGCGCAGGCCGCCAGCCCATGGACGGCGATCCGCAGGTTTTCGTCGAGGAAGCCGACCGGATCGGCCACGTTGGCCGCGATGCCTCCCACCTTGGCGGCCAGCAGGAAGACGTATTCCGGCCGCTGCTCGCGGAAATACCGCCGCGTGCTCTCGGGATCGGCGAGGTCGAGCTCCCGGCGGGACGGCGACAGCACGGCCGAGTAGCCCTCGGCCCGCAGCCGGGCCGCGAGCCGGCCGCCCACCATGCCCGTGCCGCCGGTGACGAGGATGCGGGCTTGACGTTTCATCAAAGGGTGTCTCCGCGAAGTGGCGGGCAGGTGGCTGAGCGTCGCCGCGGGATCGTTCAGTTGTAGAAAACGGGCGTCAAGGCCGATCGCCGCCTGCGGGCCACGCGGCCCGGCCGTGCCCAGCTTGCCAAACCGTTCAGGCCGCCCACTCCTCCCGGCCTACGATCGTGATCAGCCGGGGCCTGGCCGTCAGCAATTCCAGTTCGGTGTCGAGGGTGGCCAGGAGCGACTCCCACCGGCCCGGCCGGTCCTGCCGCACGAGCCGCACCGAGGCGTACCAGCGACTGTCCGGGCCCGCCGCGGGCCAGGCCCAGTAGGCCGGCACCGAGAGCATGCCCAGCGTTTCGATGCCCAGGCCGGCGGCCAGGTGCAGGAGGGTATTGTCGGCGGTGAGCACCGCGTCCATGCCGCCCAGTTCCCTGGCGAACACCGCCATGTCGCCCAGGGGGTGCAGCGTGTCGGCGTGAATCTCGGCCCGCGGCGCGAGCCTGCGGAGCGTGGCGAGGTCGGCCTCGATGTCTCCGTGCTGAGCCACGTGCCAGGCCACGTCGTGCCGCGCGAGCACGCCGGCCAGCAGCTTTACCGGCACATTGCGATACCGCCCCTGAGCATCGTTTGTGGTCTTCCACGACAGCGCGATCCGCGGCCGGTGATCGACCGCGGGCCCGCGGACCGGCTCCGGCACCCGCAGTCGGCCCGCCGCGACCGCCCGGAAGTCGTCGTCTCCCGCGACCAGGATCCCGAGCAGGTCACGCGCCAGGACGTACTGTCCACAACCGCGGGTCGCCGCCACGAGATCGGCCGCCTTGTCGACGACCGTGCAGTCGGGAAACGAGGCCTGCAGCAGGCCCACCAGCCGCCCCGCACAAGCAAGCACCAGCGGCACCGGATGCAGGGCCAAGAGCGGGCCTACGAGCCGGCTGGCCAGGATCTCGCCACCCAGGCTGTCCTTGAAGTTGAACCACACGAGCAGCGGTCCATCGGGCGGTTCTTCGCCCTGCCAGCGACGCAGGCCGAGTTCCGCGGCCAGTTCCCGCGGCTGGCGGGGATCCGCCACCTCCGCCCGCCAGCCTGCCGTGCGGCTGCGGGGCGGTCGCACAGCGGGCGGCTCGAAGTCGGCCCCCGGATACCGCGGCCAGCCGGTCGAGAAATCGCCCTGATGAAACCGGATCCAGTCATCCATCAGTCGGGCCTTGCGCCGCAGGACCGGATCCTGCCGGACCCGCCGGTAGCGCGACCGGGCCGTGTCGTACCGGCCGGCCAAAAAGGCCGCCTCCGCAAGCCGGACATGCAGCGGATCGCACCAGCGAGCGGCGAGACACGCGCTCAGCGTCTGCAGCAGACTCGCTGCCCCGGCGGCCTCCGGCGCGGCGCGGGTTTTCTGCGTTGCCGACCGCCGGTCCCGGCTCCGGGCCCGCTCCGCCTTCCGGCTCGCGGCTTGTTCGGTCCCATAAGTCGACAGATCGTCGAGGTTCAGCGGGGCCGCCCGGAACCGCCCCTGGCACTGCGCGTAGTGAGTGAACCAGCTGGGATTGAAAAGCAGGAAGTCGCAGCGGGCCAGGAGCCACATCTCGATCACGGCCTCCTCGGCGCCGCGGATCCCGCGCACGCTCGTGAGCAGCCCCCCCTCGTCCGGCTCGCCAACGTCGGAATCGAACCAGACCACGGTGCCGAATTCGGCGCGAAACTGCTCCCGCACGAGCCGCGAGTCGGAGCAGACGAGGATCACCTCGGGCCGCGGATCCGCGGCGGCGAGGAAGCGGTGCACCTTGGCGAACACCTCACCGAGACCGTGCCTGAAGAGCTCGTTGCGGTCGAGCAGCAGGTTCTCACCGTTGCCGTGCCGCAGGTGAATCCCGGCCACGACCCGGCCCTGCATCATGGCGGCGTGAAAGGCCTCGATGCGGTCGATGACGTGGGGCTTAGGGGTCACGGCCGCGAGGAACGTTTTCTGGAGGTCGAGGTGCCGAGGATCACGGAGGGTGGTCGTGATGAGCGAGTGATGCGGGAGCGACGGGCCGCCGTGCCGCAGCTCCTCGTCGAGGCGGTGGAGATCGTGCTTTCCGAACCGGACGAGGCGGCCCTTCAGGTCGGGCTCGAGGTCGCGGTCGGCCACAACGATGCGGCAGGGGCCGATCGATTCCGGCACTTCGAACAGCCGCCCGAACAGGTTGTCGGGCTCGGGCAGGTAGAGGCTGTGCCGCCAGTCGATCACGAGATCCCGCCCCGTCCGGACGGCCAGCGAGTAACCGCTTGCCGCCGAGGCCAGATCGCTGCCGATCCCCGTCCGCTTCCGAGTCACGACGAAGGGCCTGTCGGCGGGCATGGCGGATGAATCCAGGGCTTCCGGCGGGGAAATTGGGATGGCTTGGGGCCCGGCCGGATGCGATGGTTCCCGGCGATCGGGTCGCCAATGCCGCGGCGGCTCCGTACCGCCACGGACGGTAACGTTTCCCGACCCGTCACGCGACGGCAACTTCGACCGTACCCCAGCCCCGTGTCGCCCGCCATGCCTTCCCC
>Ga0209498_1001673_pt1 | contig 13575 bp, 11 predicted proteins | sample WalLakDeSediment_FD_184131 | JGI IMG/M metagenome (GOLD analysis project Ga0209498, IMG submission 184131) | Lake sediment microbial communities from Walker lake, Nevada to study Microbial Dark Matter (Phase II) - Walker Lake 11/02/13 Deep... | ecosystem: Environmental > Aquatic > Freshwater >...
GTACGCGGACGATCCGGGCGCGATGGGATTGGCGCCGGAAGTCAACGGCCGTCTACGCACCTTCAGCCATACCCACAGCGTGGCCGACGGGGCTTTCGTGCGCGCCGGGCAAATCTGGCTACGGGATCAGGCGGGACGTGAAACGGCCGTCTGCCATCTCGACGACATTAACCTGCGCGGCGCCCACAACGTGCTCAACGTCCTGGCGGCCGTTACCCTGGCCGACGCGGCAGGCGTACCCACCGGGGTCATGGCCGGGGCCATTCGCAGCTTCCGCGGCGTGGCCCACCGGCTGGAATTGGTCGCCACAATCAACGGCGTGCAATACGTCAACGACTCCATCGCCACCGCCCCGGAGCGCGCCCTGGCGGCTCTGGAAGCTTTCAGCGAGCCGCTGGTGCTGCTGGCGGGCGGCAAGGACAAGAACATGGTCTGGGAACCGTGGGCGCGGCGCGTGCGGGCGCGCGTCAAGCAGGTCATCCTCTTTGGCGACCTGGCGGCGCTCCTGGAGGAAAAGTTGAACGCGCCGGAGTTGGCTGGCCTCGGTGACCTGCGCGGGATCAGAAGCGTCAATACATTGGCGGAAGCGGTGCGGGCCGCGGCGGCAACGGCCGTGGCCGGCGACGTCGTGCTCCTGGCGCCCGGCGGTACCAGCTACGACGCCTTCGTGGACTTTGAAGAACGGGGGTGCGCCTTTCGGGAATTGGTAGCGAGGTTGAGTAGCGGGTAGCGAGTGGCGAGTAGCGAGTGGTTTATAGACGCATTTAGTTTTAGCAAGAGGGCACTGATCGATGACAACGTTGGGCGTACTTAAGAAAAGCACAAATCAGGTTCATCCGGGCTTGAAGCTGCACTTTGATTACTGGCTGCTGCTGGCGGCGGCCGGGCTGGTCGTGGTGGGCATGCTGGTGGTCTACAGCAGCACCTTCGACCTGGGGCTGCTGGCCAAAGAGAGTTCGAGCTACTACATTCGGCGCCAATTTATCGCGCTGCTGCTGGGGGTCGGCGCGAGCGTGGTCATCATGCAGTTCGATTACCATCTGCTGCGCCGCTTCTCGGTGCCGCTGATGGTTTTCACCCTGCTACTGCTGGGCAGCCTGCTGCTAATTGGCGAAGCGTTTCTGGGCGCGCAGCGGGGCTTCTGGGAAGGCTCCTTCCAGCCCTCAGAGCTGTCCAAGCTGGCCATGATACTGTACATTGCCCACTGGCTTTCCAGCAAGGGCGAACGCATCAAGCTGATCAGCTACGGCCTGATTCCCTTCTCGGTCATTGTCGGCATTGTCTGCGCCTTGATTGTGCGCCAGCCGGACCTGAGCACATCCATGCTGATCGCCATCGTCAGCTTCACCCTGTTTTTTGTGGCGGGAGCGGACTGGCGCCAATTCGCGGCCGTGGGCGCGCTGGGCGGCGTGGTCTTTGTGGTGCTCATCAACGCCTTACCCCACGCGGCGGCGCGCGTTGAAGCCTACCGGGTAGGATGGGGCAACCCCGAACTGGCGGGCTACCACGTGCAGCGCGCGCTGGCGGCCCTGGCTAACGGCGGCTGGTTTGGCGTCGGCCTGGGCGAAAGCACGCAAAAGTTCGGGCCTTTGCCGGCCGCCCACACAGACGGCGCTTTCGCAGTTTTGGGTGAAGAGCTGGGTCTGTTTGGCGCGCTACTGGTCATTGGCCTCTTCCTCATGCTGGCGTGGCGCGGCGTGCGCACGGCCATGCGCGCACGGGACAGCTACGGCTTCTTGCTGGCCATCGGCATCACCTGCTGGCTGAGCTACCAGGCCTTGATTAACGTGGCGGTCATTACGGCCATTATCCCTTTCACCGGCATCCCCCTGCCCTTCCTCAGCTACGGCGGCTCATCCCTGCTCATGTCGCTGATCGGGGTAGGCATTTTGCTCAACATTTCGCGCGACGCGGCCCTCACCAAACGGCCGCAAAAACGCACCCAGGCCTCCAACCGCCTGGCCAACCAGCCCAAAATAACCTGATGCAACTTACAAACTTGCACACTTGCACACTTGCATACTTGCAAACTTGATCTAACACAACCATGAAACTCCTGATTTGCGCCGGCGGTACCGGTGGACACATTTATCCGGCTTTAGCAGCCGCAAGCGCGCTGCAAAATCTGGGCGTCCGGCGCCAGGATATCTTATGGATCGGCACGCGTAATAACATAGAAGCGGAGCTGGCGCCGCGCGCCGGGTTCAGGTTAGAAACGCTGCGCGGCGGGGCCGTCGTCAGCAGCGCGCCGCTCCACCGGCGGATTGTGAACGGAATGCAGTTAATCGGCAGCATTGGCGCCGCCGCGCGCCACATCCGGCAATTTCGGCCGGACGTGATGTTGATGACGGGCGGCTACACGGCCGTTCCCGTCACCCTGGCTGCCTGGCTGCGGCGCGTGCCCGGCATTATTTATCTGCCCGACGTGGAGCCTGGCGCAACTATCCGGCTGCTGCAGCGCTTCGTGCAGACCATTGCCTGCACAGCCGAGGAGTCGCGCCAATTCTTGCCGGCCGACAAGCTCGTCGTCACCGGTTACCCGGTACGGCCGGAACTGCGCGCCGCCAACCGCCTCACAAAAGCGGAAGCGCTGGCCCACTTCGACCTGGCGCCGGGCCGCCCCACGCTCTTCGTCTTCGGCGGCAGCCGCGGCGCGCAGAACATCAACCGCGCGCTGATGGGCGTCCTCCCGGAACTGCTGCGCACGGTTCAGGTAATCCACATCAGCGGGACCTTCACCTGGCCGGAAGTGGAAGCCAACGCGGCTGCGCTGGAGGAAAAGCTGCGGGCATGGTATCGGCCGTATCCCTACCTGCACACGCGCATGGGCGCCGCCTTCCGCGCCGCCGATCTGGCGCTGGCGCGCGCCGGGGCCAGTATGCTGGGCGAGTGCCCGGCCTTTGGGCTGCCGGCTATCCTGGTCCCGCTCACCTTCGCGTGGCGTTACCAAAAAGTAAACGCCGATTACCTGACCGCGCGCGGCGCGGCCGTGCAAAGCAGCGACGAACGTCTGCCGGCCGAACTGCTACCCACCGTGCAAGCGCTGCTCCACGACGCAAACCGGCTCGCCGCCATGCGCGCGGCGGCCAAAGCGCTGGACACGCCGGACGCGGCGCGGCGTCTGGCCGAAGTCATACTGGCGTTAGGAAAGAGGGCAACCGCATGATCAGCTTACAAATCATGTTCTTTATTTTTGTCGCATTCTTTGCCTTTATCGGCTATATGCGCGGCTGGGAGCGGGAGGTTATCGCGCTGACCGGGCTGATTGCATCTTTGGCGGCGCTTAACCAATTCGGCTATATTGTCCTGACGCGTCTGCCCCTGGTTCAGACGCCGCTGGCCGGCGAGGATCCCACGCTGGTACTGCTGCGCAACCAGTTTTGGCTGCAGGCCAGCGTGCATGTGGTGGTCGCTTTTTTCAGCTACCAGGTGGTGGCGCGGCTGGCCGGCAACGTGCGCGGCGGTAAATTGGGTGAACGGCTGCGCGCCAACCTGGAAAATCGCTTCGTCGGCGGCGTGATCGGCGCCGTGAACGGCTATCTGCTGGTGGGCGGGCTGTGGTCCTTCCTGGAGTACCGCCTGACCGAAACGGGTTATGAACGGCTACCGCAGGAATTCACGCGCTACGCCTTCGACCTGGACATCATCACGCGGCCGGCGTTCGATTCGGCCGCCTGGCGGCTGTGTGAACATTTGCCGCTGGGCGCGGTCGATAATCCGACCTGGTGGCTGGTCTTCTTTTTTATCGCCTTTTTTATCGTGATTGTGGCATTGATTTAGGCAGGTTTTGTGAACGGAAATGCTTTCACCTTCAAACCGGGCGCACACCTGCACCTGGTCGGCATCGGCGGCAGCGGGATGTCGGCGATTGCGCGGGTGCTGCTGGGGCTGGGCTGCGTGGTTTCGGGTTCCGACGTGCAGCAGAATGAGGCCACGGCCGTTCTGCAAGAGGCCGGCGTCACCGTGTACCAGGGGCACCGGGCCAAGCAGATTGCCGGCGCCGACGCACTGGTCATCTCTTCGGCCATCCCCACCGGCAATCCCGAAGTGGACGCCGCGCTGGCCGCCGGGCTGCCCGTGCTCAAACGCGCCGATCTGCTGGGGCAGTTGATGGCCGACAGCATCGGCATCGCCGTGGCGGGGACGCACGGCAAAACGACCACCACCGGCATGATTGCGCACCTGCTGGTGCAAACCGGCCACGATCCGTCCGTGATATTGGGCGGTGTGCTGCCGGAGTGGGGCAGCAACGGCCGTTACGGCGCGGGCGACTATTTTCTCGTAGAAGCCGACGAATACGACTACATGTTCCTGGGGCTGCGGCCGGAGATCGCCATCATCACCAATGTTGAGCACGACCACCCCGACATCTTCCCCACGCCGGAGGCTTACCAGGCGGCGTTTCGCCAATTTATCGGGCTGCTGCCCTCACACGGCCGGTTAATCGTCTGCGGTGAGGACCCCGGCGCACAGGCGCTGCTGGACGGGCTTGAGCTGCCGGGCGTGGAGATCACAACCTATGGGCTCGTCACGGATGGGGGCGCCGCCGCCTACGCGCTGCAAGCCAGCGACTGTCGAGCCAACCAGCTTGGCGGCACCGACTTTGTGGTGCAGGAAGGCAGCGAGGTGATTGGCCTGGCGCGTCTGCGCGTGCCGGGGTTGCACAACGTACGCAACGCGCTGGCGGCGATTGCCGTGGGGCTGGATTTGGCGATTGATTTCACCCAGATTACCCAGGCACTGGCCGGCTTCGGCGGCATCCAGCGCCGCTTCCAAATCACGGGCGAAGTGGGCGGCGTGACGATTATCGACGATTATGCCCACCATCCCACCGAAATCCGCGTTACGCTGGCCGCGGCGCGGCAGCGCTACCCTGGGCGGCGGCTGTGGGCGGTCTGGCAGCCGCACACCTACAGCCGCACGCGGCTGCTGCTGGATGAATTTGCCGCCAGCTTCGCCGACGCCGACCGGGTCATCGTACTGGATATTTACCGCAGCCGCGAAACGGAAACGCTGGGAATGGATACGGCCGTGGTCATCCAGGCCATGCAGCATTCCAACGCGGTGCACATTCCCGACCGCGCCGCGGCGGCCGCTTATTTAGTTGATCGGGTGCGGCCCGACGACGTCATTTTGACCCTCGGCGCCGGGGACGGCAACGTCGTCGGGCAGTGGGTTCTGGAGAAATTGCGAGCGCGGGTGCGGTGAGGAGCGAGTGGCGAGTGGCGAGTTTGCAAGTGTGCAAGTGTGCAAGTGTGCAAGTGTGCAAGTGATTGTGCATTCCGCATTCCGCAATCCCCGCCGTCTTCGGCGCCAATCCGCAATCCGCGATCAGATCAGGAGGAGTGATGCGTAAGACGAGCAGCAAAAGGTCAGCGCAACCCAGGCGTGCGCGCGTAGCCAACCGGCAAAAGCTGCCGGCAATCACGTTGGCGCCCATTTCGGCGCAGGACATTCGCCGCATTGTGGCCAGGCTCAAAGAGGATGAAACAGACCATGCGCGTAAAAACGGCCGTTAGCGAAATGACCCTGGACCGGTTCCGCGTAGCCTTCGGCGACGCGCTGCAAACCAACGCGCCGCTGTCGCGCTATACGTCAGCGCGCGTCGGCGGCCCGGCCGAGTTGCTGCTCACGGTGAAAAACGCCCAAGAGCTGCAAACGGCCGTGGAGATAGCTTACGCCCAACGCATTCCCTACTTTATTTTGGGCGGCGGCTCCAACATTCTCGTCGCCGACGCCGGCATCAACGGCCTGGTGATTCTCAACAAGGCCCGCGCCGTGCGTTTCCGCCATACCGGGCTGGGCGTCGTCTGCACGGCCGAATCGGGCATGAACCTCTCCACCCTGGCGCGGCAGTGCATCGCCAAAGGGCTCGGCGGGCTAGAGTGGGCTATTGGGGTGCCGGGCACCATCGGCGGGGCCGTCGTCGGCAACGCCGGCGCCCACGGAGCCGACATGGCCAGCAACCTGGTGGCCGCCACGGTCTGGGAACCGGGGCGCGGCGTGCAGGTCTACACAAACGAGGCGATGCAGTACGGCTACCGCACCAGCGTCTTCAAACGTGAGCAGCACAAAACGCGCACGCGACGCGTCATCCTCTCGGCCGAATTGAGCCTGACGCCGGAACCGGTCGAGGTGCTCACGGCGCGCGCCGAAGCCTTCAGCGCCTATCGCAAGCAGACGCAGCCCGGCGGCGCCTCCATGGGCTCCATGTTTAAGAACCCTGAAAACTATTATGCGGGCTACCTGATCGACACCGCCGGCCTGAAGGGGCTGCGCGTCGGCAATGTGCGTATCTCCGAAAAGCACGCCAACTTCTTCGTGAGCGAGGGCGACGCCACGGCCGAAGACATTCGCGCGCTAATTGCCGAAGCCTGGAACGCCGTGCGCGAGCAGTTCAGCGTCGAAATGGAGCTGGAAGTGGAGCTGGTGGGCAATTGGGCGTTTGAGTAGCGAGTGGCGAGGAGCGAGGAGTGAGTGGTGAGTGATGAGTAGAAAGAAGGGACGGAAGTTGCGCGTGGGTGTTATTTGCGGCGGGCGCTCAGGTGAGCACGCGGTTTCGCTGCTGTCGGCGCAGTCGGTGCTGAACGCGCTGGACCGCGACAAGTACGCGGTGATCCCCATCGGCATCGACAAAGACGGCCGTTGGATCACGGGCGACGTGCTGGCCGCGCTCGGCAGCGGCGATCCGCACGCGCAGACCGCCACTCTGCTGCCCGACCCGCACTCAGCCGCGTTGCTGCAGCTCGAGCTGGCGGAAGCGCGCCCGGCGGCGCTCTCCACCGTGGCCGAACTGGACGTGGTGATCCCGATCCTGCACGGCACTTACGGCGAAGACGGTACCGTGCAGGGTCTGCTGGAGCTGGCCGGCCTGCCCTACGTCGGAGCCGGCGTGGTCGGCTCGGCGGTGGGCATGGACAAAGCCATCTTCAAGCACGTGATGGCCGCCAATGGATTGCCCGTCCTGCCGTGGCGGCTGGTCACCGGCCAGGCGTGGGCGCAACGGCCGTCCGCGCTGCTGGACGAGCTGGAAGCCGCCCTACCCTACCCGCTCTTCACCAAGCCCGCCAACTTGGGCTCCAGCGTCGGCATCAGCAAATGCCACAATCGCGACGAACTGGCCGCCGGCCTGGCCGCCGCCGCGCGCTACGACCGGCGCATCGTCGTGGAGCAGGGCATCCACCAGGCGCGCGAACTGGAAGTGGCCGTGCTGGGCAACGAAGAGCCGCGCGCCAGCATTGTGGGTGAGATTCGGCCACGGCGCGCTTTTTACGACTACGTCGCCAAATACGTCGCCGAGCCCGGTTCGGAAGAGGAATCGGAGTTGCTCATTCCGGCCCCCATCAGCCCGGAGATGGGGCAGCAGGTGCGCGCGCTGGCGCTGCGCGCCTACATGGCCATCGACTGCGCCGGTATGGGGCGCGTCGACCTGCTGCTGGATACGGCCACAAACAGGTTGTACCTTAACGAAATTAACACCATTCCCGGCTTCACGCGCATTTCGATGTATCCCAAGCTATGGGAAGCCAGCGGCCTACCCTACGCAGAGCTGCTCGACCAACTCATCGACCTGGCGCTGGAACGCTTTGCGGTCAAACAAAATTTACAAACCACCTTTAACGTAGCAGGTGAGACATGAGCAAGCGCAACGCTCATCCATCACGCATCACTGAATTACTATGACGCGTAAACCGGTAAGCACACCACACACCCGACTCCGCAAACAACCGCGCACGCGGCGCCTGCGCGCGGCCACGGCCGTTCCCGCGCAGCGTCTCAGCGTGCCCAAAACAGCCCAAAAGCGGCGGCAGCGCAACCGGCGACCGTTCAACCTCTCCATGGCCGGCGTCAAACGGGTCGTCCTCTCCGCGCGCTGGTTGAGTCTTGGGTTGCTAGCGCTGACTTTTTACGCGCTCATCATCATTGGCATGGATACGCGCTTTTATCTGACCTACGTCCCGGTCGAGGGCACGCTGGCCATTCCGCCCGAAGAAATTGTCGCCGCCAGCGGGCTGGCCGGTCACCACATTTTCGCCGCGGACCCGGCGCAGGCGGCGGCGCAGATCGCCGAGCTGCCCGGCGTGATTTCGGCCACGGTGACGCTGCGCTGGCCCAACGAGGTCGCGGTGGCGATTGGTGAAGAGTCACCGGTGGCCATCTGGCAGGCGGGCAGTCAGGATTATTGGGTTACAAAGGCGGGCGATCTGATCCCGGCGCGCATTCCCACCGTGGGCCTGTTGACCATCATTGCCGAGACAGACGAAAGCCAAACGGCCGTATCAACGCGCCCCGCAATGGAAGACGATCTAGAAACGGCCGACGACGACACGACGCCGGCGGCAGATGCGGGAGAGGCTGTGACCTATATTCCGCCGGAAGTGTTAACCGGCGCGCTGCAGCTGCGCGCGCTGCGGCCAAACATTGACCGGCTCTACTATCGACCGCTGGGCGGGCTGAGCTATCAGGACGGCCGTGGCTGGCGCGCCTACTTCGGGGCCGGCGCCAACATGGCTCAAAAGCTGGTCGCCTACGAAACCATCATCGAGCATCTGCTGGCGCGCGGCATTGCGCCCCAATACGTCAGCGTCAGCAACCAGGAGAAGCCATTCTATCGGGCCCAGTGAACGCGTTCGGCGCAGCAGGGGTCGCACCTTAAGCGTTGCGCGGCACGCAGCACGTTTTTCAGGCAGAGGGGTACAGGTATGGAAGAAATCATTTTCGCACTCGACATCGGCACCACCAAAATCTGCGCGCTGGTCGGCGCGGTGCGTGAAGGCAACATGCAGATCATCGGCTTGGGGGTTGAGCCGTCGCGCGGCATGCGCAAAGGCATGATCGTCGACGTAGGCGAGGCGGCGGTCGCCGTGGCCAAAGCCGTGGAAGCCGCCGAGCAGACCTCCGGCTACCGTCTCAAGAGCGCGCTGGTGAGCATGGCGGGCGAACACATTAGCTGCACTAACAACCGCGGCGTGGTCGCCATCGGCCGTGACAGCAGCGGCGTCACCGTGGCGGACGTGAAACGGGCGCTCGAAGCCGCGCAGGCCATTCCCATTCCGCACAGCCGCGAAATCGTGCACTTAATCCCGCGCGAATACAGCGTGGACGAACAGCGCGGCGTGCGCAACCCGCTGGGCATGCACGCCTACCGGCTGGAGGTGGAAGCGCACATCATCACGGCCGCTTCGCAAGCGCTGCGCAATCTGGCCCAGTGCGCCGGCAACGTAGGCATCCAGGCCGAGGAATTTGTCCTTAACGCGCTGGCTTCGGCCGAGGCGGTGCTGGAGCCCACTGAGCGGGAAATGGGCGTCATTGTGGCCGATATCGGCGGCGGCACAACCGACATTGCGCTGTACAAGGACAACGCCGTCTGGTACACAAAGGTGATTCCCTTTGGCGGCTACCACATCACCAACGACATCGCCATCGGCCTGCGCGCGCCGTACACGGTCGCCGAAAGCGTCAAAATCCAGTATGGCGACTGCCGGCCACAGGAAATCGACGCGGATTACGTGTTCACCGTGGAGCCGTTTGGCGGTGAAAAGATCCAGGTTGGCCGGCAGGATCTGGCGCACGTGATTGAAGCGCGCGTCGAGGAAATTTTCCAGCTTATCCTGGCCGAGATCGAGAACTCCGGTTACGACGGCTTGCTGCCGGCGGGCATTGTCCTGACGGGCGGTTCGGCGCAACTGCGTGGCATCACCAGCGTGGCCGAGCGCATCCTGGGGGTACCGGCGCGCGTGGCGCTGCCGCGCAACCTGGTGGGCCTGGTCGACCAGCTTCACAGCCCGGCTTACGCCACGGGCGTAGGACTGCTGCGCTGGGCGCTAGCCGGCTACCCGCCCTACCGGCCCGGCAGCCACGCGCCGCAGTGGAGCCGCCGCTTCACCGATTTCTTCAAGCTCCTGCTGCCGGGAGAATGAGGTTTACCGTAACCATGAACGCTCTGGCCGGTCTCCCGACCGCGCCAGACAAGACGACGTTACAAGTTTAGTTTGTGAGGGGATATATCATGAAAAGCGAAAAGACGGGAAGAGAAGTACAACGCATGCCTGATACGGAAGGGTCGGCCCTGATCCGCGTCATAGGCGTGGGCGGCGGCGGCAGCAATGCCGTCAACCGCATGATTGCAGAGAACATTGTGGGGGTAGATTTCATCGCCATCAACACCGACAAGCAGGCGCTGCGGCAGAGCCAGGCGCCGCAGCGGCTGGCCATTGGTGGGCGCACAACGCGCGGCCTGGGCTCCGGCGGCGACCCGGAGGTAGGCACGCGCGCCGCCGAGGAGTCACTGGAAGAGCTGCGGGAAGCGCTGCATGGTTCAGACATGGTCTTTGTGACGGCCGGCATGGGCGGCGGTACGGGCACCGGCGCGACGCCGCAGGTAGCCAAGGTAGCGCGCGAGGTGGGGGCGCTGACGATTGGGGTGGTGACACGGCCGTTTACCTTTGAAGGCTCCCAGCGCGCGCGCGTGGCCGAGACCGGCATTGAGGAACTTAAGGAGCACGTCGACACGCTGATCGTGATTCCCAACGACCGGCTGCTGGAAACGGCCGATAAGCGCTTCAGCCTGCTCGACTCCTTCAAAATGGCCGACGACATCCTGCGCCAGGGTATCCAGGGTATCAGCGAGCTGATCACCGTCCCCGGCCTGATCAACCTGGACTTCGCCGACGTGAAGACGATCATGTCGCTGGGCGGCGCGGCGCTGATGGCCGTCGGCAAGGGCGCCGGCGACGACCGCGCTCGCCAGGCCGCCGAGCAGGCGCTCTCCAGCCGCCTGCTGGACGTGACCATCGACGGCGCGCGCGGGGTCCTCTTTAACGTCACCGGCGGACCGGACCTGAGCCTCTTCGAAATCAACGAGGCCGCTTCGATCATTCGCGAAACCGCCCACCCGGACGTGAACATGATCTTCGGCGCCGTCATTGACGAGAATATGGGCGACGAAATCCGCATCACCGTCATCGCCACCGGCTTTGAACACACCATGCCGATTGTGCGCCCCATCGCGCGCGCGGCGGCGGCCCAGCCTGCCCCACGACCGATAACGGAACGGCCGTTGCGCGAACCGGTCACCGTCGGCGCGAGCGCCGGGCGGCACCCCATCTCTGAAACACGCAGCGCCGGGCAAGCCAGCTTCCGCATAGATGACCGGGAAATCCCGGCCTTTCTGCGCAAGCGCCAGTAAACGCGCCGTCCATATTCCCCTCCGCTACACAGGTGCGACGCACTTTTATTCAGTGCGTCGCGCCTCCTCCAATTTTTTAAGGTTATTTGTTCTATTTTGGCCTTGCCGGCGCCTTACACGCATGCTATAATGTCATTCCGTTTGGCGCTATATGTGGGGGTAATTATAGAATGAGGCCCCACATCTGGCGGTTGCCCTTGCCCGGTTTGCAATTTCACCACATCTGGGCCAACGCTAATAAATAAGGAATAGAGGAATACGTCATGAAATGCCCATATTGTGGCCATCCCAAAACGCGCGTCATTGACACCAGCCACGATGGACGGGGCGGCACCCGGCGGCGGCGCGTTTGCGACCATTGCGATCAGCGCTTCAGCTCTTACGAGCGCCCCATTCTGGCTACCCCTCTGCTGGTCAAGCGCGACGGCACGCGCGAAGAGTTCGCACGCGATAAGCTGATTGCCGGGCTGCGCGTTGCCTGCGCCAAACGGCCGATCTCGGCTGCCGACGTGGAGCGCATCGCGGGTGAAATCGAGGCGGAGCTCCAGCAGCTTGGCCGGGCGGAGGTCAGAAGCCGCTTCGTGGGCGACCTGGCCATCAAGAAGCTCAAAGAGCTGGACGAGGTCGCTTACATCCGCTACGCCATCGTCTACCTGGGGCTGGACGACCTGGAGTCCATCCGCAGCGAAATCGATCGCCTGCTGGGAGAGTAATAACTATACTGACAACGGGCATAATCTGACATTTTTACCAGAAGCGGCGCGGCCAGGCTTGTACTGAGCAGAGTCGAAGTAGACCGGCCGCAGCCAGTATAGCCACCATCTGAGTTTGTATTGGGAGTACGCGTTTACAAACTCCCGCTGCCGTCAACACCCACACACAAGGAGGATTGTGACATGCCGGAACAGGAAAAAGATCTGAAAGCAATTGTACAGGAAGCCGAGAACAGATCGCCTAATGGAAGCAAGGGTTTACAAAACAAGAACGGCTACAAGCCGGACAGCATCTATTTCAAGGTCAAGATGCCCCGGCAAATCGTCAAGCGCGACGGCCGTATCGCCCCCTTTGAACCGGAGCGCATCGAAAACGCGCTGCGGCGCTGCTACAGCAGCCTGGCCAACCAGCCCCAAACGCCCGTCGAGGAGATTACGCAACACGTGGTCAACGTCGTCGCCGCCAAATATGACCTGCCCACCGTAGAAGGGGTGCAGGACATCGTGGAGATGGTGCTGCAGGCCGCCGGGGAGTACGAAGCCGCCAAACATTACATCCTCTACCGCGCCGAACACGCCAAAATGCGCGTGCTGCGCCCTATCCCGGAGGAGGTGCGCGCCGCTTTCAGCGCCTCCGACAAATATTTCCCGACCCAACTGCAAAAATTCCAGTTCTACGACAAATATTCGCGCTTCAACTACGACCTGGGTCGCCGCGAAACGTGGATTGAAACGGTGGATCGCGCCGTGGATTATTTGCGCGAGCTCTCCGAATACCGCCTGCCCCAGGAAACCTACGCGCGTATTCACCAGGGCATTCTGACAATGAAAGTCATGCCCTCCATGCGCCTGTTGGCGATGGCTGGCCCAGCCGCGCGCCGCAACAACGTCGCCATCTACAACTGCTCCTACCTGCCCGTAGACAGCATCGACTCCTTCGTCGAAGCCCTGGTGATTTCAATGAGCGGCTGTGGCGTGGGTTTTTCGGTGGAGCGCCGCTACGTGGAGCAGTTCCCGCGCATCGCACGCCAGAAAAGCTGCCCGCCCCAAACCTTCGTCATTCCCGACACCTCCGAAGGCTGGGCCGAGGCGCTGCGCATCGGTTTGCAGGCCTGGTTTACGGGCGAGGACGTGAAGTTCGACTTTTCAGAGATTCGGCCGGCAGGCGCGCCGCTGCGCATGAAGGGCGGGCGCGCTTCAGGTCCCGAACCGCTGCGCAAGATGCTGGAGTTTGCCCGCGGCCGCATCCTGGCGCGCCAGGGCAGCTTCCTGCGCCCACTCGACGCGCACGACATGATGTGCGAGGTGGGCAACGCGGCTGTTTCCGGGGGCGTGCGGCGCACGGCCATGATCTCGCTCTTTGATTACGACGACCGCGAGATGCGCAACTGCAAAGACGGCGATTTCTGGCGCAGCAACAGCCAGCGCTGGAACGCCAACAATTCGGCCGTGTGGCCGGAGCGCGAGCTGACGCAAACCGAAGTGACGCGCTTTGTGCTGGACATGGTTGAGTCAGGGCGCGGGGAACCAGGCATCTTCAATCGCAAAGCGGCCGTGGACAGCCGTCCGGCGCGGCGCGCCGTCGCCGAGTTCGGTACCAATCCGTGTGTGACGGCCGATACCTGGGTCATGACAACAGACGGCCCCTGCCAGGTAAGCGACCTGCGCGACAGA
>Ga0209498_1001674_pt1 | contig 13574 bp, 9 predicted proteins | sample WalLakDeSediment_FD_184131 | JGI IMG/M metagenome (GOLD analysis project Ga0209498, IMG submission 184131) | Lake sediment microbial communities from Walker lake, Nevada to study Microbial Dark Matter (Phase II) - Walker Lake 11/02/13 Deep... | ecosystem: Environmental > Aquatic > Freshwater >...
ATGTCTGCCGCTGCCTGCTGGTCTTTGGAAATATCCACATCGCGGAAACGAATATTTTTCTCACGAAAATAACGCTTGGCCTGATGACAAAATGAACAGGTCGGTGTGGAAAACACAATAACCTTTGCCTGGCTTGTAGTCACTTTATGTCCCTTTCTTTTTAATCTACAAACACTCGGAGAGTAGTCAGGCTTATTTGATGACCGAGCCGGGTAAAAGAGACAGGCCTTTTGTTTCTCAAGGGCGCTAAACTTAAAGATAATATTCATTCAAATCAACAGCTGATTTCCGACTTTATTATTGGAATCAAAACAAATACTTGTCCGAGATGGATAAATAATTTTTTTAAGTCTAACCAATAATATTTGTCCCGCCCGTCTGGACACTAGTCTGGCAAGGCACCTGTCCGGTGTCGTCCAGACGGGTAGCCTGACAGGCATTTTCTAAGGGGGGAATTAAATTGATCAATCTTGATATGTTTCATAATATGCAACAACCTGATCTGGTGGGATCAGTATTTATGATGAATAATCTAAAACGGTCAATTTTTTTGAATTCAACGGTTAAATATCCCCTTCTCTTTTTATTATGAGGTGTCTTCGGCTGGGTGGTGATTTATATGTTGAATTCAATAAATATTTCAGCTAAGGACGTAATCCTTCAGAAGGATTTACATCGCACCACTCCTTAATAACATCTATAACCTCGGAGAGGTTCTATTATTGTAGCTAAACCAATACCCTAAATGATTTTTAATCCCCGGAGGGGCAAAATGATGAAAAATGAGAAAGGATTCCGGCAAAAGTTTTCAGTGCAAAGGATTAGGTAAGCAACAAAAATAACTTGCCACAAGTTTCCCCAAAAGGGTAGCCTTTTCAAGCTGATGTTGTTAATAGCAGTCTTTCAAATAAGTAGTCTTGAATCCAAAATCTTTGATCATTTCTCTATTATTATAATTCCAATAGAAAAATTTACACCGCCACTCCTTGACAAAACCCTGAACCTCGGAGAGGTTCCATTATTATAGCAAAATAAAAACCCCGAAATTTTCTTAATCCCCGGGGATTCATAATGGATGCTGGTGGTTAGGTTCCGGATTGCATGTTCAAAGTTTCGGGTTATTCGCTTCATATCCCCTAATACTCGTTAATTTTTTACACAACGAATCAGGGTCGTGATGGAATGTTCCAGAGATTGGGCTAAAGCCCAAAGTAATTGTGGCGCGTAATCTCGTCCACTATCTAAAGATAGTGGCAATGCACTGAAGATAATAGTAAGCTGCGAAACAACCTCTCTATCCCAGGGCTTCAGCCCAATTGTCAAGTCAAACATCCGGTTTGGGCTAAATCTCGGATTTATTTTGGGAGGGTACTCTTATCCGCTATCTAAAGAAAGATAGTAGCAAGTCACTAAAATATGTGGTAAATCACTGAGACAAAACCACGACTCATATCTTCCGCTAATATATCCTGAGGATTGATTATTCAGGCAGTATTTAGCTATACATCCCCTTCTCTTTTTATGAGATGGGGTTAGGGATGAGTTATCTGAAACCAATATCAAATATTTTATCCAGCTACTTGCGGAATCAGAATTCAAGAATAAGAGGCTATTATACTTTCGCCCGGGGCATCCCGCTTGTGTGGAAAAGATATTTTGGATTAGTATATCCTCATTATATTTGCGATGGCGTCTCCCGCGTAAAAACGCTGTACAACACCGGAACCAGTACCAGGGTTAAAAACGTGGACATCAACAGACCGCCGATAATCGTCCAGCCCATGGGCGCCCATAGCGTTCCGCCACGCAAGGTAAGGGGCAATAATCCGCCGATGGTGGTTCCCGTGGTTAAAATAATCGGCAAGAAACGGGTTTCTCCGGCTTCTTTCAGCGCACTAATGATGTCTTTTCCGGTTGCCCGTAATTGATTGGTATAATCCACCAGGATAATCGAATTATTTATGACAATACCAACCAAACTGGTCAGGCCTACAAAGGCTGTGAATGAGAACGTGTTGCCGGTGATCAGTAGCGCGAATATGGAACCGATGATAGCCAGAGGAATGGCTGAAAACACAACCACGGGTTGTATATAGGAACGGAACTGTAAAACCAGCACACCCAATATACCGATTACAGCAATAATGACCGCCCGGAACATGCCACCGAAGGACTCTTCACGGCTTTCCAGTTCACCACCGACATGGTACCGATACCCTTTGGGCCAGTTGTAATCATTTAATTTTTTGATGATTTCCTGTGTGGCTTCATTAACCGAACGCTGGCCGGCTACATCGGCAGTAATTAACACATAACGTTCCAAATTATAGTGGCTGATGACTTGAGGACCACCTTGCAGGCGAATGTCTGCTAATTGCTTCAGGGGGATTTGTGCTCCCAGCATCGAGCTGACATATATACGATCAAAATCTTCCAGGGTGGGACGATCTTCAAAGGGCAATCGAAGCACAATGTCATATTCTTTTCCGGCCGCATCGCGGTAAGCGGAGACCGTGAGACCTGTCATGGCCGTCCTTACCGTGCGGTCGATTTCCACCAGGGGTACGGCCGAAAGACCGGCTTTATCGCGATTGATGGCCACATGCAGATTCGTTCTGGTGCTCCGTAAGGGATTATCCACATTGATCGTGCCGCTTGCGGAGGTTATGATATTCTCCACATCGAAGGCAATCCGGCGCAATTCATCCAGGTTTTCACCGATCACCCGAATCGCTATAGGCGCTTCTAAGGGTGGACCCTGTTCGAACACTTTGATTTCAATTTTCACCCCGGGAATGGTAGCAAATTCTTGCCGTAAATCGGAAACCAGACGGTCAAAAACTTTCAAATCATAGCTGTTGAGCTCCACAAACAACTGGGCATGATTACTTTTATCTTGCTTGGAAATGATGTTATAATAGATGCGGGGATTACCGTGCCCCACATTGCTGGCGTAAACCCTTACTTCCTCCCGGCCGGCTAAAACGGATTCCACATAGCGGGTTAACTGGTCGGTTCGTTCGAGACTGGACCCCTCGGGCAGATTGATGTTGATTAAAAGCTGTGGTTTCTCAGCCTTTGGGAAGAAGCTGACACCCACCAGGGGGAACAGGGCCAGGCTACCCAGAAAAACGATCAAGGCAAGAGAGATAACCAACCCACGGTGCGACAGGGCATAATCCAAAGTCGACCGGTATTTTGTCTCGATGAGTTTATCCACCAGCTTTCTGATGCGGCCTTTTTTTACATCCTTACCGAAAACCAGCACTTTACTGGCCAGATAGGGTGTCAGAGTCAGGGCCACCAGCAAAGAGGCCGAGAGCGTAAAAATAACCGTCACCGGCATACTTCGGATAAAATCACCCGTAATATTCTGCATCATGATCATGGGCACGAAAGCCAGCACCGTTGTAACCGTGGAGCTGACAATCGCCCAGGCAATCTGATTGGTCGCTTTGATGGCGGCCTCGATCCGGCTGTATCCCATTCCCATGAACCGGGCAATATTCTCCGTAACCACAATGGCATTATCCACCAGTAAACCCAGAGCGATCACCAGTCCGGCAATGGTCATCTGCTCCAATCCGAAATTGCTGAGATCGATAAAACCAATGGCAATGAGAATCGAAAAGGGCACGACCATAATGACAATGAACGAAGCCCGCAAGCCGATCGCCAGAAAAATGACCAGGCCAACCAGCACAAGACCCTGCAACAGATTGCTGAAAAAGCCGCTGATCCGGTAGGCCACACTCTTGGACTGGTCAAACACCGTTTCCATGGTCATCGAAGACGGTAACTGCATCTCAAATTGCTGGATGACTTCCCTTAAGCTTTCAAATACATCGAAGATACTGGTACCAGCCTTTTGACTGCCTGATATGAATACGGCCCTCTTTCCGTTAAAGCGGGCGATATAGCTTACATCTTTATAGGCATAGTCTATGCTGGCCACATCTTTCAAATAGACGATTTTAGCGCCTTTGGCATCGATAATCGTATTACGGATTTCATCGATGGAAGTGAATGATCCGCTGGTTTGGATATTGAAACGACGGGTGCCGATATCAATATTACCACCGGGTATGTTGGCGTTGTTACTTTGCAGGGCCTGGATAATCTGCGTTAAACTGATCTTTCGCTGGGCCATGGTTTCCATGTCAACCGCGATACGGATTTCCTGATCGGGCAGGGCTGATATGTCTACCTTTTTCATTCCCGGGACGCGTTCCATCTGTTTCTTCAGCCGCTGAGCTTCTTTTTCCAGGGCCCGGTAACTGGCCCCTTCAGAAACCAGCGCCAGTTGAATCACTTTGACATCACCGATGGACCATTTAATAATATCCAATCGGGCTAATTCATCCGGTAACTGATTACGGATACTGTTCACTTTCTGCACGACTTCAGAATATTTTTCGTCGGGATCACTGCCTGTTAAAAACTCAATCTGAATGGCAGCAAGGCCATCCTCTATATTAGTAGCAATGACTTTCAGGTCTTCCAATTCATTGACAACTTCCTCAATGGGATCAACAACCAGTTCTTCCAAATCCTTCGGACTGGCCCCGGGATAAACAATGATAATCGAAGTACCGGGCGGCGATACCTGCGGGTCTTCCGAGCGGGGCATGGTGAAAAATGAGACCACTCCGCTGATGATCAACAAGCCGATGACGATGATGGTGAACTGATGGTTCTCAATGGCTAATCGGGGTAAATGCATAAACGTTGGCGTCCTCTGTTTAATAATCGCTTTGGCGTATGTTTAATCGACAACCGTAATTCGGCTGTCCTCAGTTAAATAAGCCGAACCGGCGGTGATGACCTGATCGACCCCCTCCAGACCTTGCCTGACGGCTACCCGATCTTTGTAGATATGGGCAATTTTAACCGGTAGCTTTTTCACCGCTCCCGCAACCTCTCCCGGGGAAAATACATAACCCCCTTCCTCATCGGCGTCGATCAGGGCTTCAATGGGGATGGTGTGCCATTGCTCGGTCTGGGTTGGGAAGATCGTCACCCGGGCCACAAAACCCGCCTTGAGAGGGCGATGGTCCTTTTGAATAACCAATTCCACTTCAAAAGTGCCATTCATCATCTGGGCGGCCTGGCCGATCTCGGATATTGCAGCCTGATAGGGTTCTCCGGGATAGGCATCGAAACGCACCTGGGCCGAATCACCGATACTCAATTTCAGAATATCACGCTCCGTAATCCCGACGCGGACCAACCATTGCTGGTCATCAGCCGCAAATACGAAAAGGGGTTGCCCCATGGCAATCATCTCATGCACCTCAGCCAGTCGAAACAACACCCGGCCATCAGCAGGTGCAATAATAGATGAGTATTCGTAGTTAAACTGTGCTACCTGCAAATCGGCTTTGGCCATATCCAATCCGGTTCGGGCATTTTGAAATTGCTCAAAGGTAGTCACATTGTCGTTGTATAATCGTTCAACCCGTTCAAAATCGCGTTGGGCTTTTTCGAAAGCGCTGCGGGCCTGTTGCACACGGGCATCGATCTCACGCCTGTTGAGGCGGGCTAATAGTTGACCCTTTTTTACCTTGTTGCCCTCATCAACTTGTATTTGCTCGATGATACCGCCCGTCTTAAAGGACAATTTCATTTGCGAAAGCGGTTGCAGTATACCGCTGGTGATAATGGGTAAGCTGATTTTCTCCAGGGCTACTTGTTCAACTTTTACCGGTACGACCGTTGTCTCGGACTTCATTTCGGACTGATCGGAACAGGCCGCTAACCATACCATCATCACGGCCAAGGTGAGTGATTCAAAATATTTAATCATGACTGTATCCTTTATATGATTTCCTTCTGGAAGTTAATTTTGTTTGAATTTCCATAAACCGGCCACCCGCTCCAATTCAGCGGCCCGGATTAAATAATCATACTGACTGAGCACATGGAATACTTCGGCACTGGTCAGAGTATTCCGGGCGTCCATATATTCGATCTGTGATGCCATTCCCTCCTCATATTTCCGTTTGATCAATTGATAGGATTGACGTGCTGCCTCCAGGCGGTCCTCAGCCGTAATTTTTCCCTTTCTGGCAACATCCAGATTGTAAAAGGATTGCTGAACCTGCAGTATAATCAATCGCTCCGTTTCCTGAAGGCTTTTCAGCAGTTTCTGTTTTTCTATCTCGGCCATCTGACGTCTGGTTTGATCCTGGAATCCGTTAAACAGATTCCATTGCAAAACACCTGAAATCATCCAGTAATCGTCTTCTTTCGTTAAACGATAGGTCTCACCCTGGTAACCATAATCGGCAACAACCACCACCCCGGGTAAAAAGGCACTGCCGGCCATCCCTTTACTGCTGTTAGCGACATCAATGTATTCCTGTAATTGCCTCAGTTCTTCCCGATTATTCATAGCCGCGTGACGCACTTCTTCAATAAGCAGCTCTGTGCCCGGTATGATGGCCGTGTAGGCAGAAACTTCGATGGCGGTATCCAGCGATCGGTTTAATAAATGATTAAAATAAGCCCGGGCAAGAGCTTCATTCTTGCCGGCCTCATGAAGTTCCTGCTCCATTTTGCTGATCTCGGCCCGCGCCCGATAAATCACTTCCTTGTTGGCCATGCCCTGCTCCACTAACTTCTCATTGATCCGCATATTCTCCTCTAATAACTGCATGGTCTGTTCTAAAAGATGGACGACTTTCCCGGCCTTTACATAATTGAAATAGGTACTTTTAATTTCAGCGATAAGCACCCGTTTATAGGCCAAGACTTCAAATTCACGGGCGTTTTTTAAGTCTCCCTTGATCTTGTGATTGAAGTACAAGAGTGGCTGAAAAACCGGTTGAATAGCCCGGATCTTGGTTTCGTGCTCTTTTTCTCGCAGAAATGGGATGCGTTCATTTTCCAATCGTGGAAATGGTAATGGTGTTTGTCCGGTCTGAATGCGCGTAATATTGATGGCATCGTAAACAGGATTCATGAGATCGCCGACCGGAAATTCGATGATCCGGCCTCCACCCGCTCTGGAATATCGGGCTTCAATCCCAATGGAGGGTAAAAATTTTCCACTCGCTTCACGCAATTCCAGAATACTTTGCTGCAATGAGAATTCTTTTTGCTGTAGAGCCAGGTTCTTTTCCAAGCCTTCCTGGATATATTGCATTAATCGATCATCCTGACCGTATAGCGTGTGGATAAATATAAAAAAACAGACCATAAAAAAATTTTTGCGCATGTGCCTTCTCCCGGATTATGGATTATTTTGCAGTGATCGTCTCATCATGTCAAACGAGAGATGTACCAGTTCTTCAAAATCAATATTTAATTTTTCTCCCAGCGCGTCTCCCTTCAGCGATTGCAATTGCAGGGTGCCCATAGACTGTCCCCAAAGGATGAGCGCCGTCTTAAACGGATCGACATCGGAGCGAATACTGTTATCAGCGATCCCACCCGCGATTGCTTCAGCAAGTACCTGCAGTGCCGCTTCTCCTTCCTGCAGGCAGGCGTGGGCAAAGGAATCTTCATCGGTAAGTTCGACGGCATGGGATTCATAGTAAATCATGGCGTTGTAGTAATCAGCATACCGGTGAGAAAATTCCAAATAGGCATAGCCAATGGACAGGGCCTTGTCTAATCCCTGCTCGTGTTTGTGAGCAGCCTTCTCGAACATTTGTCGCAGAATTCTTGTGCCCCGGGCATGGATGGCTAAATATAAATCTTCTTTGTTTTTGAAATACAAATACAGTGTGCCTTTACTCAGCTCTGCCACCTCAGCGATTTCATCCATAGTGGCCGTCTCCAGTCCTTTGGAAAAAATCACTTTTTCGGCAGCATCGATAATGTCGTTTTTGCGCTGTTCTTTTTCTCTTTCGCGTCGCTCAATCGTACCCAAAACATTATACCTTGTTATAGTTACTGACTATCAGTCATTTTTTAAACCGAAATATAAAATTGCCCCTCGCTTGATGCAAATTTATTTTTCGAACACCCTGGCCTGGCGGTTGTGCTTATATACAAAAATGAATATATTCGGGCTTTTTGCTTATTTATATTACGCATGTTGATGGAGTTGACTCATGGACGTAATTAAAGCCGCCATACTTGGCTTAGTCCAGGGATTATCCGAATTTCTGCCCATTTCCAGTTCCGGACATCTGGTGATTTTTGCCGAAATACTCAATTTCAAGGAGGAAGGCATTGCTTTTGAAGTCTTTGTCCATTTCGGAACCCTTCTGGCAATTTTACTGGTCTTTCGCAAAGACATTGCGAAGATGATTTCCGCACCGTTTCTTATTTGGATCAAAAAAGAGGAAAGTCCCGAATTAAGGGAGTTTCTCAATTGGGATTTTTATGTCATCGTGGGGACCATACCGGCGGTTATAGTTGGTTTGGGATTTAAAGATGCCATTGAAGCGATGTTCGATAATATACTTCTTGTATTTTTTGCTTTGCTTGTTACGGCTTTATTGATGTATTTGACCCAATTCCTCAAATTCCGTGGTAGTTCGTTCAACTATGTCCGCTCATTTTTGATCGGCCTTGCCCAGGCTTTTGCCATCATTCCCGGAATTTCGCGCAGCGGAAGTACAATTTTTATGGGTATGGCCCTGGGAATCCAACGTGAAAATGTGGCCAAATTTTCTTTTATTCTGTCCATACCAGCTATTCTGGGGGCAACGGTTCTAAAATTGAATGATCTTTTCGCCGCACCACCCACATCCGCTGAGGTTCTTAACCTGGCCGCCGGTACCCTGGTTGCTTTCGTATCCGGGTATTTCGCCATCATCTGGTTGCTTGATATCATACGCAAAGGTAAGTTGCAATGGTTCGGATACTATTGCTTTACCATTGCCCTGGCTGGTCTCATTTGGTATTTCATGCGTTAGCCTATGACCCAAAAAATTGAAGAGTTTTCATCGCGCTTCGGATTAATCGCTGCTGCCATTGGAATGGCAGTCGGTGCCGGAAATATCTGGCGTTTCCCACGATTGGCCGGCCAGTATGGGGGATCCTTTTTAATACCCTGGTTTCTATTCCTGTTTACCTGGTCGATTCCTTTACTTATCGCCGAATTTTCTATCGGAAAAAAAACGCGTCAGGGAACCATCGGTTCCTTCATTAAAACTGTTGGACCACGCCATGCCTGGATGGGTTTTTTTGTGGCTTTTTGCACCACGGCAATTCTATTTTACTACTCTGTGGTCTGTGGGTGGAGTTTAAAATATCTCATCCTCTCCCTTACTGGTGAAATCGCCACTATCAACCATCAGGATTACTGGCAGCAATACACGGCTTCAATTTATCAACCCTTGATGTATCATGGCATCGCCATATTTATCGGTGGATTGATCATCTATCGCGGCATTGTCAGCGGTGTCGAAAAATTTTCCCGGTATGTCGTGCCGTTACTTTTCCTGCTGCTCATTATCTCTTCCCTGAAAGCCTTGACCCTGCCGGGAGCTGGTGTCGGACTAAATTATTTCTTTTCCTTTGACCTGGTTCAGTTGTCCAATCACCGTATTTGGTTAGATGCCCTTTCCCAATCGGCCTGGTCTACGGGAGCCGGTTGGGGGCTCTTACTGACCTATGCCATTTATGCCCGTAAGGAAGAAAAAATTGTCGGGAATTCTTTCTTGACGGGATTTGGCAATAATATAGCTTCCATTTTTGCCGGATTGGCTATTATACCGACGGTATTCGCCCTGAGCAGCAGTATGGAAGCAGCCTATGGTTCCCTGGATTCAGGAAACCAGGGACTGGCTTTTATTACCCTGCCGCAATTGTTTTTTAGAATGACCGGCGGCGGATTTTTTTCGACCATCTTTTTTGCCGCTCTATTTTTTGCCGCCCTTTCCAGCCTCATTTCCATGATAGAATTAGCGGTAAGAATTTTAATGGATTTTGGATTAAACCGGAAACGAGCGGTCATGATCATTGTTGTATTGGCTTTTCTCCTCGGTGCGCCTTCGGCCGTATCGCTCGATTTCTTCAATAATCAGGATTGGGTATGGGGATTGGGTTTATTGCTGAGTGGTGCGTTTTTCTGCATTTCCGTAATTAAAATCGGTATCAACCGTTTTGTTGATGACTGGTTGGTTCCGGTTAAATATCGCTCTTTTTTTGTAATGGCAGGAAAGCTTCTTTTCTATGTGGTTATTCCCTTCGAGTTTATGGCCATGCTTGGCTGGTGGTTTATGCAATCCATGCAATGGAATCCGCAAACCTGGTGGAAACCCATCACCACTTATAGTTTGGCCACCGTGTTGTGGCAATGGTTGCTGATTATACTGATAGGCATTATATTTAATAAAAAATTCAATCAGTGGATACATACGAAGAGTAATCTGATTCAGGACTAATCATACTTTTATATGATTGCGCTGATAAGATGAGAAACCATCCATCACTAATGGTATAATCGATGAATACGATCAGTTTTGATCAAATAAAGAAAAAAATAGAATCCGGCCATATTGATTCGCTGTATTATTTAAACGGAGCGGAAAAGTTTTTCCATGACCACATTATAGAGGGGTTAATTCAAAAAATTTTCAGCGAGCCGGGCAGCCGGGACCTCAATTACATTATCTTGTATGGCACCGAGAACAGCGAAGGCGAATTAATTTCAGCCGCATCATCTTATCCCATGCTGGCGATGAAAAAACTGGTTATTGTTCGTGACTTCGACAAAATGAAAATCACCGATCTTAACCAGTTCGAGCGTTTCCTTGGCAATTTGCCCAAAACGACCTGCCTGGTTTTAAGTGCACCGGAAAAAAGCAAAAATAAAATCGATCAACTGATGAGCAAGTATGCTCAGAATGTCAATTGCAGCAGTTTATCCGAATACAAAATAGCCGGTTGGTACAGCAATTATTGCAAGCAAAGGGGTATCCGCATCGACCCGGAGGCGATTAACTTTTTAATTGACCGGGTGGGTTATGATCTACTCGCACTTGAGCAGGAATTAAGAAAAGTGCTCAATTTTAAAAATGATGAGTCCACCATCACCGTGGCTGATCTTGAACAGACCAGCGGTATGACCAGAGAATTCACCGTTTTTGCTCTGCAGGATGAACTATCCCGGCGTCAATTGGGCAATAGTCTTAAAATCTGCAAACGGTTGCAGGATTCCGGTGACAATATCAACTATATCATCGCCACCCTCTTCGCGCATTTCCGGAAATTAGTTCTGATCGCTTCCTTTAAAGAAAAAGGGAAATCGAATACGGAAATTTCCAGGATTTTGCAGGTCAATGAATATTACCTGAAAAAAATGATGGAAAATTTACGTCATTTTCGTTCGCTGCAGATAAAAAAGGTCATTCAATATCTGCATGAGGCAGACCTGGCATCAAAAACTTCGGCCCTGTCTGATCAGGCTAATCTACAGATGCTCTGCTATAAAATTTGCAGGATTTGATTCTTGAGTGTAATTTTTAAATATGATAATTTTTTTTGGAACTTAATTTTTCTAACCAATGTTAAAAGAGCAAAATTTAATGACAGAAGAACAAAATCGGGTACGAACCGGAATTGAAGCTTCAGACGAAGAATTAATTGCCCGTTTTCAGCAAGGTGATAATTACGCCTTTGATCTTTTAGTAAAACGATACAAGGATCCCCTGTTAAATTTTATTTATCGTTTCATCGGCGAAAAGAATGAGGCCGAGGATATTGTTCAGGAAACTTTTCTGCGGCTATTCAAAAATAAACACTATTACAAAGAGATAGCTAAATTTTCAACCTGGATTTATACTATTGCCGGAAATTTGGCAAAAACGGAGTTACGTAAAAGAAAACGTCGAAAGTTATTTTCCATTAGTCATTATTTGTCGACCGAGAAGGATTATGATATTCCTGATCAGACAACGAGTCCGGAATCCGATACGAATACGCTGATCACCGATAAGATTATTCAAAAAGCGATCGACAAATTGTCACCTAAATTTAAGCAGGTAATCATCCTGCGCGATATCCAGGGATTCTCCTACGAGGAAATCGCTGAGATTGTCGGTATTCCATTGGGAACAGTAAAATCCCGGGTTAACAGAGCCCGATTGAAATTACAGGAAGACTTGCAGGATATAATTGTTGATACTGAAATGTAAAGGGTTTTAATGAAGGAAAGGTAAAGCGCCTATGATCCAATGTGATACTGTTCAAGAGATGCTCTCTAATTATATCGAAAAATCCCTGGAACCGGACTTAAGGACACAAATTCAGCAGCACATTGATTCATGCCCGTCATGTAAGAAAATAGTTGCCAATGTTCAATATCTTACCCAGCGATTTCGCCGTTTATCTTCCCTTAACGTGTCTCCCCAGTTTAACCAGGCGTTACGCTCGCGGATAATGGCCAATACCAGAACTGAACCGCCTCGACTTTCCGCCCGTAACTTATCTTACGGTTTTTCCGGATTGGCGATAGTTGCCGGCATCTACTTTATTACCAGTTCTGACATTTTTCAAAGCAATCAATCCGATTCAGAATCAGCCAGGAAACCGGAAATCATCAATACTCAGCCGGACCGGAGAATTCCCCTTCAACAGAACCCTGTTGCCGTGCAGCCGGTTGATCAATCCAAAGAAACTTTAACATCCGACTCCCTGAAGGAAAGGAAACCCGTCGCCAGCGACAAAAATATCAAATTAGTCGGAAGCGAAGAATAACCTCTGAAAAGAGCAATTTCTTTTTCTGCTTTGATCCTTCAGGAATTGTCTGGTCCGGTATGTTGCGAGCATGACCTCACTTTTATGTCCTGCAGACCTTGCAAGCCATTGGAAAGACTTGTAAAAGGTGCGATGAATTTATAAATTCCAGCCTTTGGAGAATAACACTGTGGCACCATTCATCGCGATTTATCTTCTCATTATTGTTGGCATTTTTATCAAATTCAACTTTCTGGGAAGTTTCAATTTTGTTATACAAATCCTGATCCTGGCCAGCATTTCTTATTTCCTGTATGTGATTTGGAAAGAACGCTCAGCCCCTGATCATGTTGAATCCGATGAACCGCAAATAACGGTCGATGAAAAACCATCCGCGGTTAAAACAGAAGCTAGCAAACCTTCGTTCTTTGACATAAAAGTATCCGGATTTAAAACATTGTTTGAACACCATCCCGGATATATGGATTTCATGATCAATCAGTTCATGCTGATTTGGGATTTTATCTATCCGAAAAACGGCTACATCATCCATAAGAACGAGAAGGATATCATTCGTCTGGTCCATAAAAATTTACAGCCGGAAATCACCATCGATTTTGAGAAAAAACCACTGGCCCTGTTAAAATTGATCGAAAACAAGGATGGGATTCTGGTCGAAAACCATCTCGATGACACGCTGCATCTGATTCCGTTTTACCAGAACACCTCTTACAAACCAAAGTCCTTATTGGGTTTTGTTTTGCCCATTGAATCCGCGGAACGAATGTATTGGTTTTTTGATTCGGACCTTCCTGAAAATTTTAACATGGAAGATTTATCGATTATAGATCGGATCATAAAAAACACCTCAGCCATGTCGCTGGAAGCCCTTCAACGCCTGGCCATGAAGAGCAGCTGCTACCACAGTGAACTGAACT
>Ga0209498_1001676_pt1 | contig 13560 bp, 11 predicted proteins | sample WalLakDeSediment_FD_184131 | JGI IMG/M metagenome (GOLD analysis project Ga0209498, IMG submission 184131) | Lake sediment microbial communities from Walker lake, Nevada to study Microbial Dark Matter (Phase II) - Walker Lake 11/02/13 Deep... | ecosystem: Environmental > Aquatic > Freshwater >...
AATTGAGATTTTTTTGTCCGAATTCGCTATTCTTTCCAAATAAAGTCGAATAGCATATACGAAGCTGTTAACATAATCACGTCATAACTGACAACAATTGCTAATTCAAAAATAGATTTTTCAAACCCTGTGCCATCTATTGAAAACAAAGTTAATTGCACAGATGTTAAAATTAAAGGCAGCAAAATCGGGAATGAAAGCACCGGATAAAGAGTTCCTTTTGCTCCTGCTTTAGCAATAATTGCTGCTATTATAGTTGACGAAATTGCCAGCCCAATATTACCAAGAACAAATGAAAGTAAAAAGAGGGAAAAATTTTGAATAATGAACGCTTCGAACAAAGCAGCGTAAAGAATTGCAATAACCGTATTCATTGCAAAAACTAAAATAATGTTGAATATCAGTTTTCCTGTAAATACCGTTGTTGGAGATGCTATAAGTTGAAGAGTTAATGAAGTGCCTCGTTCTTCTTCTGAAACGAACGCCCTTGAAAGTCCGGACATTGCGGTAAAGAAAATAACTACCCAGAATAATCCGGCTGTTAATTCGGGACTGATTCTTTCCTGCCCTATCGAAAACAGTATTACGCTGATTGCAACAATTATAAACATCGCTAAAGAGTTTATTGCATAGCGTGTTCTTATTTCCGAGCTAAAATCTTTTAAAAATAATGCGTATGATTTCATAATTACTTAAGTCAAAAGTCAAAAATAAAAAGTCAAAATTTCAAATTTATATGTTGCTATTAGTTTTGACTTTTCTTCACTCTTTAAAATTCTTTAAATCAATTATTTCCGGGCACAGACTTAAATCCTGATTTTCATTTGATGCAAGAATTACAATGTTTTTTGATCCTTCTTCTTTTATAATTTCATAAACAGAGCTTTTTCCTTCATCATCAAGATTGGATGTCGGTTCATCCAGAATAAGTAAAGCGGGAGAATGCATTAAGGCAAAGATAAATTTCAATCTTTGTTTCATTCCGGAAGAATATGTTTTTACAAGATCATCTTTCCTGTTAAGAAGCAAAAATTTTTCTAATAAATATTTTACTCTTTGTTCATCGAGATTTATTCCTCTTATCTTTGCACACAGCTCCAGATTCTCCCAGGCAGAAAACTCTTCATACAAAACCAGATAAGGTGAAACAAACCCGATATGATCGTGAAGTTTTTCAGGTATGATTTCTTTTCCATTCAGATTGTGCGTTACTTTTCCGGAAGAGGTGCCGATAATTCCTGCTATAATTTTTACAAGAGTGGATTTTCCTGAGCCATTCGGGCCGGATATACCGTACACTCCGGCTTTTTTAATTTGGAAGTTAAGATTATTAAATATTAATCTCCTGCCGAAGAATTTTTTAACATCCGATAATTCAAGAGTATAATTAGTCATTGAAAATTACGAACTTACCTTTAAGATAATCATTACCGTTCTTTATAATAATTATATAAACCCCTGATGCGAGATTTTCTCTTTTTTCGTTCTCGGGCCTTGCCCATTCGATAATAGAGATTTGCCTGCCGATATTAGCATCAGGATCTCTTAATATATACGGTTTAGTTATCGGATTAAAAGAGGATACTAAATCCATAGATGTGGTGTAAATATTAACATTTACTTCCTTATTTAATTCGATATCAACAGAAAACCGGATTGACTCGCCAGACCTCTGCGGATTATTATACCTGTAAGGAGAAGGGAATACTAAAATATCCTGCAGCTGTTGCTTTATAATCTGCAATGAATCACCGGTAAGCGGAATGTTATTTACAATTTCTGCCTGACTCCAGAAATTATTTCCGCGGTTATTAAAAACTGCTGAATAAAAGTCACCAATCTTATAATCACCTGATGTAGTATCAGAATATAAAGTATAATCAGCCATTTGAGAAGGAATTGTATTGCCAATGGCATTCTGAATATCACCATTACCAAAAATTGAAACAATGGTATCGTTGTTCGATGTATTCACCATTCTCATAAAGTAATTTGCAGCCGGAAATCCGGAGAATTCATAAAACCGCGAAGGAGGTGAAAAAACTGTAGAAGCTGTTGGAACAAGTGCCGGATAAAAAGCTGCTTCTTTAAAGTATAACCCCGAGATTGCACGATAATTAGTGAAATAGCTCCAAATTCCAAATCTTGCCAGTTCAAACTCAAAAACGGATCCGCGTTCTTCAATACTGTTGCTTATAGCACGAATAGCTCTGTTATTTCTCATCAATTCCCATTGCCGCTTGATAATATCAAAGCCAAATATCTCCTTCAAATAAATATGCCAGATTGCAAGATTATATCCGTTATTATTTGGAAAGGCTCGAGATGGTCTCTGGAAATAATCAGGCATATATGCATAGTAATCATTGATCGAATCAAACACGAATTCTTCCATTGCGGTGGAAGTAATTTCATAAAAGAATGTATCATCTGTGCGGAAGATATAATTGCCGCCCTGAATTGCATGATGAAACTCGTGAGCTACAGTTACCCTTGCACCATTTATACCTGATGTATAAAAACCTGCAAAGTCATTATCAATTACCATAAAGGATGTAAATCGCGATGAGCCTGGCTGTACTTCAGTTTCGAATTGAGTATATCCATAAACGCTGGATAAATTCATTATATAAACATCATACCTGTTATCGCCGCCATATTCGTTGGGACTTAAATCAGGGTTGTACAATGAGTCGCCCGGAGGAAAATCATAACCTAAAAATTCTATTTCGAATCTATAAACTGAATCCAGAGCCAAAGCCAGCTGATTAAGATCGTATGCCGGTGCATTAGTTCCTGATTGGTTATAGTGGATTTTAAATTTTCCGCCCGGTGTGATCAAGCTGCTGGTTGCAGAAGGTCTTTGCAATAATACTTTAAGTAATTCCTGTTTATCCTGTGAAAAAGAACTCAGGTTAACTTGCAAAGTATTTATTATATGTAAACCGCACTTTAAATTTTCTTCTGTTGCTGATGGACCATCGGGACTTATACTGGTTTCAACCCCCCTTATGTTAAGAAATAAATTATAGAGGGAATCAAGTTCATGCCTTGTCTGTGAAAATATGCTTGATAAGCCAATTATTAAAAAAAATAATAAGCCAGGAAAAAATAATTTCATTACTGCAATCTTTTTATTGAGATAGAACCATTTGTTTTATTTGTGTAGATAAGATGCTTATTTATAAAATCAAGATTCGCTATCGTAAAATCATTAGCATCAATATTCCTGATAATTTCTTTCACCCTGATTTGTTTTCGGTTATCCGACAGCTCAATTATTCTTATTGATTTCTGCGCATCATCGTACAAAAAAACATCCTTAGCGCTGATAAAAGATAAGTGATTTTTGTTTTTTATCCTAAAGTTGAAGAACTGTTTATCGGCACTTATCAATGATTCAAATGCACTGCTTTCAAATGAAATAAATGTTTTTTCACCGGATTTGATAAAAGAGAAATAAGTGTAATCCGCAGGTTTATTTAAGAATTTAATGCTTGAAAAAATTTCAGCAGTTGGAATCGGGATTGATAATTTTCTTTTTTCGATAAATTGATTTTTTATCGTTTCAATATTAACAAGCTCTGTTTTTTGATTAAAATTTTTCCAAAGTAAAAACACCGGCGCTGCAGATGGAATAATTTCCACATCGAGTAAATTATTTCCAATATTCAGAATTTCGTGAAAAGAATATCTAACTGTAAGATCTCTGAATTCACCGATAAAATATTCTTTACCCTTTTTGTATGCTATGTAGAATGAAGAATTATCTTCATCTGAATTATTGATCTTAAGATCGGCTACTGTACCCGGGGCATATAACTGTTCACGTTTGGTTTCACCGGATAAAATATCAAATGTTACCAGCTCAATTAACCTTGAATCGGAAGAGTAACAATATATCCTTTTTAACTTTGGGCGGGTGTTATCCACTGTTAAATATTTATGCTTTCCGAAAAGCCTTGTTGAGAAAAATCTATCCGGAATACCTCTGTTATTACTTATGATAAGGTTCAGCGAGTTGTTGTACTCATCAATAAAAATAATATCATCTGTCTTGTTAACATCATAATCAACATATTTGATAACTGAAGGGGCAACAGATAATGCTAAGCTAAAATCCTTATTTATTGATGAAAGGGTAGAAATATATCCTGCCTCGCCATAGTCAGTAAGATAAGCAATGCCATTGACTGAATCGCTTGCGTAAGTTGTAATACTTTCTATTCTGTTTCTTTTCAAATGCACAAATTCATTGTGGAACGTTCTGTCAGCCCTTCCAAAAACTGAAGATACTATTCCCGCCCGATACGAAGCGTAAATTATATCAAAAAAACCGTCATTATTAAAATCACTTATAACAAAATCATCAACCGGATAAGCTGTTTTTATAGTTAATCTTTTATCGAAAGAAGCACTGCGGCTTCCCGAAAAGATTTGAATGCTGCTGCCGGATGAAAAGATAAAATCATTAAATGAATCATAGTTCAGATCAAAAACCTTAAATTGCACGGGGTTAAAATCCAAATGGAGTGTTCTTTTTTCAGTAAAATTCCCTTCACCATCATTGAAATAAAAATGAATAGCTCCGGTGGATAAATTATACGCTGCAATATCTTCAAACCCGTTGCTGTTAATATCCGCAAAATTTGCAAAGCTGAAACTGGTTTTTTCTACTATCTTTTGTTCAGTAATTTTTCTTCCGTCAAAATACAAAAGTGACAAGCCGTTAAAAGCGCTGCCGGAAATAAGAAATTCATTATTACCATCATCATTAATATCTGCTATGCTTATCTTATCAGGAAATGAATTGAATTTATACAATGCTCTTGTAATCAGATAACCTGAGTTAGAAAAAGATACTATTCCAAAAGATCTTTGTGCTCTGGAAGAAACTGCATAAAACTGAATTTGGTTTTGCTCATCAAAGACAGGCTCTAAATTACTGATCCGGAACGGAAGGTTTATTCGTCTTGAAGGTTTAAACTCCCCGTCAGCAATTCCCTCCATTATAACGCCATTCTTGTTAGAAGGATTCAGCAAAAGTAAATCGGAATAAGAATTATTATTAAAGTTTATAAGAGAAAGTTTATTGAATCCGGGAGGTGAATTAAAAGTGTTTAGTTTACAGAATCCGTTAATTGGTATCTGTGCAAAGGAAATATCAAATGAAAGTAGAAGAAAGAGAAAACTAAATAGTTTTAGTTCTGGTCTTAAGTCTGTTTTCTCTGCGAATAAGTGCTTCATCAAATCTTCTTTTTTCGTCTGCTGTTTCGGGTATGGCCTCTGTTGCTTTAACAGGTTTGCCGTTATTATCTACCGCGACAAAGGTAAGATATGCAGTGTTAGTATGAACTTTTGTACCCTCTCTGAAATTCTGAGCATAAACTTTTACACCAACTTCAAGTGATGTATTAAATACCCTGTTAACCGAAGCACTTAATGTAACAGCATCGCCAAGTTTAATTGGGTGATGAAAATCAATCCGGTCAACAGATGCAGTAACACAAACTCTGTTATTATGCTTTGCTGAACTTAAAGCGGCACAGACATCAATCCAGTGCATTAGTTGTCCACCGAGCAGATTGCCAAGCTGATTTGTGTGATTTGGAAGTACAAGTTCGGTCATAATTATAACCGAGTCACTGATTTGTTTTGCCGCTCTTTTCATTTATTTATTTACTGACAAACGCCTTTCCAGCCTTTCTTTAAACGCCAGAACCTCTCTGTAATTTTGATGCGCCGGGTATGTTTCAATAAACCTGATTGATTCTTCAAGGGCTTTATCGGTTAATCTTCTTTGATCCAAAACAAATATTTTATTGTATAAAGCCAGTGGTGCGTACTCGGTATCGTGGTACTGTTCAATTACAAAATCATAATACTTCAAAGATGCTGTGTAATACTCCATCTTATCATAAATTCTTGCAATGTCATACTCTTTTTTTGCAAGCTTGCTGTGCAGCTCTTTTATTTTCTGCTCAGCTTGAAATACTTTTTCATTCAAAGGAAAGAAATCTATAAATGCCTGATACTCTTCAATTGCCTTTTTAGTATATGCTTGATCAAGATTAACATCTGGTGATAAACGATAATAACATTCAGCCAGCATAAACTGCGCTTCGGGAAGATACTCGCTGGTTGACATATTTCTTATAAGTTTACTGAACTCAAATGCTCCGAGTATAAATTCCTTTCTCTGATACCTTGACATAGCAAGATAAAACTGTGACTCGGCAATAATTGAACTTCCGGGATATTGAAGAATTAAAGCCTGAAATTCATCTATAGCTTCCTGGTAATCTTCCTGATCGTATAATTTTTTAGCATAGCTAAGCCGTTCTTCAGGTGTCATATTCGAGGTATCGAAAGATGATGAACATCCCCAGGCAATAAAGAGGGTAATTAAAATTAATAATGTTTTTTGCATAATAATGATATAAAAATCTGTAAAAATACGTGCAATAATAAAGATTTTACTTCGTGCTTCAAAGGTAAAATTTGCTACTTGCTTCGGACAGAAAAGAATAAAATTACAGCAACGGCTGCAGCGCTAACTGCAATAACCGGCTCTAAAATACTTGAAAAAAAAGGTTCCTGAGGTAGTATGCCTGAAGTAAATGGAAATGAACGATTCTCAATTTTTTCTATTTCCTCTACTTTTACCTGATCGGAATATGAAAAACTGAATTCATTCATTTTTGTAAGCGATGCATCTTCGCTGGAGGATAATAAATAACTACCCTGTAAAATCAATTCCCTTGTAACAATAAAATCACCAAGAAACCCATCCCGTTTCTGCTCACCATATTTAACTTCAGCATTGTTGATTAGAAAATTCAGGTTTGGAATATCATTTGTTATCCCTGCTCCCCTCTTCACCTTTAAACCTTTGGAGCTGAGCCCGGAAAATATTTGATTTTCAAATACTGTATAATAAATGCCGAGTTCTGTTGTTAATGCAGCTTCCGGAACAAGTTTTAGTACTTCATCAGCAGTTTTGTATGATGCTGAATCAACAAGTGAATAAAATATCTCCAGATTACTTTGAGTTTGAGCATTGCTATTAAATGAAATTAAAATCAAAAAAACAAAAAGCCGGAGAGTTTTATTATTGTCTCCGGCTATTTTAAAAAGTTTTTGTTTCATTATGGTTCGAATATCCACAGAAATACAATTTATATCAAGTAGATTTTCAATAAAGAATCACCCGCATAAATAATTTGCATACTGCCTATTGCATATTGCTTATTGTCAACTGATGAATTACCTTCTTCCCATTGCCATTTCTCTTAATCTTTTAATCCTTTCTTCTGTCGGTGGATGAGTAGAAAACAACTTGCCCATTCCGCCAAACATAGGATTAATAATAAACATATGTGCAGAAGCCGGACTGCTGTGATTTACCGGTTTAATCTGGTTTCCTCTTGAAATTTTTTCAAGTGCTGTTGCAAGTGCCATCGGGTTGCCGCTTATTTGTGCACCGCCTGCATCAGCCATGTATTCTCTGGATCTTGAAACTGCCATTTGCAGTAGCATTGCAATAATTGGCGATAGAATAATTAATATCAATCCACCTAATCCGCTTCCGCCGCCGCGATCATTGCCTCTTCCGAGCATTGCAGCCCAACCGGCAATTTGTGCAATATAAGTAATACTTCCAACCAAAGTAGCTGCAATGGTGCTTACAAGTATATCCCGATTCTTTACATGCGCTAACTCGTGTGCCATCACACCCGCCATTTCTTCGTTATTTAAGCTTTGAAGAATTCCTGTTGTTGCCGCAACTGCTGCATTTTTAGGATTTCTTCCGGTTGCAAATGCATTGGGTGTTGGGTCATTAATAATATAGACTTTCGGCATTGGAAGATTTGCATTCTGAGCAAGCTGCTCAACCATATTGTAAAACTTCGGTGATTGTTCTCTTGTAACCTGCTGAGCACGATACATTTTTAGAACGATCTTATCCGAAAACCAGTAAGATCCAAAGTTCATAACAAGGGCAAAGATAAAGGCAATTGTCATTCCGGAGTTGCCGCCGATTGCGTAACCCACAAGAAGGAACAATGCCATCATTGCCGTCATTAAGAATACTGTTTTAACACTGTTCATTTTTTCATTCTCCGTTTTTTAATGGTCAAATCTAAATTTTAATAAATGCTGAATCAAGGGAAAGATTGTTCAATTTCTTTTGTGTTTAGATGACTAATAATGATTGAAGTTTCACATAAAGAGTGATCAGTATAACATTCGTAAAAATTTAGATGTGAAGAAATAGACTCAATCATTACAATTTTAGTAGCTAAAATAGGATAACCATTTATAGTTTATATTTCCTGATGCCATTCCTAATTCCTAACCTGCCTGTCGGCAGACAGGTTCCAAATTATTCCTACTGCTACCACTTTCTTGCCCTTGTCTTTATTTTTGAATATGATTAAATAGCTGTGGAAATTTTGGAGAATAAATGAAAAGCTCAGCCCTTATTCTGATCTCAGTATTTTTTATCTCTTCGTTATCAAATGCGCAAAGCACATACGAGTTTTTACGGCTTGACCCAAGTGCCAGATCCGGCGCACTTGGAGGAAGTTTTGTTGCCAATAACGATGATGCAGATGTAATTTTTTATAATCCTGCAGGTTTAAGTTTACTTACCGATAACCCCGTTTCATTTTCGTTTGTGAAGCATTTAATGGATATTAATCTTGCCAGTCTGTCTTATTCTACAGAACTGGATGATATTGGCAGATTCGGGGCAGCGGTTAAGTATATTAACTATGGCACATTTACTGAATCGGATGAATTTGGAAACAGATTTGGTGAATTCGGAGCAAATGAATTTGCCCTGCTGCTTGGATATTCAAATTCGCTTGATGAAAATTTTTATTACGGCACTAATGCTAAATTTATTTATTCCGGTATTGCGGATAGATCATCAATAGGTCTCGCACTTGATCTCGGGCTTCACTACACAGTACCTGAACAGAACATAAATTTTGGTGTTTCCATTCTCAACCTGGGTTCACAATTATCAAGTTATTATGATACCAGGGAAGATCTTCCACTTGACATAGTTATAGGCGGAGCTGTAAGATTACAAAATTTACCCGCACGCATTTCTGTTGATTTTCATAAACTAAATGAAGACCGCGATGATTTTGTTCAAAGGTTCAAAGCTTTTGCAGTTGGTATCGAGTTTACATTGAGTCCTGCCTTTAAACTAAGATTTGGTTATAACAACGAAAGAAGATCTGAATTAAAGATTGGTACAACTGCCGGCATAGCAGGATTTAATGCCGGATTGGGTATAAAAATATCCGATTATTTCTTCGATTATGGATATTCTTCACTAGGTTTAATCGGCGGATGGCACAGGGTGAGTGTTTCCACGAACCTGTAAGTTTCCTTTAGTTTAATAGTATAAGGTATAAAGAAATACGCATTAGTTATTTTCTTTATACCTTATTTTCATATCGACACGAACCAAATCGCCACAACGAAAACTATTATTTCTTGGTTTCTTTTTTCACTTCTATCACTTACATTTCAAAGTAATTATTTTTAACAAAAGGAAAAGACAATGAGCGGCGAAGCGAAACAAAAAACAGTTTCTTTGATCTTTCTCCCACCTCCACTAAAGTTACGGTGGGCAGGCTTAATCTTTTTCTTACTATTACTCTGCACGGCAAGCTGCAACACAACCGAACCTTCTATAAAAAATATAAGGGAGTTATATGTATAAGTTAATACTTTTATTATTTATTACATTTAATACTACCTCATTACTTGCGCAAGTTTCAGATAATGAGGTTAACAAATCTAAGCTTGAAAATAATATTTTCTTAGAATTATTTGGAAACGCAGGAGCGTACTCTTTTAATTATGATAGAGTAATTATTAAAAATATCAGTGCCCGTGCTGGAATTATGGTATTAAAATCTGATGATGATTTTGTAACTGCATTTCCTGTTTTGATTAACTACTGTTTTAATTTAAATACAAATTACCTTGAAGTTGGAATAGGACTAACTTTCTTTTCTTTACCTAATGATTTTGAGTTATTAGGCCTAATAGAAAAAAATGGTTCAATTCTTACAGGTGCAGTTAGTTACCGAGTTCAAACTGATATTGGAGTTAATTTCAGAATTTCATTTACTCCATTTTTTTATAATAAAGAATTTATCCCTTTTGGAGGATTTAGTATTGGATATAGTTTTTAACAAAGAAGAGGTTACTGCCATAAAAATAAAATTCTCATTCCGGTGTGTCACCACCGGAATGAGTTAAGCAACATACAAAAAGTATTGGGTTTAACAGTTTGGCTAACTGAAAAGGTTCTTTTTGTATGCTGTTTAAAACAATAAAATATTTTATTTCTTAAACTATATAAGGAGTTTCAAAAGAAGCTGTTTACAGAAATAAATTATACAGGCAGCCAGAAACCTGACAATTATGATTTGGCACAAAACTATCCTAATCCGTTTAATCCGAGTACAACAATCCGCTATCAGCTTCCGCAGGATGGAATGGTAACACTAAAAGTATATGACATACTCGGCAGTGAAGTTGCAACACTTGTGAATGAACAGAAAGCAGCAGGCAGGTATGAAGTAAACTTCGATGCATCACGTTTTGCAAGCGGAGTTTATATATACAAACTAACATCAGGTAGTTATGTGAGTTCGAAGAAGATGCTGCTGGTGAAGTAACTTTCAGAATAAATAAAGGCGGTCTGAATAAGATCGCCTTTAAATTACTAAATAAGATTTTCCCCTAAGTTTCTTGATCTCTTAATTCATTTTTTTCAAAGAATTAATACTCGTTCTTGCAATGGAATGGGAATTGCCATAATCCCTCATCTTCAAGACTCTTTCATACATGGCAATAGCGCTTTCTGTCCTTCCCTTCTGTTCTTCTATCATTGCAAGATATACAAGAGCATTTACCTGGAATCCTGATTCCTGCTTTTTATCAATTTGTTTAGATAACTCAAAACATTTTTCAAACATTGTCTTAGCCGAATCAATTAAGCCGTTATCCCTGGCTTTATAGCCGACATAATAAGTCGATTCTCTCATAGATGACGGAAGATTATATCCGGGCAGATTTTTTTCAGCTTTATGAATAACATCTTTAAATAAAGAATCAGCCGTAATCCAGTCACCTTTGCGGACGGCAATTCTTCCGCGCCACCTTTGGAAAACAGGGTTATCAGGAAATTCATCCGTAAGCATTCCGGCAAATTCATCGGCAGCAAACATATCCCCTTCATAACGCCAGTATAGGGTCATTAAAAAATACTGTGCTTCATACTTTGCATATTTTCCATTAAAAGCAGTATTACGAAGCTGTTCGATTCCTTTCTTTTTGTCACCGGAAGGAAAAAAGATCATAAGCGGTTTTATTAATGGAAATTCAGAAGGAATTACATCAGCGTAATAATTATATATTCCAAAGCCCAGCTGCACATCAAGATTACCAGGGTCAAGGTTAGCAGCCCGCTCAACAATCGGCAGAGCTTCACGACCATCATCAGCAGCTTTAAGCCAGCTTTCTCTCAGTGCACGCAATCTTCCTCTGAAACCAATAGCACCTCCTTTAAAGAATAGTGCATCAACATTGCTTCTGTCCTTCTTCAGTATCTCATCGCATTGAAAGATTACATCTTCAAGCTTCTGAAAGAAAATATCATCATGATCTTCATTATCCAGATCAAGAAGGATTTTCCACCAGTCGATCATTGCAAGAAAAAATCTTCCTGAAGGATGATTCGGATAGTCAGCAATCAAATTTCTGAAAGTTCGCTCAGCTTCATCAAACTTAATATTATAAATCTGCTTAATGCCATCCTGAACACGATCTTCAAAATCAGATTGGGTAAATGCTGTTACTGTTAACAGAAAGAAAATTACTAATAGTTTTTTCATAATCACTTAAAATTTTGTCTAGATCAAATTTTGAAATCATTTGGAAATAAAACAAGCTAAAAATAAAAAGGCGATCTAACGAATCGCCTGAAAAATTGCTTTTACTCCTCTCCCCTTGGGGGAGAGGTTGGGAGAGGGGCTCTCTCTCTCTAAAGTTTATCGCTCAAATATCCTGATAACTGATCTATTGCAACTCTTTCCTGAACCATAGTGTCTCTGTCACGAACAGTAACAGTTTTATCATCAAGAGTTTGAGTATCGACAGTAATGCAGAACGGCGTTCCTGCTTCATCCTGTCTGCGGTATCTTCTTCCGACAGCACCTTTATCATCATAAAACACTTTGAAGTTCTTTCGAAGTTCTTTTTCAATTTCTCTTGATACTTCCGGCATTCCGTCTTTATTAACCAGCGGAAAGATAGCTGCTTTAATGGGCGCAAGTCTTGGATGAAATCTTAATACTGATCTCATTTCACCGTTGACTTCTTCTTCATAATAAGCATCGATTAAAAAAGCCATAAATGATCTGCTTGCACCTGCTGAAGTTTCAATGATAAAAGGAACATATTTTTCTTTTGCTTCATCATCAAAATATTTGAGTGATTTTCCTGAGAATTTTTCGTGCTGTGATAAATCAAAATCAGTTCGGTTGTGTATTCCTTCAATCTCACCCCATCCGAACGGAAATTCATATTCAATATCTGTTGCCTCTTTTGCATAATGGGCAAGTTTATCCTGTGGATGATCATGATAACGAAGTTTTGAGGGAGTCATTCCAAGCGATTTGAACCACTCTATTCTTGTCGCTTTCCAGTAATCATACCATTCCTTATCGGATTTAGGATTAACGAAGAACTGCATTTCCATCTGTTCAAATTCTCTTGTACGGAAAAGAAAATTCTTTGTGTTAATTTCATTACGGAAAGCTTTTCCTATTTGTGCAATCCCGAACGGAATTTTTTGTCTTGATGAACTTTGAACATTCAAAAAGTTAACAAATATTCCCTGCGCAGTTTCCGGACGCAGATAGACTACAGCACCAGTATCTTCAACCGGTCCGACAAAAGTTTTAAACATTAAATTGAATTTGCGTGCATCGGTGAAGGTATTTGCATTTCCGCATTGAGGGCAATTCAGTTTGCTTAATATTTTTTTTCCTAACTCAGAATGTTCGAGCATTAAACTGAACGGATCTTCATCACCGGCATCAGCATATGTTTTTTCAATCCAGCTTAGAAGATCTGAATTATCTTTTACATCCGATTTCAATTCGTCAACAGCTTTTTTCTTTTTCTTTTCATTGATTGAATCTCCCAAAACATCAAGCCGGAACCTGGCTTTGCACTGTTTACAGTCAATCATCGGATCTGTAAAATTTTCAACGTGACCCGAGGCTTCCCAAACCCTGGCATGCATGAGAATCGAAGCATCAAGACCTTCCACATCATCGCGGTAAGTCATCGATTTCCACCATTCTTCTTTAATATTCTTAAGCAATTCAACTCCCAACGGACCGTAATCCCAGCATCCGTTTAAGCCGCCGTAAATTTCACTTGATTGAAATACGAATCCGCGTCGTTTTGCCAGTGATACAATATTTGCAACAGAATCGACTGCTTTATTCTTCTTTTCGA
>Ga0209498_1001678_pt1 | contig 13555 bp, 12 predicted proteins | sample WalLakDeSediment_FD_184131 | JGI IMG/M metagenome (GOLD analysis project Ga0209498, IMG submission 184131) | Lake sediment microbial communities from Walker lake, Nevada to study Microbial Dark Matter (Phase II) - Walker Lake 11/02/13 Deep... | ecosystem: Environmental > Aquatic > Freshwater >...
CGCTGCCGCTGCTGGCGCTCTTTGCCGTTTACGACCAGCAGCCCGGCCGCCGCTGGCAGGCGGAGCTGGCCGCGCCGGCGGCGTTCGCGGCGATTGTCGCCGCCATGGCCCTGGCCGCGCAGTGGCCCACGGCCGTCGCCTATGCGCTGTGGGGCGTGATGGCGGCGCGCGCCCTGCCGGCGGTGCTCTACGTGCGCGCGCGCCTGCGCCTGGTGAAAGGGCAGCCGGCCCAAACGGGGTTGGCGCTGGGCGCCCACGCGCTGGCCGTGGGGCTGGGAGGCGCGCTGGTGTGGTTAGGGTGGCTGCCGGCAACGGCCGTCATCGCCCTGCTCATCCTTCTACTGCGCGCCGCCGGGGGCCTGTCGCCCTACCGCCGCAACATCAGCACTAAAACGCTGGGCTTCATCGAAACCGGCTACGGCTTGCTGACCGTTCTGCTGGTAGCCGCCGGCTTCTGGCTGGGCTAAAACAGCCATGCAGCCGGCCAAGACCCCAAGGGTTTTTGGAAACCCTTGGGGTCTGAAAGGTTACTACGCATGAGAGAGATTTGTTCTCTCTCCAGAGTGATCTATAATCCTATTTGTGAAAAATAGCACACGGTTTCGCTCAACAATCACAACCAGATTGACCTGGCTGCTGCTGGCGGCGCTGCTCACCTTGACCGCCGCGGGCTGCGCGCGCGCCAGCCAACAAGACGCGGACGCCGCGCTGCGCATCGGCATGACGCCCATTCCCTACCCGCCCGCCGTCGGCCAGGCGCGCCTGGTGCTGCACGTCACCGACCTGGCCGGCGTCCCCATCGACGACGCGCGCCTGAGCATTAAAGGCGACATGACCCACGCCGGCATGACGCCCGTGCTGGCCGAAGTCAGCAGCGGTACCGGCGGTTATTACGAAACGCCCTTTGAGTGGACGATGGCCGGCGACTGGATTGTCACGGTTGAGGCCTGGCTGGCGGACGGCCGCCGCGTGCGCGAGCGATTTGAGTTGACCGTGCTGACTGAAGACGAAGCCGCGTGTGAAGATGGCAGCCAGGAGTGACCTGTATCACCCGCGGCCGGGTATTGACGTGCTGCGCTGGCCGGGTATCGGCCGTTTCTTGCGCAGTCGCTACGGCCGTTTGGTTGGGCAGCTCCTGCTGCTGCTGGCCGCGGCGCTGATTGTCTACGACGGCTTCACCGGCCCCCAATTCGCCCCCGAAAACATTGCTACTGTCACCGTCTGGCTCCACTACCGCGGCTTCGTGATGCTGGGGCTGCTCTTGGTGGGCAACCTGTTCTGCATGAACTGCCCCTTCACACTGCCGCGCACGCTGGCGCGCAAATGGAGCGGCGCCGGCCGTCGCTGGCCGCGCGCGCTGCGCAACAAGTGGGTCGCCATCGCCGTGCTGGCGATGTTCTTCTTCCTCTACGAATGGCTCGACCTGTGGGCCAGCCCGTGGCTCACGGCCTGGGTCTTGCTGGCCTACTTCGCCGCCGCCTTCGCGCTGGAATTCGCTTTCGCCGAATCGCCCTTCTGCAAGTACGTCTGCCCGCTAGGGACCTTCAACTTCGTGGGCAGCACCCTCTCACCGCTGCAAATCACGGTCACCAGCCGCGACGTATGCCGCGCCTGCGTGGGCAAGGAGTGCATCAACGGCAGCCCGCAGGCGCTCGGCTGCGGCACGGAGCTATTCGCGCCCCAAATCAAGAGCAACCTGGACTGCACCCTCTGCCTGGACTGCGCGCGCGCCTGCCCGCACGACAACGTGGCGCTGGTCGCCCGCGCGCCGCTGCGCGAGCTAAGCGCGCCCGACGCCTGGCCGCGCCGCTGGGACCTGGCGCTGCTCATTTGGGTCTTCGTCTTCACCGGGTTGAGCAATGCCTTCGGCATGACGCCGCCCGTTTACGTGCTGGAGGAAGCGCTCACCCGCGGGCTGAAATTACAAAACCCAGGCGCGGCGCTGCTGCTGATTTTTGGCGTGCTGAATGTGCTGCTGCCGCTGGGGCTGGCGACGGCCGTGGCCGGACTCAGCCGCGCGCTGGATGAACCGCGCGACAGCCTGCGTAACCACCTGGCGCGCTTCACGCCGGCGCTGGTCCCCCTGGGCTTCAGCGTCTGGCTGGCGCACAACGGCTTTCACTTTGCCACCGGCGCGCTCTCCATCTTTCCCGTCGTCCACAACTTTCTGCTCGACCACGGCGTCACGGCGCTGGGCGCGGCGCCCAACTGGCAGCTTAGCGCCATCATGCCTTTTACCTGGCTGCTGCCGATGCAGATCGTCTTCATCCTGCTGGGCTTTGGCGGTAGTTTTTACGTGCTGGGGGAAAACGGCCGTCAGACAAACACCTCTTTCAAAGCCCAACTCCCCTGGCTCATTTTATTAATCGGCCTGGCCGCGGCCGCCATCGCGCTGTTCAACCTGCCGATGGAGATGCGCGGCACGAGTTTTATGCATTAAGCGTGGCGAGCAACATCTAAGCTATGAAAAATTTAACCCTGACATTGGCATTTGTTTTTTTGAGCACTTTCCTGCTCGGCTGCGGCGGCGGCGAGCTGGCGCCGGAGCAGTTTAACGGTACCTATTTACCCACGCCCATTCCGGCGCCGGATTTCACGCTGGACGGGGCTGACGGCGCGCAGGTCAGCCTGAGCGACTTTGCGAACAAAATTGTGCTGCTCTACTTTGGCTACACCTTCTGCCCCGACGTCTGCCCGACAACGATGGCGGACCTGGGCCGGGTGCAGCGCGCGCTGGACAACGCGGGCGAGGACGTGCAGGTCATCATGATCACGGTCGACCCCGATCGGGACACGCCGGAAGTGATGGGGCAATACGTGCAGCATTTCCATCCTACGTTTGTGGGCCTTTCCGGCGTGCAGGAGCAAATCGACGCCATAGGCGCAAGCTATGGGGTGTACTACCAAAAACACGAAGGCACGGCCGCCACCGGTTACCTCGTCGACCACACCGCGCGCGTGTTCGTAATCGACCGGGACGGCCTCTACAAGCTCTCCTTTGGCTTCGGCATGAGCAGCGAGGACATGGCCAAGGATTTGCGCCTGCTGCTCAAGCAGTAGCCTCCGGTTAATCAGGTTTATCTGCGCCATCAGCGTTCTATTTTCGTGGGAGACATCAGATGAAGCCACACGAAGACGCCTACGGGCAAGCCTTGTACGATTACTACCATGGCGACCACAGGGTGGTTGAAATTGTTGAGCGGGAAGACGGCTTTATCGACACAACCGGTGGGCCGAGCGCCTATTTGTCGACCTATGCCGCATGGCCGCCCTATTTGCAAAGCGCCCTTGCCTACGCGCAGGGGCGCGTGCTGGACGTAGGCTGCGGCGGTGGGCGCCACGCGCTGCACCTGCAAGCGCAGGGGCTAAAGTCCGTGGGCATCGACAATTCGCCCAAGGCAATCGAGGTCTGCCGCCTGCGCGGCCTGCGCCAGGCGCACGTGCTGCCCGCGGCCCAAATCTCTTCCCGGCTCGGCGCCTTCGACGCCATCCTCATGCTGGGGAATAACTTTGGGCTGTTCGCCAACCCGCGGCGGGCGCGCTGGCTGCTGCGCCGCTTCCACGGCATGACGAGCCCGCAGGCGCGCATCATCGCCGAAAGCAACGATGTCTATGCCACAACCACACCGGAACACCTGGCCTACCAGGCCAGCAACCGCGCGCGCGGCCGCATGTCGGGCCAGATCCGCATCCGGGTGCGCTACCGCCTGCTGAAAACGCCCTGGTTTGACTACCTGATGGTCTCACAAGACGAAATGCGCGCCATTCTGGAGGGCACCGGCTGGCAAATTGCCGACGTGCTGGCGTCTGACGGCTCCATTTACATCGCCATTATTACCAAGATCGGGAAAACAGTTTGAGCGACAGGCCGTGGATGCCTATCTCGATCAGCCAGCCGGTCGTCAAGTCCGGCAGCTCCAGCCTGCCGCGCACGAATTCGGGGGTCAGCGGAAAGAGGAAATGAACAGAGAGGGGTTCTTGCAATAGGGGATACTTACCACGAAGACACAAAGCTAATTCTTGGTGTCTTCGTGCCTTTGTGGTGAATTTAGTTTGGGCTCCTCCAGGACTGGAACAGCAAAGTTTTCGTTTTGTAGATTGGCCCAATCGCGGAGATTGGACCAATCTTTTTTTCAAGTCAGCGTCAGGCCACCATCCACGGTGAGGGCGCTGCCGGTGATATAGCTACCGGCGTCTGAGCAGAGGAAGAGCACGGCATTGGCTACCTCCTCGGCCTGCCCCAGACGCGCCAGGGGAATGGCGCGCTCCGTTTGCTGCGCCGTCGGCGTGTCGATAGCGCCGGGCAAAACGGTGTTGACGCGGACGCCGTACGCGGCGAACTCGCGCGCACACTCGCGCGCAAAGCCGACGACGCCGGCCTTACTGGCGCAGTAGGCGGCCTGAAAGGGCAGCGCGGTCAGCACGCCGGCCGTCGAGGCCACGTTGACGATGACGCCGCCGCGCTCCCGGTTCTCGTCGGCCATGACGCGGCCGCAAAGCTGGCTCATAAAAAAGACGCTCTTGAGGTTGACGTCCAGCACGCGCTGCCACTCCCACTCATCCGTTTTGAGAATGGACGAAGAGGGGGCGATGCCGGCGTTGTTGACCAGGATGTCCAGCCGGCCCCACGCCGCGCGCGCGGTTTCGACGATATTGACGCACTGAAACTTGTTGGAGACGTCGCCGTCGACGGCCAGGGCGACGCCGCCTGCGGCCAGAATGGCCTGCGCCGTGCGCTCGGCGCGGTCAGGGTTGAGGTCGTTGACGGCTACGCGCGCGCCGGCGGCGGCCAACGTTTGGGCGATTGCGGCGCCGATACCCTGTCCGGCGCCGGTGACGATGGCTACACGGTGATCCAATCGAAGATCCATCCACTCCTCCACGGACCGGCCGCCAACGGCCGTTACTCTCCCAAAGCGTTGCGAATGGCGCGTTCAAACACGGCAAAACTTTGGGCGCCAAAGATCCGTTCGCCGGCCACGTCAATGGTAGGCCGGGTAAAAACGTTGGCGGCGCGGCGCGCCTCGTCAAGCTGTCGCACCTGGGCATGGGCGGCGCCCCCGTCGTAGCAGCTTGCAAACAGGTCGCGATCCAGGGATAGGGCCACGGCCGTTTCCACAAAATAATCCCGGTCGGCCCGGAACAGATCGCGCTGGCGCTCAAAGAGCAGGTCGTGCATGCGCCAGTAGCCCTCCACGCTCTGCTCGCCGGCGCAGGCGCTGGCCGCGGCGGCGTTCACGCTATTGTTTCCCAAATCCAGCATCGGCCAAAATACAATCTTCACCTGGCCGGCGGCGACAAAGGTGTTGACGATTTCCTTCTCGGCGCCTAGCACGTAGGCGCGGCAGGCCGATCACAAAAAGTCGCCGTAGTCGATAACCGTTACCGGCGCGTCGGCCTGGCCGCGGTAAAAAGTACCGTTGTCGTTGCGCCCGCCGTCGAATACGGTCACGGCCGTTACCGTCGGCGTGGGGCGCGGCGTGGCCGTGGCGGCGGGCGCGCGCGTGGCGCGCGGCGCTGCGGCGGGCTCTGCGGCGCCGCCGCAGGCGGCCAGCGCCAGCAGGATAAACCAGGTGAACAACAGGGGCCAGAAAAGGGTGCGCGATTTCATAGCCAGCATTATAGCCTGTTATCCGCAGCGCCACGAAGGTAGGCTTACCTTTTGTTAAGCGTTGGCTGTGCTATAGTGGCAGGTCCGCCTTCAGGGGGCAAGCTACGCGCTCATCGTCAAAGCAAAAACAAGGCTGTTGGAAAGCTTCGCCGTCCCCCATTTCACCATCCCCGCACGCGCCATCTTCGACCCCCAGGAGAATCAACGCGCATTGGCGCAAATCTTAAGCAAATAGAACGCAGATTTCCCTGATTATCCTGATTCAAAAATCAGGCAAATCAGGCCAGCTTGTGGTGAGCGCAGCCGAACCATCAGCGTCCCATTCTTCCCTCGGAAAGCTCACACCTCTGGTTTTTGCCCTACGTGCACCGCAATTGTGCCAAACATGAACAGCTTATAGCTCACGTTGACAAAACCAGCCGCTTCCATAATGGCCACCAGCGACTCCGGCCGCTGAAACTGCTGCGTGCTGTCCGGCAGGTAGCGGTACGCGTCCGCCTCGCCGCTCACCAGCCACCCCAGCGCGGGAATGACCAGGTTTAGATGGGCCAAAATGAATGGCTTGAGCAGGTTATCCTTGGGCGGGCTGGATTCCAGCACGACAACGCGCCCGCCGGGGCGGGTGACGCGCAGCTGCTCGCGGAAAGCGGCGGGCACGTCAATCACGTTGCGCATCAAAAAACCGGAGGTCACCGCATCAAAAGTGTCGTCGGGGAAAGGCAGGGCCAGCGTGTCGGCCCCCACCCAGCGGATGGCCCGGCGCGCGGGGATGCGCTGACCCACCTGCATCATTTCGACCGTAAAATCACCGCCGACGGCGTGCAGGCCAGGCGCGCGCTGTAAACCCTCCAGCGCAATGTCGCCCGTGCCGGTGGCGATGTCGAGGAGACGGCCGTTAACCGGCAGCCGCGCCTGCTGAATCACGTGGCGCCGCCACTTCAGATCCTGCCCCACCGTCATCAGGCGGTTCATCACGTCATAGCGCCCGGCAATGCGGGCAAACATATCTTGCACATACTGTGCGCGTTCTTGTCCTTCGAGATGTGCCATGAGGGAATTTTAGCAAGCTAAGAGGCGCTCTCCGCGCCGGTACTTACCGAATCTTCACCTTTGGAATCCGTCTCCGCCGCCTCAGCCGCGTCGGCCTCTTCTGAGGCGATCACCTCGCGCGCCTTGCTGGTGCCGGTAGGCGGCCCAATCACGCCCAGCGTCTCCAGCGCGTCAATCATGCGCGCCGCGCGCGTGTAGCCGATGCGAAAGCGGCGCTGCAAAAGGGAGGTGGAGGCTTTGCCCAGCTTGTTCACCAGCGCAATGGCCTCAGGCATCAGTTCATCCTCATATTCCTGCTGCGCCGCTTCCTCCTGCAGCGCTTCCCACAGCGGCTGCTGGCGCAGGGCGGGGTTAGGAGGTGGGGTAGAAGCGGCGGCATCCGCCGGCGCGCGCGGGGGGGTGGATTTGGGCGGCGTAGGCGTGGGGTCGGACGCCACGGGCGCGGACGAAGGGGGCGCGACCGGTTCAGGGCGGCGTATGGGCGGCGCCGGCATGGCGACCGGCGCCGGGCTGTCGGGCGCGACCTGGGCGCGCGGTTCGGCCCCGGCTTCGGCGCTGATCAGGTTGAAGCGGCGCGCCTGCTTCCAGTAGTTGATCAGCCTGTTCAGCTCAACGTCGCTGACAAAGCAGCCCTGGAGGCGCAAGGGAGCAGCGGCGTCCGGACTCTGGAAGAGCATGTCGCCCTGACCAAGCAGCCGCTCCGCGCCGGTGCTGTCGAGAATGACGCGGCTGTCGGTGCCGGAAGCAACGGCGAAGGCGATGCGCGCCGGGAAGTTGGCCTTGATCAGGCCGGTGACGACGTCGACCGACGGCCGTTGCGTAGCAATCACCATATGAATTCCCGTCGCGCGCGCCATCTGCGCCAGGCGCGTCACGGCGCGCTCCGTATCTTCCGGCGCCAGCATCATCAAATCCGCCAGCTCGTCAATCACGATCACCACGTAAGGCAAAATCTCGGCGTCCGGCCGGCGCGCAGCCTGCTTGTTGTACTCGGTAATGTTGCGCGCCGTCACTTCGGCAAAGATGCGGTAGCGCCGGTCCATCTCGCGCAGCGCCCATTGCAGCGTGCTGATCACGCGGTCCATCTCGACCACTACCGGCGCGGCCAGGTGGGGAACGCCGTTGTAGCCGGTCAACTCAACCCGCTTGGGGTCAACCATCACCAGCTTGAGCATTTCGGGCGTGTTGAAAAGCAGCAGGCTGGCAATGATGCTGTTAACGCAGACCGATTTACCGGAGCCGGTCGTGCCGGCAATCAGCAGGTGCGGCATCTGCGTCAGGTCGGCCACGATCGGCTGCCCGGCTACGTTTTGGCCCAGCCCCAAGCCCAGCGTGCTTTTGATACGGCCGAACTCCGACGACTCCAGCACGTCGCGCAGCGAGACCAGCGCCTTGTTCGGATTGGGCACCTCGATGCCCACGTAGCCCTTGCCGGGCACAGGCGCCTGGATGCGAATGGAGCGCGCCGCCAGGGCCAGCGCCAGGTCGTCGGCCAGGCTGGAAATCTTGCCCACCTTGACCTTCACGCGCTTGGGGCCGCGCGCCAGGTAGCCCGGCTCCACGCCGAACTGGGTAATCGTCGGGCCCTGGTTGATTTCCACCACGGTAGCCGGCGCGCCAAAACTTTCCAGCGTGTGCTCAATAATTTCGACCTGCTCGCGGATGGCAGCGTTGTTGAGGTCCTGGTCGGAACCGACCTCCAGCATCCCGGCCACGGCGGGCAGCGTCCAGGAGGGCGCGGGCTGGCGCGGGCGGCGCGCGGTCACCGGTTCAGCCACGGCCGTTGCGGGGACGGGTTGTTCCTCAGCCTGGCGCCCGCGCCGCCCACGGGGGCGCGTCGCGGCCGCTTGCGCGGTGGGTGGGGCAGGCGCCGACGGCCGTTCCGCCAAAAGCGGCAGCTGGCGCGGAGACGGGCTTTGCGGGGCGGGCGGCTGGCGGTCCGGGTTGACGCGAATCTGGCGTTCAGGCACGGCCGTATCCCCATCGCGGCGCAGGAGGCCAAAGGCAGCGTGCAGCAGCCGCCCCACGTCGGCGCGCGTCACGCCTGAAAGCAGGATGGCGCCCGCAATACCCAGCGCCCCCAGCGTAAAAATAGCGCCGAGGTTGCCCACGAAATAGGTCAGCCCATAGCTTACGGCGCCGCCCAGGTAGCCGCCGCCAAGCTGCGCGCGCGCGACCTGCCAAAAGTCACTCAGGCCGTTGTCGCGCAGCACGGCCGCGATCGACGCAAAGCCTTCGAAAACGAGGAAGAGGAGTGCAAAGCCCAGCAAACGATAGGTGGGCAGCGCCGGCGCCTGGTCCATGCCCCACAGCACCAGGTAAAGCCCAACGCCGCCGGTGATCAGCGGAACGGCGAAGCCGCCCCAGCCAAACAGCCGCCACATAAAAGCCGCCAGCCCGGCGGTGAGCTGGCCCTGGTTGGGGGAGAGCAGGCTGAGCACGAGTACGGCCGTGGCAAAGATAATCGCAATGCCCACGAGCAGCGCCTTTTGCGGCAGGTTCAGCGTAAAGGCGCGCCCGCCGCCGGAGGGCGTTTTTTTGCGCGGGCTGCGCGCCGGCTTCGAGTTGCGCTGCGCCGCCGTTCCGCCGCGCGTCTTCGACCGGGCGCTGTTGGTGCGGCTCTTGCCGCCGGATGATTTGCTGCTTGCTTTCTTCTGCGCCATAGCTCAGATGTTCCTATGCGCGCATTATAACATGGTTCCAGCAAGCCGTCAGGCGCCATGCAGCAGGCAGACGCTTTAAGGTGAATACAGTCATTGGGAATGTTGAGACGCCGGCGCGATTACCCAAAATCAACTCAAATCCGTTCCAATTCTGCACTCAGCCAACCGCTAACTGACGGCTGCTTTCAGCCTCGTAGGCCATTTCATCTTCAGCATAGTCGATCACGGAAAATCCGTACTCGCTCAGCAATCGGTAAAACTCCCATCTGTCGACCCCAAGCACTTGAGCGCCGAGACCAGATGAGATTTTGCCTTGCGCATAAAGCGGTCCCAGCGTAGATAATAAAACCCGGCGATGAAATTGTTCCAAATCCTCTTTTGATGCAACCAAAAGCGCGCTAGGAAATGTTATAGTCACGCCGCCATCTGTACGCTGCACCGAGGCTTGATCAGAATTAACCCACGTCATGTTTCCCTCTTAACGTATCCTCGCAATCTTGCGGGGCTGTGGCCGGTCTCGCTTCGACAAGCTCAGCGCAGGCTCTGACCGAGCCACCGGCGTGCACGGTCGGAGACCGGCCCGAGCTACCCCAAGTTATTGAGAAGATGTCCTCAACCATACAAAAGGTGAGTACTTTTTTCCAACAAAAACAGTATAGCATAGCCCCAATAGCAGCGCCAAGGAGCGTCGGCCCGTCATCGGCGTTTCGACGTTCGCTTCGAGCTAAATTGGCGTACAATAGCGGTATGCAACACGATCAGGCAAACGGTATTCCTTTTTTGCAGTTTGAGAGCCTGCGCGGCCACGGCCGTTTACACCACGCCGTCTTCACGCGCCAGGGCGGCGTCAGCCCGGCCCCTTTCGCCTCGCTCAACCTGAGCGTCTCCGTACCGGACGAGAAGGCGCGCGTTTACGCCAACCGGCGGCGCGCTTACGGCATTTACGGCCGTGACACCGGCAGCGTGGTGCACGCCCACCTGGTACACGGCGCGGACGTGGCGCGCGTGACGCAGGCCGAGCACGGAAGCTGGGCCAGCCGCGTGGACGGCATCATTACCGACGAGCCGGGCTGCGCGCTAACGATGAACTACGCCGACTGCGCCCCGATTTTTCTCTATGACCCGCAGAACCACGCCATCGGGCTGGGGCACGCGGGCTGGCAGGGCGCGGTGCGAGATCTGCCGGGGGCGCTGGTGCGCGCCATGCAGGCCGCCTTCGGCAGCGAACCGGCCGATCTGCTGGCGGCGATTGGGCCGTGCATTGGGGCCTGCTGTTACGAGGTGGGGGAAGCGGTTATCGAGGCGGTGGGAGAAAGCTTTGCAGAGCCGGCAAGCTTACTGGCAGCCTCGCCAAACGGCGGAAGCAACGGCCGTCTCCACTTCGACCTGCCGCAAGCCAACACCGTCAACTTGCAGCGCGCCGGCGTGCGCCGGATTGAGCTATCCAGCCTGTGCACCGCCTGCCGCACCGACCTTTTCTTCTCGCACCGCGCCGAAAAAGGGCAAACGGGACGCTTTGGGACGATCCTGATCCTGGATTAGCTTAAATCGCAAAGAACCCAGGGCGCATAGAAAATATTTTTCTTCTCCGCGCTCCTCTGCGCATTCTCCGCGCCTCTCTGCGTTCCTTCCCCTACCGGAAGAGGTAGGCAACGGCCGTAAACAGCAGCCACGTCACGCTCACGTAAATCGCCAGCCAGCCCAGCACGCGCCCAATCGTTGCGCGCTGCCCGCCCTTGGGATCCAGCGTGGCGCTCAGGTTGGCGTACCAGCCCGCCTGCTGCCCCTGCGCAATGGCGCGCCAGCCGAAGAAAATGCTCGGCGCGATGCCCAGCAGCAGGCTCAGGATCAGCTTGAGCGGCGTGAGCGACTGGCCGACGTTTTCCAGGAAGGAGAGCGAGGCGTCGGCCGTTATCAGTAGCGGAAAAACAAGCAGCAGAAAGGGAACCGCGTTCACCGCCAGGGCAAGCAGCCCGGCGGTAAGGCTGGCCTGGGCCGCGCGGCGCACGCCGCCTTGCAGCTCCGGCTGCACCGCCTCCAGCGTCAGCGGGCGACCGCAGGCGGGGCAATATTTGCTGCCGCGCAGCACCGTCGCCGCGCAGCCCTGGCAGGTGGTCAGGTAGGCGGTGCGGTCGCTGAAGACGCGCGGATCGACTTTCAGCTCAATCACCATGTCCTGGTAATTTTTGACCAGGACGCCGGGGTTGTCGGGCACGGGCATCATGGCGCGCGACTCAGCATCCACAGGCGTCTCGGCGGGGACAATGGCGCGGTCGGCGGCGTCTGTGCGGGTAACGGCCGTTTCCTCCGTGCGCCCTCCCGGCAGCAGCCCGCGCGCTTTGTCAACCATCTCCTGGCGGCGCGCCCTGGCGGCGCGCTCCTTGGCGACGTCGCTCCACTGAATCGTCGCGTCGGCCTGCACCCGCCCCGCCCCATCGGTGATGTAGGTACTGATCAGGTTCAGCAGCGCCACCGCTTTGGCCGCGTCCGGCGCTTCCAGCTCCAGCAGCGAGGTTTCGGCAAAGCGACGCACCTTCACAACGACCTCCTGCTTTTGCATGCCCAACCATTTCGAGACGGTCGCCACGATGACGCCGGTCTCTTCGTTATAAACCTGGAGTTTGGCCTGCATATTGGCCAGCGCAAAGAGGGTGCTGCGCATGACCACCTCAGCGGCGACGGGAAAAGGGCGTGTTTCTTTGATTGTCATTGTATTTGTCCAGTTGGCCCCAGCGGCCATGATATAGCTGTATTGTAGCACAACTCAGACAGTGCACAGCGTTGCTGCGTCACGCAACGGCCGTTGTCCAAACGTCAGCCGCGCGGCTTGACCAAACCCGCCAAGACTGCTAATCTCCCCTTCACGGCGCGCAGGCGCCCTTTTGTTTGTGTGCAGCGTGACGCTCAGCGCGAGCGGCCGCGGCGCGGGGACCGGCCCACGCTTAATTTGCATCGTAATTTCATTGTGGTCTGATCAGATCCATCAGATGCATGCCAACCCGTTCACATGCAACAACAAACCCTTGCTCACTTTTAAGAGAAAAACTATGCAATCAACCATAACCAAAACTGACGCCTCCAGCGCGCGCGCGCGCCGCACCCTCAAAGATTACGTCGGCATTATGCTGCGCGGGGTCGCCATGGGGGCTTCCGACATTGTCCCCGGCGTCTCCGGCGGCACAATGGCTTTTATTCTCGGCATTTACGAGGAGCTAATTGACTCAATTCGCGTCATTGGGCAGCGCGACTTCTGGCGGGCCCTGCTCAAGCTGCAAATCAAGGAGATCTTGCGCATCGTCAACTGGCCTTTCCTGGTCTCCGTCGCCCTGGGCATTCTCATCGCCATTATCACCCTCTCGCGCGGGCTGGAATGGCTGCTCATCAACCAGCCGGTGCTGCTGTGGAGCTTTTTCTTCGGCCTGGTGCTGGCGTCCGTCTTCACGGTCAGCAAGCGTATCCCGCGCTGGAACGCCAGGCTGCTGCTGGCGCTGCTCCTCGGCGCGGTCGGGGCCTACCTGCTGGTGGGCGCCGTTCCGACCCAAACGCCCGAAACGTGGTGGTTCCTGGTGCTGAGCGGCGCGGTGGCCATCTGCGCCATGATTTTGCCGGGCATCTCGGGGGCTTTTATCCTGGTGCTGCTGGGCAAATACCAATACGTGCTCAGCGCGGTCAACCAACGCGACTTCCTGACCCTGGCGCTGGTAGCGGGCGGCGCGGTGATCGGTCTTGTGAGTTTCGCCCAGGTCCTGGGCTGGCTCTTCAAGCGCTACCACGACGTGACCGTGGCGGTGCTGACCGGCCTGATGCTGGGCAGCCTGCGCAAGGTATGGCCCTGGAAGCTGGACGTGGAGTGGCTGCGCGACAGCGCGGGCCAATTTGTGCTGAGCCACGGTGAGCCCATCGTCATTCAGCAGCGCAACATGCTGCCGGACCTGGGCGGCAGCGCCGATCTGACGCAGCTGGCGCTGGCGGTTGGGCTGGCGCTGGTGGGCTTTGGCGCCATCCTGCTGCTGGAGCAGTTGGCCAACCGCCAGGAAAAGGCGCATGGGGCGTAACGGCAAACGGATTACGGCCGTACTCTTCGACCTGGACGACACCCTGCTCGACTGGTCGGGCGTGGCGGGCAGCTACGACGAAGTCGTGCGCCCGCACGTCGACAACGTCCACGCCTACCTGGCGGCGCAAGGCCACGCGCTGCCTGACCGCGGCGCGTTTTACGCCCATTACCGCG
>Ga0209498_1001679_pt1 | contig 13552 bp, 17 predicted proteins | sample WalLakDeSediment_FD_184131 | JGI IMG/M metagenome (GOLD analysis project Ga0209498, IMG submission 184131) | Lake sediment microbial communities from Walker lake, Nevada to study Microbial Dark Matter (Phase II) - Walker Lake 11/02/13 Deep... | ecosystem: Environmental > Aquatic > Freshwater >...
GAGTATTTTTTAAAATAAGGCCTGCCACTTTTATTTCTTCGGCGATTGTGGTTTCCCTGTGTTCGTGTTTTTGAAACAAAACGGTAATTATTTTTTTTAGGTTTTTCTGACCTCTCCCTAGAATGAATAATTTTTAAGACAGAGTCGCTTAACTCCGAAAGTTCTGGCAAGATTGTTGTTGAAATATTTTTTTTGGTTAACCTTTCAATTTTTCTAACGCTAAAACGCTGGTCTGGCGTAACAAATGAAATTGCCCTACCGGTTGAATCGCCTCTTCCGGTTCTTCCGATACGATGAACGTAGTCTCCTGGATTCTGAGGTAAATCATAATTAATAACAATTGAAATATTGGAAACATCAATTCCTCTTGCTGCGATATCGGTTGCAACTAAAACACGATATTTACCGGATTTAAATCCCGCCAAAGCTTCTTTCCTTTGATAAAGAGACCTGTTGGAATGTATTTCTGCGGCTGTATGGCCCATGGCAGAAATTACTTGTGTAATTTTTTTAGTTGAATACCTGGTTCGAGTAAAGACAAGAATAGTTCCTGTATTGTCAGAAAGAATCTTTTCTAGAAGCGCAGACTTGAGTTTATTATTAAGAATAAACAGCTCCTGTCTTATTCCTAAGGCAGCTGTCCCTTCTGGCGAAACCTCAATCCTTACCGGTATCTTCATAAACTTAGAGGCGATTTCCATGACTTCATTTGGCATTGTCGCTGAAAAAAGTAAAGTTTGACGTTCTTTTGGGGCTAAAGATAAAATCTTTTTGACATCTGGAAAAAAGCCGATATCAAACATGTGGTCAGCTTCGTCAAGAATAATAGTTTTTATTCGATTAAGATTAAAAATTTTTCTATTCAAGTGATCTAATAAACGACCGGGAGTTGCAATTATTATGTGCGGATTTCTTTTTATACTTCTTACCTGTTTCTCAAAGGAAGCGCCTCCAATAATAACTACCGTCCTGATATTTAAAAAATCTGCTATCCTGTAAAGCATCTCTTCTGCCTGGATTGCAAGCTCTCTTGTTGGAACTAAAACCAAAGCTTGTCCCTGATTATTAACCAAATTTTGCAACATTGGTATACCAAAAGCTAAAGTTTTTCCAGTTCCAGTTCGAGCAATACCAACAATATCTTTCCCTTCTAATGCTCGAGGAATACATTGATTTTGAATTGGCGTGGGAACAACAAAAGCGTTACTTCGTAAAATTGAAAGTATTTTTTGATTAATTCCGAGAACGTCGAACCTTGGTCCGACTGATGTGGATTGTGTCATAAATTTTATTGATAACCCGATTTTCTACAGTGGGTCATCTAATGACACATAAGAGATTCGAGTTTATATAGCCCTTATATCGGGCTATAATTAACATTAATCATAGTATAAATAGCCAACAATGTCAATGAAAAACACATTAAATCATCTAAAATCTGACTTTATTTTTTCTTATGCTGTAAAATGAGGTTCTAATCTCAAAACTTGGCTAAGCCAAAGAGTGGATAACTTGGCTTAGCCAAGTTATCCACTTTATAATTATAGTTGTATTGTTCTGCCGGTATGAAAACTACCTGTGTCTGTATTAATGACAAGTTTCATCTCTTGAGGAAAGGCTTGGGCCATTATTCTAAGGGCACCGGAGCCGGTACAGTGATTAGGGGCTAATATCTTTAACCCGGAATCTTTTAGAAAGCTTACTATATTAATTATCTCTTCTTTGTTGCTGTCCTTTAAATGAAGCCCTCCCAGAATAGCATAAACGGGGATTCTGCCTTTAAAAATAGACATTGCATCATTAATTATATTAACCAGCCCATGATGAGCACAGCCTACAATGATAACAATACCCTTTCTTTCTAAATTAATTACCATATTTATTTCTTTGGTCGGAACAGGGCTGTTAATAGTTTTCTGTTCCTGAGGAATATAGATACCAGGAAATATCTCCAGGTTTTCTCTAGCATAATTTATATCAGATATTAGTTTAGAAACCCTTTTTCCATCAGGAATATATTCTTCAAAGGCGCCGGAGGCGCAATACATGGGAATGTTTTTAATCTGATCAATAATTAACTTAATCCCTCCACTGTGATCATCATGCGAGTGACTTAAAACAAAAGCGTCTAGGTCTCTTAGATCAAGCTTTGAAGCCCTAAGGTTATGAAGGAGAACTTCACCAGATTGACCCGTATCAAATAGAATTTTCTTATTATCAGCTTCAATCCAAAAAGACAATCCATGCTCCCCCCAAAAAGACCTTTTAGGGGAAGTATCTTCAACAAGAGTTGTAATTTTAAGCTTTTTAATGGTTTGACTGGTCATTTATTTATCTTATCAAAAAATCGCCTTTTTGACGAAAAAATATTTCGTATATTCATTACTAAAATTTTAAAATAAATGACACAAAAAATGGTACCAGAATTGTTAGGACAAAACCACTAAATACAGCCAAAATTACATATTCCTTACCCGCAGATTTTATTATAATTGGCAGTGTTGTGTCCATAGAGGTCGCCCCGCCAGAAGCAATAGGCGCCAACTTGCCAAAATATCTTGCCAGCAGAGGCGAAGCCAAGAGAGTGATTATTTCTCTCATTATATTTGACAAGAGAGCAATAACACCGAGGGCCTCCCCGCTAATTTTTGTAATTAAAATACTTGATAAGCTGTAATAGCCGAAGCCGGAACCAATAGCCAGCGCTTCTGTAAATTTAAGATTTGGAATTAGAAATGAAAACATACCTACCCCAAGAAGTGTCCCAAAGATAATTGAAATAGGCAAGAGGGCTGTTTTTATATTAATGCTTTTAATTATTTCTTTTGCTTTTTCATCGCCTCCAACATTAACGCCGATTAAAAATAATAACAAATACAGAAAATAAACAGTAATATTTTCGCTGAATATGAATAAGGAAGGAGTGTAAAATATGCCAAGTATTACGCCGATAACGAAAAAAGAAATAATTTTAAAACTGTCTTTCATTTTTATTTTTAAATAAGTATTTATAAACGAAATAGGAAAGGAAAACACTACCCAATATTCCTCCTATCGCTAGGGCCAAAGACACGATTCCGACGGTTGTAAAATTATTTATTATTGCTTTATTGCCTCCGACTGATAAGCCAAAGAAAAATAAAAAAAGACAGATTGTCCAGTCAGTTAATTTTTTTGAAACTTGAATAAGGGCTTTTTTTCTTTTTAATAAAAGCCCTAATATTATTCCAAAAACTAAAAATGAAATTATCGTTAACATAATCTAATTATAGCAAAATAAAAATTGCCCAGCGACGGGCTTTTCGACTTTATCAACTTCCAGCTAAATTTTGGTTATTTTTTTATTAATGCTTAACAACAGCTATAACTTTTATCTGCGAAAACTCTTTCATGCCGATTTCTCCATATTCTTTCCCCATTCCGCTTTTTTTATATCCGCCGAAAGGACAATCCGGCTTAAAAAAATCATCAGTATTAATTGCCACTGTTCCGGCCTGAATCTGCCTTGCGATCCTTTCGCCTCTTTCCAGATCAGAGGTATATACTTCAGCGCTTAAACCGTATTCTGTATTATTGGCAAGATCTATCGCTTCTTTTTCCGTTTTAAAGGGCATAATCGGCAGTACCGGGCCAAAAACCTCTTCGGTAAGCACTCTCATATTTAAGTTAACATCGGTAAGAATTGTCGGCTCAAAGTAATTTCCTTTTTTAAACTGTTCGCCTTTGGGTTTTTTACCGCCAATCTCTACTTTTGCTCCCTTGGAAACTGCATCTGTCACCTGCTCTTCCAGTTTTTTGAGTTGTTTTCGGGAAACAAGCGGCCCGATATCGGTATCTTTATCCATGGGATCGCCCACTTTTGTATTTTTTATTCTATCAACAAAAAGCTTAATAACTTTCTCATAAATCGGCTCTTCGACAAATAATCTTTTAACAGAAGTGCAAACTTGACCGCAGTTCAAAAATCTGGCCCAGTAAAGACTGTCCATGGTTGAATTCAAGTCAGCGTCAGCAAAAATAATTCCCGGACTGCTCCCGCCCATTTCCAATAGCGGTTTAATAAACTTTTTGCCGCATTTTTCGTAAATTTCCTGGCCAATCTTGGTGCTTCCGGTAAACCACAACAGGTTAATTGGCTCATCAATGAGCAGTTTACCTATCTCTCCGCCGCCGATTAAGTAATTTACCGCTCCATCCGGCACTCCGGATTCCCGCAACAAATCTATAACCATTTTTTGGCTAAGACTGCTATGTTCGGATGGTTTAAGAATGACGGTATTGCCGGCAATCAGGGCAGGAATAACGCCCGAAACAGCCATTGATAAGGGGAAATTCCAGGGCGCAATACAGGCGCAAACACCATAAGGCTCATAGGTCATTCTGAAGCGCTCTTTATCTTTCTCTAAAACAACTTCATCTGACAGATATTCTGGCCCCTTTTCAATGTAGTAATCCAAGAATTTAAGTTCTCCATCTACCTCGTCCAGCGACTGCTGTAAAGGCTTGCCCATTTCTAAAGTCATCAACTTGGCAATTTTTTCTTTATTCTCATCCACTTTTTCTCTAAACCTTCTGATATAATCTACTCTTTCGGTCACAGACAAATCTTTCCATTGCAAAAACGCTTCCTTGGCTTTTTTAACGACCTCTTTAACCTCTTGCCGGCTTGATATTTCTATTTCTCCGACGACTGACTGATCATGAGGATTGATTGATTTAAGCTTCATAATTCTACTTATTTATTAATAAATGAGTGATTCCTTTCTCCTTGTCGTATTTTTTAAAGCCTAATTTCTTATAAAACCCCGATATATCAAGCCTGCCTATATTTGTACTCACTGATTTAAAGTTCTTGGCCGAATAATCTATTAATTCTTTGACTAACTTTTTTCCAATTTCTTGTTTTCGATATTGCGGCAATACGTATAATCTCCTTATTCGTCCCCTTTCGGGATCAATAGAATCAACATTCAAGCCACATATGCCAACTATTTTATTATTTCTCTCATATACAATAAGAGCTTCTCCTGGTTTACTAAACTTATTTACGCCACTTTTAAAATCATTAATTAATTTTTCAATGTGATTATACCCCTCTTTTTTACTTTCTTTCCGTAATTCTTCAACCTCCTCATCTAATAGATTTTCTATATAACGAATTCTTGATTTCATTGCTTGGTTAATGCTCAGCTTTCGGGCTAAATTCTTGCCCTGAGCCGGGCCGAAGGGTTTAACTTTTTATTGAAAACAGATTTGACCCCAATTTTCCATTTATTATATGAATTATTTCTTAAATGAAGCTAATACCCGTTGATGCAATTTTCGATTTGTAGCCAAAAACGAACTGGTGTTAATATTAATTTCTTTTCCTTTAATATCTGTAACCATGCCTCCGGCTTCTTCAACAATGATTTTTGCGGCAGCTACATCCCAAATTTTGGTGTAAGCCTCAATCATAATATCAGCTTTTCCTTGGGCAAGCAGATGATAACACCAAAAATCACCAATACCTCTATGCCCCCGGGTATTTCCGATTAAAGATATCAGATGTTTTATTAAATTTTTTCTTGCGAAGTGTTCAATGCCGCCGAATAATAGGTGTGATTGTTTTAACTCTCGAACAGAAGATACTTTAATTTTATATTTATTATAATAAGCGCCGCCTCCCTTTTCAGCATAAAGCAATTCTCTTAATAACGGCGCATTAGAAACTCCCAATACTAATTCTCCTTTTTCCATTAATGCAATTTGGGTGGCAAACAAGGGTATTTTTCTTAGATAATTCTTAGTTCCGTCAATCGGGTCTATTATCCATAAATAATCTTTATTTTTAATATCACTTGCGGATTCTTCTGCCAAAAAACCATGAGAAGGAAAATATTTTTTGATTGTTTTTATTATTATTTTTTCCGCTTCTTTGTCAGCAATAGTAACCGGAGAAAGGTCTTTTTTTATACCTACCCGAATTTCTTTATAATAATATTTTAAAAGTATTTTCTCTGCCTTCTTTGCGGCCCTGAGAGCAACTTTTAAGAATTTGCTTTGTTTTTTCATGTTTCTATATCCTACCAAAAAATCGCCTGTTTGGCGACCTGGGGTTTGTGCTTAATCTAGCTTATCTCAAAACTTGGCTTAGCCAAGGAGTGGATAACTTGGCTTAGCCAAGTTATCTATAAATGGTGCCTGTTTCCATTTTCGCAACTAACCCCACTTTCGCAAGAATAAAAGGCCCCTACTCCTTTTTCCCAAAAACAATTACTCAAATGACTAATTCTCTTTCAAAAGAGAAGAGTGGGGCGATAGAGTCTGCCACTACGAAGATAAAACCGCAATAGCCATCTTGGGATTACGGAATATCTTTTTTATTTTAAAATCTTCTTCTAGCGCAGCTTTAAATTCTTCGAAAGTGGGCTTCCAAGAAGATATCATTTTAAAAACAGCTCCTCGTTTAAAAGTCCTTCCAAGAATAATGACAGAGCGCTTCAGTATAAAAGATGAGACAATACACTTATCTTTGATGTGTAATTGGACAATGAGCTTAGGATATTTCGAGTTAGGCACAAAATCATTTTTCTTAAAACCGATTTGCGCTAAAGGACCGAAAGCCATGTTCTCATACTGAAGATTCAAATACGAATCCATAACAGCCCTTTCTGTTTTATCAACTGAAAGAATCGGCATTGTCACAAGTAATACGGCTGTAGGATCTGCGAGTAGAGGTTTTAGGTAAGAATTTATGTTTTCGATTTTAAAGTTTCCGTAAGTTCCTCCCAAAAAACAATAAATCTGCATTTCATGTGGAAACATAGATAGAGGAAATCTTGTTGATAGATTCTCAAAATTTAAAAGGGTTGGATGTTTTGAATATTTGCCGCCACGATTCGTCATAAGTGCAGCCGCAAGTTCAAGGGGTTGAATGTCGATTGGATAATATGCTTTTACAGAGGCTTCGCCAATCTTTTCGATAAGAATTCTGCCTTTCAAGCCATCACCACTTCCAATATCAATAATACTAAATAAAATCGCCGGATAATTGCTTTTAAGATATAAAGCAACGTGGTTAAAAAGATCAAGTTCGTCTTTTTCCATTAACTCAAAATATTTTTTATTTTCGTAAATATTTAAATATGCCTCGCTTCCCTTATAAGGCAAATACCAAAGTTTTGAATTGCGAAGGTCTATCACGCCTCTTTTTTGCTTGAAAACTGCGTCCTTAATTTCTTTTAAATGGGCTACCTTATTAAGCGGATACAGATTGGTATATAAATTCTCAGTAAGCTCGGCTATTTTATACTCAGAAAATCCTTTTAGATATTTTTTAAGAACTGCCCTCGTTGGAAGTATCAATTCAAATTCAAGATCATATTTCCCATTTCCCAGCTCAAAATAAATGCAGGCGTTATCCTTCCACAGCATCTCCTTAAGTTTTGTTGCATTACCCTTTTTCTTACTACTCTGCGTATCAACAAGTATCTTATAATAGATACCAGCGTAGTTTATTCTTTCTTGATACCCAACGATTATGCCGTTTTCAGTAAGATGTGTACGGATATTTTTTAACTCTTCTTGAGAAATCCCAAGTACTTGCGAAAACTCTGTTTTAGATAATGAGCTGTTAATGGTAGCGATTTTTATATAATCAAGCTCTAGTGGAGAAAGTTCAATGGGGTTGATCGTGGCATCCACAATAGGCATAGCAAAAGTCTTATGGGTTATCGGACGATTACCAAACCCATAGAGGCTAGTGAGTTCAGATTGATAAACAACTTCATCATTTATATTTAAGGTATTCCGAATTGAGACACTAAGATCATTAATCTCAGCATTATTTTCCGCCCAAATACCAATAACAAGATTAAACCAACCTTTTGCAGAAAAAATCCATCCTATATTGGGATGTTTTAAAAACCGTTTAACCAATTTTTTTCTCGATGCCGATGAGCACTTTATAAACAAACGGAAATATCTCAAGCCAATTTTTGATAAATTCAAAACTACGTAGGGTGGTCCGAAAACTGTACTTTCTTTTTTTATTGTTTTGAGTTTCATATTACTCTTAAAATCGTGTTTTTTAACTCGAATTTTAAGTGGATCGTTATATTTTAATCATTTTACTTTGTACTTTTGTGGTTATAACTAATTTATAGTCTTTTATGATTCAGACACCTTATTTATATTTTTTTAGTAAATAAAAAGGCTCTTTCCTTAATAATATTTAGTTTTTTGTCTCTATTTTATGCCTATTTATTTCTTCTCTTGTCATGTTTTAATTCTACCAAAAGATCGCCTTTTTGGCGACTTTTTTATTATCGGTAACTGGTCTTTTAAATCTATAAAAGCCGCGAGTTAAATTTGGTTAAAAATAGAGTTGATTCCTATTTTCAATTTTTTAATTCTCTTAATTTATTCTCAAGGCTTTTTAAAGTTTTATAGGAAATTATTTTATCGGCTATTTCTTCTAAACATTCATCTGTTTTAAATCTGGCAGGATAAAGCAAAATTACCTTTATGCCAAGCGCCTTGGCAATACCCGCTTCTATTACTCGGCCAAATCCGGTTCCGACATTTTTCATATCCACTAAGAGCATGTCCGAACTCTTAATTTCCTTTATTATCTTTTTCCAAAATAGATTCCTTTCTATGGGAATCTTACAATAATTATCTATATCCCTTGCACCAATAACGGTCCTGTAGCCCTTGGCTTTTAAAATTTTTTCAATGCTTTCTAAAAAAATTTGATATTTTTTCTTCCGAAAAGCTCCTGCTATAAATACTTTTTTATTCATATTTTCATTTTAATTCTTTTACTAAACTTAACTGGGCTAAATTTTGGTTATTTTTAATAAACGCAAATTTCTGGCCGTATATTTAATTCTTTTCCGAGCCAGTCCTGGGCGTCGTAGATATCCCCTATTTCGTCAATCAATCCCTTCTCTTTAGCGGCTTTCCCCAACATCGTGGAACCATCCGCCAATTTTTTAACTTCTTCAATAGTTAATCCCCTATTTTCGGCTACCTTTCTTACAAAAACTTCGTGCAATATCTCTATATCCCTCATAAAAAGTTCCTTTTCTTCATCTGTCAATTCTTTATCAGGATCTCCTGAGTCTTTAAACTTACCTGAAGATAATTGCTGGTAAATTATACCTTCTTGTCTGTTTTGCTGGGAATAATCCAGATAAGACATGGTAATTCCAATACTTCCGACATCTGACATCTCGCTGGCATATATTTTATCCGCTGCCGAAGCTATAAGATAAGCTCCAGAAGCAGCGCCCTCTCTTATTACAGCTACGGTCGGTTTCGTAGTTCTTTTTACGGCGTTCATTATCTCCTCTGAAGCTACCGGGAATCCTCCGTAAGAGTCTATCTTTAAGATTACAGCTTTAATATTTTCATTTCTCTCTATTTCATCAATATAGGCAACTATTTTTTCTGATGATACTGAGCTCGAAAAGCCAAAATGAGACTCCTCCGGATAAGATGGCTCTATCAGATAAGTAGCTATGTCTCCGTGTATATTAATTACCGCCACATTACTTCCTTTCGTACATATCACTGAATATTCGGAATATTCGCCAAAATAATAATTATACGGATCAAGCCAATACGCCGCTATCGTCAAAACTATAGCGACCAAGAAAATGATTTTTAATATTTTCTTAATTTTTTCTTTCATAAATTTAGGTTACATTTATTTCTCTGAACTTATCTAAAATTTTGATATATTTATTGGCTTCTTCCACGCTGTAGGCGCTGTATTCCCTTTCTTCGGCCCCGGAAAGGTGAATTCTGTTCCTCAGCTTCCGCAAATCGTGGAAAGCGTCTTTCATGTCCATATCAATCAACTCCATATCAAACGCCATATCGATACGGCTCAGAAAATCCCTTTTTTCGTCAAAGTTAAAATTAGCTTTCTTGCCGGCCTGGTTGACCATGTCAAACAGCGCACTCTCTATGATTACTGCAATAGTCGCCATTATATTTTTGCACAGCAAAGATTCAATTGTAAAATAAATAGCGTATTGATTATAAAGACAAATACAAAATTCAAGATACTGAATATGATAAGCGATATTTTCTCTTGTCCGGGGATCATCAATAAAAGACCACTCGTCTTTGTAAAAATTAGCCGGATGTATCCGGCCCTTCTCAAACAGCTCCTTTTTATCGGAACTGTCTTCCTCCAATCCCTTATTTTCCGAAGTTGTTTTTTGTAAAAGCTCCATTTAGATTTTAATTTCCCTGATTTCCAGCTGGGTTTTGCCTTCTTTTTCCTTGTCTCCTTGGCTTAGCTAAGGAGTGGATAACGTGGTTCGAGCCGATATTTTTCTTTCATAAATTTATCTAGAATTATAGTTTTTTATAAATTCAATAACTTGAAGTTGCGGACATACAATTCTCAAAGCACAATATAGTTGAGATACCCTATGGTTATACTCATTAATATCAATATATAAATCAGGGAAATACTCTGTTAATAGCACCTCTCTAATGCCGTTCATATTATCCATACAGTTTAACCTACAAAAACGCTCTGGTTCGGGTTCAAAACCAGCCATAACCCATTCTTCTGGATAATCAGTGCAGCCGCTATCACAGACTTTTTTAAATTCATCAAGAATTTCTTTTAGCTCCTCTATGGCGATGTCAGCTCTTTTCTGATTTTGAATCACAGCGGGTAAAGTAGATAAAATTAATAGAACGATAATTATTATAATTACTTTTTTCATAAACCTATTTCGTCTTATGTTTTTTAATAAAAGTCTATAATCATGCAAATAGCCGACTGTGAGAGAAAACCGAACAGAGCTAAAATCAAAAACACAATAGGAATAATCTTAAATTTCCACTCCTTTTTTATAAAGAGAAGCGGAGACGATAGAATCGCTAATAAAAATGAAAACCAAACAAAATATCCAATGTATAGGCAAATAAAATAGCGTAAATCCAGAAGTAAATCCATAAATTTATTTCGTCTTATGTTTTTTAATTTTTTCTTTCATAGATTTATCTCCCTGATTTCCAGCTGGGTTTTGCCTTCTTTTCTGCCCGGCTGCTGGAAATTGATCAACAAGCCGTTTTTTATACCGAGAATCTTCAGATAGTTTCTTAACTGCTGCTCTTCTGACGCGCCAAGCGAGCTGTTGACCGCCTTTAATTCTACAACCACCTTGCTGCCGTTAAGATTAACCACCAGATCCGGAAACCCCTCGCCAACATAGTGGTCTTTGTATTTTAACTCAATAACTTTCTGGCTTTCGTATTTAATTTTTGCCAATCTCAAACCCACCTGCATGGCTTTGTCGTAAACGCATTCCTGATGCCCGGACCCCAGCTTTTTATATACATCCTTGGCAATTTCTTTAATTTTATTTAGGCTTTTATTTTTCATGTTTTAGCTAAATTTTAGTTATTTTTTAGAATAAAATATATCATGGATAGCTGTTACTGTCGTCGTTATACCAGTGACAAAAGAGTTCCTTACCTCGGTAGAATATGTTGGATGAATAAAATCAGGATCGTTTTCTCTTTGAATCGATTGAACACTCACTCTATCTTTTTTTTCTTCTTCTTGTTTAGATTGTAAATTTACAAATGGAAATTGATTAGAAAAGACAAGGGGTAGTGCCAAAATTGCGAATATTTTCTTAATTTTCTTTTCCATAATTTTATTTTTTAATTGTTGAGTCTGCGAAGCAGATGAAGCGGAAGATGAAATTTATTTCATCGCCCAATTCCCTGTCCTGAGCTGGGCCGAAGGGTTAGACTTTTTACTAAAAATAGGGTTGACCTCAATTTTGACCCCGATTTTCTTGGTTTTAAAAATGAATATCATATACCCATCTTCTTTTCCCAATAATCTATTAATTCTAAGGAGTTTTTTTCAAGATCAGGAATATAAACTAATTCAATCTTTCTGTTGTTTTCTTTATTAATCTTATAAATGTTTGTTTTTCCTTCATAATAACCCTTGGCAATCATCTTGTTAGTTTTTCTGCATCCAAAAACTATTTTGTCGATATTTGCCCAATTGGCAACGCTAAAACACATGAGGCAGGGCTGAAGTGAAGCATACAATACCGCTCCATTTAAATTGGTTGCTTTAAGAACCTTACAAGCTTTTCTTATCGCCGATGTCTCAGCATGGCTCGTGGGATCATTAAATTTTGTACCAGGACTAATGCTTTTAGAAATAACTTTTCCGTTTTTAACGATAATTGCTCCGGCAGGAAATCCTCCCCGCCTCACAGATTTTTCTGCTTGTTTAACGGCCATCTCTAAATAATACTCATTTTCTATTTTTTTCTTAATTTTTCCTTTCATAGGTTTATCTTCCGACTTCCAAAGCACACATCTCCTGACAAGAATCAGGCTTAGGTCTGCCAGTGGGTTTAACTAGCATCGTGCTATCACTTTTCTCAAACAAAGACCTACAAGATTCTACGCATTTCTGATATTGTTTTTCTACTTTGTAATAATTATGAAAAACGGTAAAAACATAAACTGAAATACCTATTGTTAAAACAATGAGGATTAAAATAAGAATTTGTTTTATAGGTTCGTTTCCGCCCCCCTGAGTGTCGTTCTCTTTATTATCTTCTATATTCTCTTCCGTATTTTCTTCTTTGTTTACTTCAATGTCCCCGATTAGAAATTTTTTAAAATCAAACATAGTTTTAATAAATTATTAGATTTATTTGTTTTTAAAAATTAAAAATAGTTATTCTAGTTAACTAAGAATTTCTTTCTTCTTCTTATCAAACTCCTCTTGTGTAATAATTCCTTTTTCTTTTAGTTCTGCGAGTTTTTCAAGGTCATCTAGGGAACTTTCTCTTCGTTGCCTTGGCAATTCTGATTCTTTTGATTTAGCAATGAGTGAATTAATAAGTTCTTCAATTTCTCCTACCTTAACCTTCCACGTTCCAATACCTAATATTATTTCTTCTTTTTTTCCTGCAGTTGTGTGAATAACAATCTTGCTTGTCCATTTTTTTACCTCAATATTAGAAATATGATTTATTGGTATATCTTTAGAATTGGTTATACCCGCTATTACAATTCTTTCTGGATAAATAATAAGTTTAGCGCCTCCAAGACCTATATAATATTCGGCCAATGGTTTATTTTCTATAGAATTATTTTCACCTTTTTGAGCAATCGCTTCCGTATTTTCTTCTGTGTTTGCTTCAAAATCTCCGAGTAGTGATTTTTTAAAATCAAACATAGTTTTAATAAATTATTAGATTTAAGTTCTTTGAAAATTTATTTCTATCCATATTATTTTTTACTTTTAAATTTATTATAAGACCTTTTAATTTTTTCTTTCATAGATTTATCTCCCTGATTTCCAGCTGGGTTTTGCCTTCTTTTTCCTTGTCTCCTTGGCTTAGCCAAGGAGTGAATAACTTGGCTTAGCCAAGTTTTCTACTTTATAATTAACCTTTTAGTACTTTAGAGATTTCTCTGATTTCCAGCTGGGTTTTGCCTTCTTTTCTGCCCGGCTGCTGGAAATTGATCAACAAGCCGTTTTTTATACCGAGAATCTTCA
>Ga0209498_1001680_pt1 | contig 13532 bp, 8 predicted proteins | sample WalLakDeSediment_FD_184131 | JGI IMG/M metagenome (GOLD analysis project Ga0209498, IMG submission 184131) | Lake sediment microbial communities from Walker lake, Nevada to study Microbial Dark Matter (Phase II) - Walker Lake 11/02/13 Deep... | ecosystem: Environmental > Aquatic > Freshwater >...
GAGCTGCCGAACCATTCCGATGCGCGTGGCCAGTGGACGGGAATCCCGGCTGCGCCGGTCCGTCAGCAGTTCCCAGGGGTAGCGCGCCGCGCGATCGTCCACCAGCAGCACCATGCCCCCCTGCGCCTCGACCTGCGACTTGAACGCCACCGGGATCAGCAGTTCGAACAGGCTCAGGCCGATCGCCGGGTTGGCCACCGTATTGGCAGTGGCGACCTCCAGCATGCGATCGATCAGCGCCGTCTGCATCGGGTGCGTGCGCACGTCGATGCCGGCCCGGTCGGTCAGCGGTGCGAAATCCAGCCCTTCCTCGTTGCCAATGACCTGAATGCGCCGCCACCAGGGTTCGGCCTCGTCGAAAAACGGCCGCTGCAACCCACCGGGCATGGACCGCACGGTCAGATCCACTGTAAGAGCCTGGCCCAGGTCGCGGCAGACCCGCTCGCAGGCGTGCGCGATCGCGATCGCCGCGTCCTCGAACAGCTCGACGATGTCGACCCGCTGCAGCAGCGGCGCATCCAGTTCGCGCAGCTGCCGGTTGGCATCGGCGATCGCCTCGAGCAGGGCCTTGACGGCATCGACCCGGACGAGCCCTCCCACACCCGAGCCGATCACCAACGAGGCCAGCGCCAGATCGCCTGCCGCCTCACTCCCGGGTTCGCCGCACTCCCGCAGCCGGGCGCCATGATCCAGCCCGTAGCGGATCAGCGCATGACGCAGGGTCTCGCGCAGACTCGCTGCCGAGAGTTGCCCAAGCGTGCCCAGTCCGACCACCACCGCTCCCTCGCTGCGCTGCGTTCCGGGCTGCACCACGATCTCCACGGTGTTCAGGGGTCCGGGATAGATGTTTGCGCGATGGAGGGCCGTCAACCGCCCGTCCAGGGAACGGTCCAGCGCGGCCTCGGAACCGGTGATGCTCTCGCCCTGGTAGTGGCCCACCATGACCGGTAGGTCGGCATAGTGGATGTTGCCATGGCGGATGCGCACCTGGCATGGCCGCAACGCTTCCTCGCTCGGCCCGAATGACGGTGGCGTCCCGTGCAGTGCGGCGGCCTCGAGCTCCGCCTGGGTGGGGAAAAGCAGCGGGGTATCGGGCTCCACGTCGGGCACCGCCTCCAGACCGCGGGTGGCTGGGGGCCGCTGCGAAAGCAACCGGGTGCTGCCGGATTCCAGCAGTTCCTGTATGGCCGGGAATGCTGCGGGAGCACACAGCAGATCCCCGTGCTTCACGCGCGGCAGATACCAGCACCGCCCGTCCTGCAGCCACCGCGGTGTGGCCTCCCATGGGGTCAGGCCGTCACCCTCGGCGCTGTACTCGAACCTGAGCCGCGATCCCTCGACCCGCATACCTACCGGTGTGGCGTGATCCTGCCCGGCGAGATACAGGACGCGGTTGCCATGCAGCGGCGGCGTATCTACGTCGATCCGGCTGCGTACGCCAAAGGCGTTCTGCAAGGCCTCGGCGCCCGGATATGTCCAGTGCTTTCCGAGCAGCGGGGCGAGACTGCCCCAGTGCCGATCGTCGAAGGCGTTCCAGGCCGCACCGGAGAGTGCCGCGCCGGGCAAGGTCTCGAGCAACCCCGGGTAATGCCGGAACTGTTCGATCAGCTCCAGCCGACTGTGCTTGAAGTCGACCGCCGCGAGCATCCGCAGAAGCGGGTGCTGGCCCGCGAGCAGCTGCACCGAATCGAAGGTACCCTGCAGCGGGGTGCCAGCCATCACTAACCGCATGTCCCGTTCCCGGCACAGCCGATCCCACAGCCCCTGGGAATCCGTGGCCAGCCAGAGAAGGCTCACCCAGCCACCCATCGAATGGCCCAGGAGTCGAAGCTTCAGCGATTCGGAATCGGCCTGACGGGCCAATGCCTCCAGGGCCTCGCCGAGCCGATGGCTGTTCTCACGCAAAGACAGCCGCCAGTCGTAGTCGAAGACCTCCACCCTGTGCCCGCGGTCCTCCAGATACTCTGCCAATGCCGCATAGCGGCTATGGAACCAGCCGTCGGGAACCACCTGGCGGTCGGTCTTGCGCACATCCAGGCGGCGCAGTCTGCCGACCGCGATGTTCGCTGGATGCAGCCACACGCGATCCCCATCCGTACGCAGGTGGCTGCCCGGCAACCCGGGCAGCATCACCGTGATGCACCTTGGACGGGCGCGGCCCTCGCCACGGCTCTTGGCCTTGACCGGTTCCGCATGGAGCGAAACGAACTCCGGGAGGCTGTGCTGATTGCCGGCCAGCGCCTGCACGATGGCGTTGAAGGTCCGGCGGTTCGCGAAGTAGGAGAAATGGTTGACCGGCTGATGTCCCCGGCCGTCGTCGACGAAATGCACACCGGGAACCCGGCGTGGGTGCCCGCCGATCATCGCGTCGGTCTCCACCACCCAGTCGTTCGCCTGCCAGTAGTACAGATTCGTCAGGGCCACCAGCAGGGTCTGGCGCAGGCCGCCGCCGACGCTGGAATTTCCCGCGATCACCGACAGATCGGCATCCACCCGAATGCCCGGGTCGTTGATGAAACGGGCCAGCCCGCCGTCCGGCACCATGGCTTTGATACCGGGCAGCAGACCGTCGTCGAAGCGCTTGCGCGCGATCGCGATGGCGAGACTGCGCAGCGCGCCCACGAATGTGGCCCCTTTCGGCCCCAGGAGCTTGGCGCCGGCGAGCTGGACGCCGGAGAGCACCAGGTTGAGGTAGACGTCCAGCCGCCCCGCCGCCAGAGTGGTGCCCCGCGAGGGGCAACCCACCCGCACGAAACGCTCAACCCGCGGGCGCTTCCCGGCCAGCAGCGCGTTCAACGCTTTCAGCTCCTCGGCAATCTCCTCGCGTGCCTCGCGGGTGTCGGCATCGTCTCCCGGGTAGGCGGTGAAATAGCGTTCCATCTCCGCGTCGGTGATCGGCGCAGCGCGTCCTTCGACGCGGCCGCGGCAGAGCAACTCACCCACCAGCCCACCGCGCGAGTGCGACAGCAGGTGAAGCGGCTGATCGAAGGGCAAGCGTTCCAGCAACTCGCAGGCATTGCGGATCGGACTCTCGCTGAGCGTGCGATGCTCCAGCGTGTAGACCCGGCCGTCATACAGCCGCTCGATCTGCTCCAGCCAGGTGTTCCGGTGAGCATCGGTCCACAGGCCGCTGAAACTCCCAACAGTGCTCGAGGCGGTACCGTGCAGCAACACGAGAATGGGCTTGGCTGAGGCGGGGATGGGCGCATCCACTGACTCGAACACCGGTTCCGCCCGCCCCCGGTCGAATCGGCAGCGATGCACCCCGGTGCGGCTCTCCAGCAACTGCGACTCCATTTTCGCGATCGCCTTGCGCACCACCGCGGTCGCCGTTGCATCTTCCAGCTCCTTGCCCCAGCGCAGCCTCGGGATGACCAGCCTGCGGATCCACCGCCCGATCCCGCGCGCAGGCGCCCCGCCCCGCCCCAGCGCCGTCTCCGCGCCGAGGACCAGCGTGTCCTCCTGCTGCCCCGTCAATTCCTGCAGGCGTTCCAGCGTGAGCCAGAGCTCACCTCCGTCGGCCAGCTCCACGTGCACGATCTGATCGGCCGGATACTCGGCGGTGATCTCCTCGGCCCCTGCGCGCGCAGCACCGACGGCATATGCCGCGACCGACTCGATCACGAACAGGCCATCGGCCGCCTGATTGATCGCCTTCTGTTCCCGGACCTCGTCCACCCGAGGCCCCACCGCACCGCGACCCGCCGAGGGCTCGGTCGAAACAACCAACCGGATCGTCTTGCTCGCCATCGGTGCCACTCCCTGGGTTCGATCAAGGGAGTGTTGTCGAGGAATCAGAGATAATCAAGGAGACTCGAGCGTCGCGGCGAAGACATGCGCACAGGCAATGCCGATGCGGAGGATGACGTGGATGCGCGGCGATTGGCTAGAATACCGGTCATGGACGCCATCAGTGAGTTGGGCACCCTTCCCGCGCTGATGGCGGGCATCAGCCTGAGCGCCGCGGCCGGGTTGCGCGTGTTCCTGCCGGTGCTGGCGCTGGGGCTTGCCGCGCGTTTCGGGCTGCTGGAGCTGGGCGAGCAATTCGCCTGGCTGGCTTCCGACCCGGTGCTGATGGTGGTGGGCATCGCGGCCCTGCTCGAGGTCGGCACGTACTACATCCCCATCGTCGACAACCTGCTCGACACCTTGGCCACTCCAGCGGCCATCGGGGGCGGCACGGTCATCGTTGCCGCGCTGCTACCGGAGATGCACGGACTGCTGCAGTGGAGCACCGCGGCCCTGCTGGGCGGTGGTGCGGCGGGAATCACGCAGGGCACGACCGTGCTGGCGCGCGGTATATCCACGGCTTCGACCGGCGGTCTCGGCAACCCCCTGATCGCGACCTCCGAAACCGGCGGCAGCCTGGTCGCGATCCTGCTCGCCCTGCTGATCCCGGTGGTCTTCGGCGTGGTGGTGATCCTGGCCCTGGCCTGGCTGCTGGTGCGACTGGTCCGGCTGTTACGCAGCCGGCGGCATCGGGCACCGGCTCCAGACACTCCAGACAGTTGAGAAAGCCGCCGCATCCCCCCGGCTCGACGTTCGTGGCACTCCCGCTGTGTGTGCTAACCACCGGTCTCCCCGCCTCAGATCTCCCCCAGTCTGCGGTCGCGGCCGCTAGAGGATGATCGCCTGCGGGGGCAACGACTGCCACATCCCGGGTTACCTGCAGCATCGCCGTCTGCGGGACTCAATCCCCACAACGCAAGGGCATCGATGGACGCGTACGGTCCGACCCGATTGCGCTGCGGTAGCGAGTTCCTTATCGTCCCCAGCATCCTTTCCTTCGACGAGGGAGTCGCATGAAGGTACTGGTTGTCCTAGGGCACCCTCGCGTCGAGAGCCTGTGTGGGGCACTGGCAGGGGCGTTTGGAACAGGGTCACGAGAGGCCGGCGCCGAGGTCCGACAATTGGATCTCGCGACGCTGGGGTTCGACCCCCACGTGCGCACGGAATCGCCGAACCAGCAGCCGCTGGAAGAGGGTTTACGGGAGGCACGGGACCTCATCGTCTGGGCCGAGCACCTGGTGTTCGTCTATCCGACCTGGTGGGGCACGATGCCGGCCTTGCTGAAAGGGTTCCTGGACCGGGTGCTTGCCCCCGGCTTCGCGTTCCGGACCTGCGAGGGCGGCACCGGTTACCAGGGATTGCTGGGCGGTCGTTCCGCTCAGTTGATCACGACCATGGATACCCCACCGCTGATTCATCGCCTGGTCTATCGCCAGCCCGGTCGCGAGGCGATGGCGCGCGCGACCTTGGGCTTCTGCGGCATCCGGCCAGTACGCTCACTGGTCTTCGGGTCCGTGCGCACTTCCAACCCGGAGCAGCGCCAGCGCTGGCTGGAACGCGCCCGCCACCAGGGCCAGAGGCTGCGACGGGGCCGGGTGACACCCAGCGAGCGGCTGCGCCACAAGGCCGGCTCCTGGCTCCGGGGCGTGCGCCTGCAGTTCTACCCGATGACCTGGCTGGCCTACACGGCCGGGGCGCTCGCAGCAGGGCCACCGGGCGGCGTGTTCGGCAACCCGGTCTTCTGGCTGGGCTACCTCTGCCTGTTCCTGCTGGAGGTGGCGACGGTTCTGAGCAACGAGCTGTTGGACTTCCGCAGCGACCGCAGCAACCGCTTCTTCAGCATGTTTACCGGAGGCTCCCGCGTACTCGTCGAAGGCTTGCTGAGCCCGCGGGAGGTCCAGGCCGGGATTGCGGTCAGCCTGGCGGGCTTCGTCACGGCCACGGTGGCGCTCCTGGCCCTGACGCCGGGCTCCGTACCTGCAGCGCTCACCGTGCTGGCCCTGCTGGCGTTCCTGGCCATCGGCTACACCGTGCCGCCCATGAAACTCAGCTACCGCGGACTGGGCGAGATCGACGTGGCGGTCACCCACAGCCTTGGCGTGATCCTGTGCGGCTTCCTGTTCCTGGGCGGGCGCTGGCAGGATCCGCTGCCGTGGCTGCTGAGCCTGCCGCTGCTGCTGGCGATCCTGCCGTCGATCACCCTATCGGGCATTCCCGACCTGGAGGCCGACGCAACAGCCGGCAAGCGCACGCTGGCCGTGCGCCTGGGACAACGGAACACGCTGTGGCTGGCCACTGCGTTCACAGCGCTCGCAGCGGCGGCGGCGGTGCTGTGGGATCTGCTCGGCCTGGCCGACGGGGCGTATGCGGGGATCGCCTATCTCGCCGTCCCCCACGCGATCTGGCTGGCCTGGCTGCTGTACCGACGCATCGAATCGTCGGTCCCTCCGGGCCGCATCGATGGCCTGATGGCGGCTTCCCTCACCTTCGTACTCTGGTTTGGAATCGTCCCGGTACTGCGGCTCGCGGGTTGAAACACGGCGGCCACGCTCATGCTACAGCGCCGTGAGGCGCAACCCCGACCGGTGCAATTCGCTTGCGCTCATTGACACCCTACGCAGGTGACGGGCGTAGGGTGCCGTGAGGCGCAGCCGAACCGCACCGGAACGGCGGTCCTGACCCTATCGGCGCACGCCAAACAGGGTCAGCAGCAGACCCACCACCACGGCAACACCGCCGCCGATGAAGTACCACATGGTCTCATCGGTGAAGCGACCGGTCAGGGCCTCGTGTGCCTGGTCGACGAATGCCTCAGAGGCCTGCCAGCCGAAATAAAGGGCGACGATCCCTGCGATTAGCAGGACGATACCGAGAATGCGAACAGGGCTCATCAGTGTTCTCCTATCCAAGACCTGCGACTGCCGACATCCAGACACCGGTGAGTCGGTCTGGAAATGGCATCTGGCCGGTGTCAGCGGCCAGGTCCACGCCCCCGGGCCGCCGATGCGATGGAAAGATCAGACCCTTGGTCTTCTGCCCGTGACCAGGAACACGAGCGCGAGCACCAGACCGACGACGAACAGAATCCAGGCGATGTTCGTGGCTGTTCCGGCAATACCGGTCAACCCCAGAGCTCCGGCGATGATGGCGACGATCAGAAAGATCAATGCCAAGTAGATCATGGCGACCTCCTTGTTACGGGTGGTACTAATGACTCTAGCACCTGTGCGGGACCTTTTCCAAAAGAGGTCCCGCTCGGACGCGCCCGGATAGAGGATGATTCAGCCGCCTCGTTCCAACCCTGGCAAATCTCCGCCGCAAGCACCACGACCGGGAAGAGAATCGAGGCGACACCCGCCTCGAGGTGGATCGGAATGGCTCACTCCGTGGTCACCGAGTCGTCATCACTCGTCAACGCCGTATCCAGCGTATGCCAGGAAAGCGTCGCGCACTTGACCCGCATCGGGTACTCGTGAACGCCGGCAAGCGCCCCGAGGTTACCGAGTTCGGCGGGATCGGTGTGCGGGTGGTCGCTGGTCAGCAGATCGTGCACGTCGGCGAACAGGCGTTGCGCGTCGTCCACCGCCTTTCCCTTCACAATCTCTGTGAGCATCGATGCGGATGCCATTGAAATTGCACAGCCAACACCGATGAAACTCACGTCCTCGACCCGCCCGTCCACGACCTTCACAAACAGCCGCAACTGGTCCCCGCAGAGCGGGTTGTGGCCGTCTACCGCGCGGGTGGCATCGGGCATATCGCGGAAGTTCCGGGGATGCCGCTTGTGATCCAGGATGAGTTCCTGGTACAGGTCGTTCAGTTCGCTCATGCCAGAAGCTCTCGTGCGTGCCGCAGGGCCGCCGCCAGCCGGTCGATCTCCTCCACGGTGTTGTAGAAGGCCATCGACGCCCGAGAGGTGGCGGGCACTTGGTAGAAGGTCATCACCGGCATCGCACAATGGTGGCCGGCGCGGACCGCCAGACCCCGGTGATCGAGGATCGTGCCCATGTCGTGGGGGTGCACGTCGTCCATCACGAAGGAAACCAGCGCAACCTTGTCCCGCGCCTCGCCGATGATGCGCAGACCCGGTATGTCGTTCAGCCGCTCGGTGGCGTACTCCAGCAAGCGGTGCTCGTACGCCGTCGCGGCGTCCCAGTCCAGCGTCTCGAGGTACTCGATCGCCTGACCCAGACCGATGGCGCCGGCGATGTCCGGGGTACCTGCCTCGAATCGGTGCGGCAGTCCCGCGAAGGTCGTCTTTTCGAAGCTGACCGTGCGGATCATCTCACCACCGCCCTGGTACGGGGGCATCGCCTGCAGCAGGCTCTCGCGCCCGTACAGGACGCCGATTCCGGTGGGCCCGAACAGCTTGTGCCCGGAGAAGGCGTAGAAGTCGCAATCCAGGGTCTGGACGTCCACCCGCATGTGCGGCATGGCCTGGGCGCCGTCCAGCAGCACGGGAACCCCGTGTTCATGTGCCATCACAACGACTTGCCGTACGGGGTTGATGGTACCGAGCGCATTGGACACGTGCGTCAAGGCGATCAGGCGTGTGCGGGCATTGAACAAGCCCGGCAACGCCTCCAGGTCCAACTCCCCTGCCGGGGTGATCGGCAATACCCGCAGGACGATGCCGGTGCGCTCGCGCAGCAGCTGCCAGGGCACGATGTTCGCATGGTGCTCCATCGCGGTGAGGACGACCTCGTCACCCTCGCGCAATCCCTGGCCGAAGCTCGACGCCACAAGGTTGATGGCCTCGGTGGTGCCGCGCACGAACACGATCTCGCGAGACGAAGAGGCATTGATGAACCGTCGGACCGACTCGCGCGCCGCCTCGAAATTCGTCGTCGCCCGTTCGGCGAGCGCGTGGACGCCGCGGTGCACATTGGCATTGTCGCGCCGGTAGTACTGGTCCATCGCCTCGATCACCGACTGCGGTTTCTGCGTGGTGGCGGCATTGTCGAGGTAGGCCAGTGGATGGCCATGCACCTCCTGGTCCAGGATCGGGAAATCGCGCCGCACGCGGGCAACATCCCAGTCGGCGGCTGACGCGGGTTTGACAATCGCATTCATGGCAACGCCCTCGGCAGCTTTCGCGGCTCGGCTCCCCTACCCCATTCTCCGCAAGCCAGCCTCCCATGCGGGCGGCTCGGTCGCTGACCACCAAGAGTAGACGAATTCAACCACATGCCTCGAGCCTTCGCCCAACCCGGCACGCGGGTCAAGTTACAGGATCAAGCGCCCGGTCTTGGGCCTTGGTCGGCCATCGCGGTCATGGCAACCTCAGTCATCCTTGACGGCTGGCACGCTCACCCGCCCAGCGCGGGATGGGGACGTTGCCTTCCGCCCACCATGCTGGCCCGGGCAAGCCCACGTCAGGGACGGCGGCAGCAAGCCGCCGCACTCCACAGAGACCCGGCAACGGGCCGCGGCTGGTCACGCCGAAGACCCCGTGCTGGATCCCAAGGTCAATGCCGCAAGACCCTGCCATCAGCGTTCACTCCCACTCGATCGTCGCGGGAGGCTTTCCGGAGATGTCGTATGTGACACGAGATATACCGTCTATCTCATTGATAATTCTACGGGAAACGAGGTCGAGAAACTCATACGGCAAATGCGCCCAACGGGCGGTCATGAAGTCGATGGTCTCGACGGCACGCAGCGCGATCACGTAATCGTAGCGGCGCCCGTCGCCCATCACGCCGACCGAGCGCACCGGCAGAAACACCGCGAAGGCCTGGGAAACCTGGTCGTAGAGATCCGCGCGGCGCAGTTCCTCGATGAAGATCTCGTCGGCACGCCGCAACAGGTCGGCGTATTCCTTTCTCACCTCGCCCAGGATGCGCACGCCCAGCCCCGGGCCGGGGAATGGATGGCGGTACACCATCTCGAAGGGCAGGCCCAGTTCCACGCCGATCTTGCGCACCTCGTCCTTGAACAGCTCGCGGAGCGGCTCGACCAGGCCCATCTTCATGTGTTCCGGCAGGCCGCCGACGTTGTGGTGAGACTTGATCACGTGGGCCTTGCCGGTCTTGGAGCCCGCCGACTCGATCACGTCCGGATAGATCGTCCCCTGCGCCAGCCAGCGCGCGTTGATTAGCTTGCCGGCCTCCTCGTCGAAAACGTCGATGAACAGCCCACCGATGATCTTGCGCTTCTTCTCGGGATCGCTGACCCCTTCCAGCGCCTTCAGGAAGCGCTGCTCGGCATCCACCCGGATGACCGTCACCCCCATGTGCCGGGCGAAGGTGGCCATCACCTGGTCACCCTCGTGCAGACGCAGCAGACCCGTGTCCACGAATACGCAGGTGAGCTGATCACCGATCGCCTTGTGCAACAGGGCAGCGACCACCGAGGAATCCACCCCACCGGAGAGACCCAGCAGCACATGATCGGAGCCGACCTGCTCGCGCACCCGGTCGATCATGTCGTCGATGATGTTGTCTGCGGTCCACAGGTCCTCGCAGCCGCAGATTTCGTGGATGAAGCGCGACAGGATGCGCTTGCCCTGGCGGGTGTGCGTGACTTCCGGATGGAACTGCAGGCCATAGAACCCGCGCTCCTCGTCGGCCATGCCGGCAATGGGGGCGGAGTCTGTGGAGCACATGAGCTTGAAGCCGGGAGGCAGCTCGGTGACACGGTCGCCGTGCGACATCCACACATCCAGCAGGCCGTAGCCCTCGGCCGTCGTGTGGTCCTCGATATCGGTGAGCAGGCGCGTGTGGCCGCGGGCGCGGACCTGCGCGTAACCGAACTCGCGATGACTCGAAGTTTCGACCTTCCCACCCAGCTGTGCGGCCATGGTCTGCATGCCGTAACAGATGCCGAGGACCGGGACCCCCAACTCGAAGACCAGGGCCTCCGCGCGCGGCGGATCCGCCATGTTCACCGACTCCGGGCCGCCCGAGAGGATGATGCCACTGGGGGCGAAGTCGCGCATGGCCTCCGGGTTCATGTCCCAGGGATGGATCTCCGAGTAGACACCCGCCTCGCGCACGCGCCGAGCGATCAGCTGGGTGTACTGAGAACCGAAATCCAGCACCAGGATCCGGTGCGCGTGAACGTCTTGAGTCATCTCGTCACCCAGTCATCAAAGGACAAACCCATGCGGCACCGGCTCGCCGTCGCGCCGGCATCACTCGCGCCGGTAGTTCGGTGCTTCCTTGGTGATCGCGACGTCGTGGACGTGACTCTCGCGCATGCCCGCCGAGGTGACCCGCACGAACTGTGGCTTGGTCCGCATTTCCTCGATCGAGCGTGCGCCGACATAGCCCATGGATGAGCGCAGCCCACCCGTTAACTGGTGGATGATCGCGGTGATGGACCCCTTATAGGGAACCCGGCCCTCGATCCCCTCGGGCACGAACTTCTCCGGACCGGTGCTGGCATCCTGGAAGTAGCGGTCCGAAGAGCCCTGCTGCATCGCGCCCAGTGAACCCATCCCGCGGTAGGACTTGTACGACCGCCCCTGGTAGAGCTCCACCTCGCCCGGCGCCTCCTCGGTTCCGGCGAACAGGGACCCGAGCATCACGCTGTGGGCGCCAGCCGCGATCGCCTTCGCGAGATCCCCCGAGAAGCGCACGCCGCCATCGGCGATCACCGGGACTCCCGTACCCTCCAGCGCGGCAGCGACATTGGCGATCGCCGTGATCTGCGGAACCCCGACCCCGGCAACGATGCGCGTGGTGCAGATGGATCCCGGCCCGATGCCAACCTTGACCGCGTCGGCCCCGGCCGCCACCAGATCGCGGGCCGCATCGGCGGTGGCGATGTTGCCACCGACGACCTGCACATCGGGATAGTGCTGTTTGACCCAACGCACCCGGTCGAGCACACCCTGGGAATGACCATGAGCGGTATCGACCACGATCACGTCGACACCGGCCTCGACCAGTGCCGCCACCCGTTCATCGGTGCCGGCACCCACGCCCACCGCGGCCCCGACCCGCAGCCGTCCCCGATCGTCCTTGCAGGCGCCCGGATGCTCGGAGGACTTCTGGATGTCCTTCACGGTAATCATGCCGCGGAGTTCGAAGCGGTCGTTCACGACCAGCACCTTCTCGATACGGTACTTGTGCAGCAGCCCCATCACATGGTCCTTGTCGGCACCCTCCGGCACCGTGATGAGGCGCTCCTTCGGGGTCATGATCTCGGATACCGGTGCATGCATGCGGGTCTCGAAGCGCAGGTCCCGGGAAGTGACGATCCCGACCAGGTCGGTGCCGTCCACGACCGGGACCCCGGAGATCCGGTTCGCGCGGGTCAGCTCCATCACCTCGCCGATGCTGGTCCCGGGAGCGACCGTGATCGGGTCGCTGATGACCCCGGCCTCGAATTTCTTCACCTGTCGCACCTGATCGGCCTGGGCCTCGACACTCATGTTCTTGTGCACGATGCCGACCCCACCCTCCTGGGCCATGGCAATCGCCAGCCGGGCCTCGGTCACGGTGTCCATCGCCGCTGATAGCAGCGGCGAGCCGAGCGTGATCTCCCGGGTCAGGTAGGTGGACAGGTCGACGTCACGGGGCATGACGGTGGAGTGTCCGGGGAGCAGGAGCACGTCGTCGAAGGTAAGGGCTTCCGCGAGTATGCGCATGGGCTGCTCCTGAGGTTGGGGCGTGGGCGAACGGAAATAGCCGATCAGTATAAAATTCGCGGGGATCCTGGTAAAGGAAGCCCTACCAAACCTGCGAGCGCCGCGCGATTCAAGATCTTCCCTGCTGCACGACGCCCGCATCCGCAGTCTCGCTGCTAAGCTGCGAGGCCCACCGCAGCCATACCGCCGGAGCCACATGGCGAACGAGCGAAGCGTCCTCAGCGTCAGCGAACTGAATCAGCAGGCCGACGACCTGCTGCGCGCCAGCCTGGGCGCGGTGTGGGTCGAGGGCGAGATCTCCAATCTCAAGCGCTATGCCTCAGGGCACCGGTATTTCTCGCTCAAGGACGCGACCGCGAGTGTCAGCTGCACGCTGTTCCGGGGGCAGAGCCGCAACGCAGCCGCCTTTGCCGACGGCGACCGGGTTCAGGTCCTCGGCCGCGCAGGCGTCTACACGGCCCGCGGCCAGTTCCAGCTCATCGTGGAGCGGTTGGAGGCCGCCGGAGAGGGCCGCCTGTTGGCAGAGTACCAGCGCCTGAAGGCGCGGCTGCTCGCGGAGGGACTGTTCGAGCCCGGACGCAAGCTGCCGCTCCCGCCCCTGGTGCACCGGCTTGGCGTGATCACCTCACCCCAGGGTGATGTCCGCCACGACATCGCCCGCACGCTGGCACGGCGCTTCCCGCTGCTCTTGCCCTTCAAGCTGTACCCCGTCGCCGTACAGGGCGCCGCGGCAGTGCCCCAGATCGTGCGGGCGCTGGAGCAGGCCGGGGAGGAGGCCGCGGTGGACGTGTTGATCCTTGCACGTGGTGGCGGCTCGCTGGAGGACCTCTGGGCCTTCAACGAGGAGGCGGTCGCCCGCGCAATCGCCGCCTGTCCGATCCCGGTCGTCACCGGGATCGGACACGAGACCGATACCACCATCGCCGATTACGTCGCCGACCTGCGCGCCTCGACGCCCACCGCAGCTGCAGAGGCCGTGAGCCCGGATGGAGCGATGCTCAGGCGCCGACTGGCTGAGTCCCGGATGCGCATGCGCCAGGCGCTCGCCAGCCAGTTGCGGGTGCGCCGACAGTCGTTGGCGCAGGTGCTGGCGCGGCTGCGCCGCATGCACCCGGGTCGGCGCCTGGAACAGCATCTGCTGCGCCTG
>Ga0209498_1001681_pt1 | contig 13532 bp, 9 predicted proteins | sample WalLakDeSediment_FD_184131 | JGI IMG/M metagenome (GOLD analysis project Ga0209498, IMG submission 184131) | Lake sediment microbial communities from Walker lake, Nevada to study Microbial Dark Matter (Phase II) - Walker Lake 11/02/13 Deep... | ecosystem: Environmental > Aquatic > Freshwater >...
AGAGGCCACCCAGCATTTTGACGATGCGATCAAGAGCCTCAAGGGCACGGTCAAGCCGGGCGAACCGATCACAAACGTCACAAACGCCGAGGATGCGGTCCTCAAGGTGCTCCGTGAGGTAACGGCCAAGATCCAGGCCATCAAGGGCACCGACAAGAAGGACGACGACAAGGACGGCAAGTCCAAGCCCGGCAAACCCGCCCCCGCACCCAAGCTCACGGTTCAGCAACAGCGGGAACTCGAAACGCTCACCGAAGATCAAGAGGCTCTGCGGGGCAAGCTCGTTCAGACGCGGCTGACAGCGGCTGCCGCGGTCTTTGAGAAGGCGCGGTCCTATCCCGAGAAGTCAAAGGAGTGGACCGATGTGATCACCCAGTCGGCGACACTGTTTAAGGAAATCGCCGACAAGTATCCCACCAAGGGGGGTGGCCTGTTTGCCCGCTACTACGAGGGCCGCAACTACGCACTGCTTGGGAAGTGGGAACTGGCTGTCAGCACGCTGGTCCCCTTGGTGGTGCTCGACCAGAAGGTGCCACTAGCGATCATGCTCCGGTCGCGGGCGCTCAACACGACACTCGAAGCCCTGACGGGCGAGGTCGGGGAAATCGCCGCCCTGCCTCCCGACAAGCTCGCGGCGATGTACAAAACGATTTTTCCCGAGGGAACGGCCTCCGATCCGAAAGATCAGGTCCGCGAAATCGCCACGCTCAAGTACAAGAAATTCGATGACACGGCTCGCCGGTTCGCCCTCGAGGACGTCAACCGCCTGCCCGGAGCCAGGCTCGACGCCGAATGGCTCGGCCTCAAATACCGGGCCGCCGCGATCCTCGACACGCGGGCCGACGCCCTCGACCCGAAAGACGCAAAGACCAAGAGCGACCGCACTCGGCTTCAGGCCGACGCCAAGAAGCTCGCCACCGAGGTCGCCAAGGCAAACGCTGATTTCGCCGCCGAGGCCCGCGAGCTCGCCGCCAAACTCGGCAAGGTCGTGGCCGAGGGGGAGCAGACATTCTCTCTGGCGATGGACGAGGTGAAGGTGTCGCTTGCGACGATGCAGGAGCGGCTCGCCGAGGTCAAGGCGGCTGGCGGCGACGCCACCAAGTCGGCCCTGGCGAAGGCTGCGGCAGGAACCGCCCGTGACGACTCGATCGCCAAATTAGAGGAGGCCATGAAGCTCGCGGGCCTCGCCAACCCACTCGCCGCCGACCCAAGCGGCGATGACGCGCTCAAGGACGCGTCGATCGACGACATCAACCAGGCCCGGTATCTGCTGACCTACCTGCTCTATGACGGGCAGCGGTACGACGAGTCGGCAGGGCTCGGCCAGATGCTCGTCGAGCGGTATCCCAACGCCAAGGGCAGCCGTCAGGCGGCGAAGATCGCGATGGCGTCGTGGCAGCAGGCCGCCCAGTTGGCCGAAGGCAAGGAGCGGGACGACGCGCGGGCCAAGGCGGTCAAGCTCGCCGGTAAGGTCATGCAGGTCTGGCCAGACGAGGCGGAGAGCGCCGACGCGGCGGTGATCGCGATCGGGGCCGCCGTGTCCGCCCGGGACCCGGCCGGGATCATCGCGATCATCGGACAGGTGCCTCCTGCCTCCCCGAAGCGGGCCGAAATTCTGCTGCGGGCCGGTTCGGCCCTGTGGCGGGAGGTGCAGGAAGCCCGCCGCATCGACGAGGCGACGCGGCCCGACGAGAAGACGATCGCCGGCTGGGCCGCCGCGGCCCGGGAGGCGCTCGATGAGGGGCTGGCGAGCCCAGGGTTTGCCAGCTCGCTGCCGGAGGGGCCGCCCGGCACCCTGGGCATGGCCGGAGCCCTGTCCCGAGTGCAGCTCGCGATGGACGACGACGACGCGGCCAAGGCCCTCGCACTGCTCGAGCAACCAGTCTACGGACCGTGGACGCTCATCGCCGCGAAGCATCCGCTCCTCCGGCAGGGGCCGCTGGCCGAAGCGGCGCTCACGCTTTCGCTACGGCTCTTCATCCAGGCGGAGAAGTTCGAGCAGGCCCAGCAGGCAATGGACGGCCTCGAGCGGGTAGCGGGCACCGGCCAGGAGGCGTCCGCCAAGCTCACCGCAATGTATCTCTCGATGGGACGCGATCTGCAGACCCAGCTCGAGCAACTCGGCGTCGGCGGCAAGGCTACCGATCCCGCCGTGCGGGCCAAAGCTGAACGGATTCTCGGTGGGTTCGAGAAATTCCTCGATCGGGTCGCCAGTCGCGACCAGAAGATCTCCTCACAGTTCTGGGTGGCCACCACCTACCTCACACTCGGGTCGAAGCGTGGCGGCGCCGACGTTGTACCGGCGGCGAAGAAGGCGGCCTACCTCGCGAAGTCGGCCGACGTCTACGAAAGCCTGCTTGGCAAGACAGCGGACCCGGAGGTGGCCCGCTTCGAACCCTCGATCCGGCTGCGGATGGTCAACATCTATCGCGAACTCGGCAAGTGGGACGAGGCCCAGCAGCAGATCGACTGGATCCTCGCCGACCCCAAGCGGCAGAATTCCCTCGAGACTCAAATCCAGGCCGCAGAACTTCTTCAGGCAGCCGCCGATGCGAAGGCCAAGGAAGGAGACGCGGAAACTGCCAACACGCTCTACCGCGAGGCGGCCGGCGGCCGCCGTGGGGAGCCGGTGGTGATCTGGGGATGGGGTAACATCGCCAACCGCCTGGCCCGCCAGGGCTTTACCGGCACCGATGAAAAATCACGGCAGGCCAGCGAAGCGTTCTTCAACTCCCGGCTGCGGATCGTGGAGTGTCTCCTGGCCCGGGCACGCCTGCCTGGCAAGCAGGCCGACAAGAAGACCCGCCTCGAGTCGGCGGAAACCGCGATCGCGATCACCCGAAAGCTCTACCCAGACCTTGGGGGGCCGGCGATGGCGACGAAATTCGAGGCGTTACTGAGACAGGTTCAGCAGGATCGTGGGGATTCGACCGTCAAGGGCTTCGCAGGCTTCGACGAGAAGCCCGCGGCGGCGGGAGGTGATGAATGATCCGTGAGAAAAAACTCTGTTGCCGCTCGATCTGGTGGTCGATCGCCGCCGGAGTCGGGCTCAATGCGCTTGGCGGCTTCGCTGTCGCCAACGACGTAGTCGTCACCCGGGATGGCACGACCGTGCGTGGCATGCTCGTGAGCGTGTCGCCTGAGGGTGTCGCGATCGAGGACCGCTCGGGCATCAAGACGGTGAGCATCGTCGATCTCGTCGAACTCTCACTCGATGGCGAGCCAGAAAGCCTGCGAGCAGCCCGACGGCTGCTCATCCGCCGCGATGCCCGCGGAGCTATCGGCGAACTGGTGAAGATCGAACCCGAGGAATTGAAGGATGCCGATCCGCGGATTCGCGAGGAACTTACGTTCCTCACGCTCGCTGCTACCGCTCAGGCCGCAACGACCACCGAAGCCGCCGGGCAGGTCAAGCCCCTCGCCGACTTCCTCCAGAAAAACTCCCGTAGCCACCATGCCTACGCCGGTTACGAACTGCTTGGGGATATCCTCGCCCGGCAGGGGAAATATCAGGAGGCTGCGGCCGCCTATGAGAATCTCGATCGCGGTCCTCCGGCTCTTCGCATCCGCGCGGCTTCAGCCAGGGCCGGCCTGCTCATGCAACAGGGCAAGTTCGTCGAGGCCATCAAGGAGTTTGAGGCGGCGGAGAAAATCAACACCGAACCCAACGACGCCGCCAGCGCCCGCCAGAAGCGGGAAGCCGCCCTGGGACGGGCCCGCTGCCTCGCCCAGAGCGGCAAGGCGACGGAAGGCATCGTCGTGACCAGGCAGGCAATCCGCGATGCCGCGGTCAAAAACGGCGCCGTGCAAGACAAGGATCTGCTGGCCACCGCATTCACGGTCTTGGGAGCATGCCAGCGGGCGGCCGGTGGCCAGGACGAGGATGCCCGGATTTCCTTCCTCACAGTCGACCTTGTCTACAATCAGGTTCCCGCGGCGCACGCCGAGGCTCTCGCCAACCTGATCGAACTCTGGACAGCGGCCAACCAGCCCGAACGAGCCCGGGAAGCAGTCCAGGTCCTCACAACAAGCTATCCCGATACGCCGTGGGCTGCGAAGCATGCCGGAGCGGGAAAGGCCTCATGACCGGCGGGGGCTTCCGGCCGGGCCGTTCGTGAGGGTAGTCTGCACACTCTCAACCCTTCCCCAGGAGATGGTTCATGGACATTGCCGCGGATGACCAGGTGCGGACCGGACGATGGTCCCGAATGAGGCGGTTCTGCACCGCCCCCGCCTTTCGGCTGTGCATCGTTCTCTGCCTGGTGGCGGGGGTTGCTGTTGTCACGACATGCGTGGCCCCTGCGGTGGCGATGGCACAGGATGAACTGGGCGAAGAAGAAGCGGCTTCCGGGGGTGGCAGCAACCTGCTGGTCTACATAGCGGAGGCCTGCGGCTGGGTGTTCGGACCCGTCTTTCTCCTCCTGTCGTTCGTTCTCGTCGCCCTGCTGGTCATGTGCTTCCTCCAGATTCGCAAAGCCATTCTCATGCCTCCTGCCCTCGCGGAGCAGTTCGAGCAGCACCTCGAGGCCAAGGAGTATCAGCCCGCCTACGAACTGGCGAAGAGTGACGACTCCTACCTCGGCCACGTGCTGGCCGCCGGGATGGGGAAATTGCAGGCCGGGTATCCAGCCGCTGCCGCGGCGATGGAGGAGGCGCAAGGGGAGGAGCAGATGAAACTCGAGCACAAGATCAGCTACGTGTCGCTGATCGGTGCGCTGGCCCCCATGCTCGGGCTGCTCGGGACGGTGACGGGCATGGTGGGTAGTTTCAAAAAGATCGCCGACAATCCGGGCGTTGCGCCGAAGCCCGACCAGTTGGCTGGTGGCATCTCGACCGCCCTGGTGACGACGCTGATCGGACTCTGGATCGCGATCCCCGCCATCCTCTTCTTTCAGATGTTTCGCAACTGGCTCGAGGAAATCAATTCCGAAGCCGCGGAGGAATCGTCGCGGCTGATGTCGCGATTCCAGACAATGGGTAAGAAGTGATCGCCGTGTCCATCATGCAGGGAAGGTGACCATGGCAGGCAAGCGAAAAAAGACGGAGGGAAGCGACATCGACATGACGCCGATGATCGATGTCACGTTCCAGCTGATCACCTTCTTCATGTTCACGATGAACTTCACCGAGGCGGAGCAGGACCAGCGAATCCAGCTGCCGACCAGCCAGGTCGCCAAGCCGGTGGAGAATTCAGACATCGACCCCCTGACCCTGCAGCTCATGGAGGATGGGCGGGTCATTTACAACGGCGAGCCCGTGGCCCTGCTCGCACTCGGGGACTATCTCGAGAACGAAAAGGCCGTGATGCTCGCGGCGAGCAAGGAGCCCTCCGCGGCGACTGTGGTAGTTCGGGCGGACGGGCGGGCGAAGACCGGGGAAGTTCAGCAGATCATCCGCAGCTGCCAGGAGAAGGGCTTCGATAAGTTCGTTCTGCGGGCCGAGTACAAGGGTCCTTGAGATGGCCAAGCGAACCAGCAAGCTCGTCAGCAAAATCGACATCAACATGACGCCGATGATCGACGTCGTGTTTCAGCTGCTCACGTTCTTCATGCTCACGCTCAAGACTGTGATCGTCGAGGGAGACTTCAACATTCGCATGCCCCTCGGTGCCAGTGCCGGGGCGGCAGAAGATAATCTGATACCGCCGCTGATCGTCAAGATGGCGGCCACGCCCGAGGGGCGGCTCGCAGACGTTCGGCTCGGCGGCAACAGGATCGTGGGGCCGGAATTGATCGCGGAACTGGCATCTGCCGATGTGATGCTCGACAACGCCATGGAGGCGGCCCGTCAAGGCGACAGGGGCCAGCTCAACGCCGCCCGCCGCGCCAAGCAGCTGTCGGCCGAGAAGCTGACCCAGGCCCTGCAGGCCCAGTTCATCGACACCTTCGGCAACGACCTTTCGCGGGCCGAGCTGACGGAACTCGAACTCGACTGCGATCCGGGGCTCAAGTACGACCATGTCGTGAGTGCCATCACCGCCGCCTCGGGGATCGTGAAGGGGGACGACGTGGTGCCCCTGATCAGGAAGATCAAGTTCTCACCGCCAAAGAAGGCGAAGTAGCGGCCGGCCTGACGGGAACAGGGACAGTCCCCGGGCTGCGAACCTACCGCCGTGGGTGAAACTGTTCGTGCACGGCCTTGAGGCGGGTCGCGTCGACGTGGGTGTATCGCTGGGTGGTGGCGATGCTCGAGTGCCCGAGCATTTCCTGGACGTGCCGCAGATCGACCCCACCGGCGACCAGGTGGGTAGCAAATGAATGCCGCAGCGTGTGCGGGCCGATGCCAGCCGGGATGCCGGCCGCATTCCCGTGCTCCTGCACGATCTCCCAGATCCGCATTCGCGAGAGCCGGCGGCCCCTGGTCGAGAGCAGGGCCCAGTCCGGCTGCCCACCGGCTCGGGCCGCGAACTCTCCACGGGGCCCGTCCAGCCAGACCCTGACCGCCATCACAGCCCGCCGGCCGAGCGGCACCACCCGCTCCTTGTTTCCCTTGCCATGGCAGGTGCAGAAGCTTTCGGCCAGGTGCACGTCGGTGAGCCGCATCGCCGAGACCTCGCTCGCCCGGCAGCCGGTTGCGTAGAGCAGTTCGAGCATCGCCCGGTCTCGCCGGCCACGGGGCGTACCAGGGTCGGGGGCGGCAAGCAGGCGGTCGACCTGGCCGGGGGAGAGCGTGCCCGGAATCACCTCGTCTGGCCGGCCGGCGGCGAGGAGCTCCGCCGGGCTCTCGACCACCACGCCTTCAAGCTGCAGAAACGCGTAGAAGGTTCGCAAGGTGGCCGCCTGCCTGGCGATGCTCGCCCGGGCCAGACCCCGCTTGGCCAGCGACGCGAGGTAGTCGCCGAGGTCGCCAACCGCAAGCGAGCCGGCCGCCCGCCCGCCGAGCCAGTCGGCGAATTCGCGGAGGTCTCTGGCGTAGGCGGCCTGGGTGTTGACCGCCAGGCCCCGCTCGTGCCGCACGTGGTCGAGGAACCGCTCGACGAGCAGGCTCGTGGCCGAGGGGCCGGCAGCCACCGCTCCGGTGTCGAGGATGATCCGGCGCGGGCGTGGCATGAGATTTGGTAACCCGTAAACGCCCGCTGCTGCTAGACGTCGTAGCCCAGATTCGGGGCCAGCCAACGCTCGATCTCCGGGACGGGCATGCCCTTCCGAGCCGCGTAGGCCTCGACCTGCTCCCGCGTGATTCGATCCACGGCGAAGTATCGGCTTTCCGGGTGGGCGAAATAGAGCCCACTCACGCTCGCCGCCGGCATCATCGCGCAACTCTCCGTAAGCATCATTCCCGCGGCCCGCTCGGCGTCGAGCAGGCTAAAGAGCGACCACTTCTCGGTATGGTCGGGGCAGGCCGGATAGCCCGGGGCGGGGCGGATGCCGCGATACGTCTCGGCGATCAGGTCTTCGGTCGACATGCTTTCCTCGCCCCCATAGCCCCACTCCCGCCGGACCTTCGCGTGGAGCCATTCCGCAAAGGCCTCCGCCAGCCGATCGGCCACAGCCTTTGCCAGGATCGAGGAGTAGTCGTCGTGGTCTACCTCGTACCTCCGGCACAGTTCGTCGCATCCATGACCGGAAGTGCAGGCGAAGGCCCCGATATAGTCGGCCCGGCCGCTCGCCCGCGGGGCCACGAAGTCGGCCAGGGCATGGAACACGTCCTGCCCCTTCCGCTCCCACTGCTGCCGCAGCGTGTGTACCCGGCCGATCTCGGTCGACCGGCTCTCATCCGTGAACAGGACGATGTCGTCCCCTTCCGAGTTGGCCGCGAAGAAGCCATACACCCCCTTGGCCACCAGCAGGTCGTCTCGCACGATCTCGTCGAGCATCACCAGGGCGTCGCGATGCAGCTTCCGGGCCTCCTCCCCCACCACCGGGTCGGTGAAGATCGCCGGATACTTCCCCTTCAGCTGCCAGGAGAGGAAGAAGGGCGACCAGTCGATGAATTCGATCAATTCCGTCAGCGAAACCCGGTCGAGCACCCGCGCACCCAGGAACTCCGGCACGGCGATCTCCGCCGTCGCCCAGTCGGTTGTCCACCTCTTCTCGCAGGCAGCCGCATAGGGCACGAGCTTCGTCTGCTGGCGGGTCCGGAAGTTTTCCACGTCCCGGGCCTGCGCCACCCGATTGGCCTGCGAATAGGCCTGCCGCGAAGCCGGATTGAGCAGTTTCTCCACCACCCCAGCCGCCCGCGAGGCGTCGGTCACATGAATCACGTCGTGGGAATACTTGGGGGCGATCTTGACGGCGGTGTGCCGGGCCGAGGTGGTAGCCCCGCCGATGAGGATCGGCATCGTGAGCTTCTCGTGCTCGAATTCCTGGGCCACCTGCACCATCTCCTCGAGGCTGGGCGTGATCAGACCGGAGAGACCCACGACGTCGGCCTTGTGGCGGATCGCCTCCTCGATGATCTTGTTGCAGGGAACCATCACGCCCAGGTCGATCACCTCGTAGCCGTTGCAGCCGAGCACGACGCCCACGATGTTCTTGCCGATGTCGTGGACGTCTCCCTTGACGGTGGCCATCAGCACCTTGCCCCGGGACACGTGCGCGGTGCCCGCGGCTGCCCGCTCGGCCTCCATGTAGGGCAGCAAATGGGCGACCGCCCGCTTCATGACGCGGGCGCTCTTCACGACCTGCGGGAGAAACATTTTCCCCTCACCGAACAGGTCGCCCACCGTCTGCATGCCCCGCATGAGCGGCCCCTCGATGATCTCGAGGCCAGTGGCGTAGTGCTGCCGGGCTGCCTCCACGTCCTCCTCGACATGGTCGGCGATCCCCCTGATCAAGGCGTGGGCGAGCCGCGCCTCGACGTCGAGATTCCGCCAGGTGTCGGCCGCGGCCACGTCGGCCGGGTCCCGGGCCTTGACGGTCTCGGCATGCTCCACGAGCCGCTCGGTGGCGTCTGGCCGGCGGTCGAAGAGCACATCCTCGATCTTCTCCCGAAAGCCCGGCTCGATCTCCTCGTACACGGCAAGTTGCCCGGCGTTGACGATCCCCATCCCCAGCCCGGCCCGGATGGCGTGGTAGAGGAAGCAGGCGTGCATCGCCTCGCGGACCGCGTCGTTACCGCGAAATGAGAAGGAGATGTTGGAAACCCCGCCCGACACCTGCACCGCCGGCATCGCCTCCTTGATCCGCCGGGTCGCCTCGATGAAGTTCTTAGCGTAGGAGTTGTGCTCCTCGATTCCCGTAGCCACGGTCAGAATATTGGGGTCGAAGATGATGTCTTCGGGCGGGAAGCCGGCCTGTTCGGTAAGGATCCGGTAGGCCCGCTTGCAAATCGCCACCCGTCGCTCGACGTCGGTGGCCTGCCCCTCCTCGTCGAAGGCCATCACCACAACGGCCGCACCGTAGCGGCGGACGGTCCGGGCCTGGGCGAGAAACACCTCCTCCCCTTCCTTCAGGCTGATCGAGTTGACGATTCCCTTGCCCTGGATGCACTTGAGCCCCGCCTCGAGCACCTCGAACCGCGAGGAGTCGACCATGATCGGAACCTTGGCGATCTCCGGCTCGCTCGACAGGAGTGTGAGGAACTTCGTCATCACGGCCACGCCGTCGAGCATTCCCTCGTCGACGTTGATGTCGATGATGTTGGCACCGTTCTCCACCTGCTGGCGGGCGACGCTCAGGGCCTCCTCGAACCGCTCCTCCTTGATCAGCCGGGAGAAGGCTCTGGAACCGGTCACATTCGTCCGCTCGCCGACGATTGTGAAGCTGCTCTCCGGCCGGATCTCGTACATCTCGAGGCCCGAGTAGCGGCTCCGCCGCGGCGGCGGGGCAGGCGTGCGCGGCGGATACTTCGCCATCGTCTCGGCGATCGCCTGGATGTGGGCGGGGGTTGTGCCGCAGCAGCCCCCCACGATATTGAGCCAGCCGGACCGGGCGAAGTCTTCGAGCACTCCGGCAATCATCTCGGGCGTCTCGTCGAAGCCACCCAGGGCGTTTGGCAGGCCCGCGTTGGGGTAGCAACTGACGGGGATCGGGGCGATCGCGGCGAGGTCGGCCACGTGGGTGCGGAGCTTCTCCGGTCCCAGTGCGCAGTTGATCCCCACGCTCACCAGATCGATGTGTTCGAGGCTCGTCCAGCAGGCTTCGACCGTCTGGGCTGAGAGCGTCCGCCCCCCCTCGAAGATCGTGAACGAGGCCATCACCGGCAGACGGATACCAGTCTCCGCAAAGACCCGGTCGATCGCGAAGAGGCAGCTCTTGAGAACGAGCGTGTCGAAGGCGGTCTCCGCCAGCAGGATGTCGACGCCCCCCTCGACGAGCGCCTCGATCTGTTCTCGGTAGGCCGCCACCATCTCGTCGAACGTGACATCGCGGTGGCCCGGGTCGGACACGTTGCCCGCGATTGAAAGCTGCTTGTTCGTGGGCCCAATCGATCCGGCCACGAACCGCGGCTGGGAAGGATCCTTGGCCTCGGCCGCCACGGCCGCCTCGCGAGCGAGCCGGGCCGCAGCGAGATTGAGCTCACGGGTGTGGTTCTGGAGGCCGAAATCGGCGAGGGCCACGCTCGTCGTCCCAAACGTGCAGGTTTCGACGATGTCGCTGCCAGCCGCGAAATAGGCGGCATGGATGTCGCGAATGGCATCCGGCTGCGTGAGCGGCAGCACGTCGATGCAGTTCTTGAGATCCCGGTGGTGGTCGGCGAACCGCTCTCCCCGGAACCCTCGTTCATCGAGGGCCAGGGCGTGCACCATCGTGCCCATCGCCCCATCGAGGATCGCGATCTTGCTCGAGAGGACGGAGCGGAAAAGGTCGTGGCGGCTCGTGTTCGGCGTAGGCATCAACGATCCTGGGGGCCAGGCGTGCGGGACGAGAAAGCGGCAGAATATGTCGGGCCAATGAACCTGTTCCAGAGCATCATAGGCGACCCTGCGGGAGGGGCATACTGGGATGACTGGATCGGGATGACGCCCCCCGGCCGTCCCCAGGCAAGCGTCTTTCCGGCGACTCTGTTGGCGGCCAGCCTCGGCTTCAAGCCGCATCATCGACCACGACGATGCCCTCCGGGAGGAGTTGGTGGAATGCGGATTTTGGCGACGATCCCGGCGGTGAGAGCGACGGCTTGGCCCGCGGCGGACGCCGCCAATCGGCCGGAGCCGGCTGCGGCCTCGTCTCATCCCCCGGCCGCGGAGGGCCGGCGTGAGCAGCCCGTGCCGATCGGGCGGCTCCGCCAGCGGCCAAAGCCGGTGTTTCCCTTCACCTCGGTTGCGGCCCTCGTGGCCCTGGCCGTCATGGCCTGGACGCTGGCGGGCTGGAACGACGCCCGCAGGGCAGGCAGGCAAGAGGCAAACGACAGGCTCGCCGAGCGGCCGGTCGCGATCCCGACGGAGGAGTCTGTTGTCCGATGACGCTTGACGCCCTCGACTTGGCCTTCATCACCCGCTGGGAAACCCTCGGCGACCGGCCCGCGCCGCCGGCTGCGGCCGTGACAACCGAATCCGTGACAACCACTGGCAGACTGGGGAGCCCGCCTGCCGCCGTCGACGCCATGCTCGTCGCCCGGCTGCTCGAGGTCGCGCGGCCACAGTGGGAATCGCTCGCAGACGACGTCGAGGCGGCCCGGCTGGCAGGCCATCGCGTGATCGCGGTCACGGGCAGGGAACCAGGCGAGGGCCGCTCAACGCTTGTGGCCTGCCTCGGAAGCACGTTGCACGACCGGCGGCGGGACGTGACAACCCACTGGGCCGCAGGCATCCCGGCTCCGAGCGACGGCCACACCGTCATGGGCCACGACCGACTGATTGTGCTTGTGGATGCCGGCGTGTGGTTTCCACCCGGCCCGATCCATCGCCAGCGACTGCTCGTCAAGAGTGTCGGCTGCGATGCGGCGATCATCGTGCGGCGGGCCGACAGGCCGGCCGCGCCCGCCCACGCCTTGGCCCTGGCGGCTATCGGTGTCACTCCGCTGGGAGAGGTGGTCACCTTCGCCGCGGGGGGCGGTCGCGAGCCCGGGCGGCCGGAGGGCTTCGCATGACCACGGCAGAGATTTCGGCACCGACTCTGAGCGAGCCGCAACACGCCGCACTGGCCAAGGTTGCCTGCGGGGTCGAGTCGCCCACCGGCGTCGTCCTGCTCTGCGGGCCCGCCGGCGTCGGCAAGACGCTCGTGCTCGACACGCTGGCCCGGGCCTTTGAGACACGGGGCCGGACCGCACGGCGGGAGACGGTAGCAGACTGGCTTTCGAGCGGCGGCGACCTGCCAGCTGTTGTGCTGGCCGACGACGCCCACCTCGCGTCCGACGGTGAACTGGCCACGCTCCTGGGCCGTTGCCGCCGCGGCAGACCGGCAGCGGTCGTGCTCGCCGGCCAGGGCCGGCTCTTCTCCCTCGTGGCCCGCGACACGCGGGTCGAGCAGGCGGTCGGCATCCGCGTGTCACTGCTGCCAGGAACGGTCGCCGACACCCGGGCCCTCCTCAGCCGCGTTGTTGCGAGCCCGGTCATACTTCTTGACGAGGCGGCTGGCACCGCGATCCACGAACTCGCCGGTGGCATGCCAGGGGCCGTGGTGCGGTTGGCGGAACTGGCGGGGGTGCTGGCGTCGACCCGGCCAGATGGCCGCCTCGCGGCCGACGATATCGAGGCCGTCCACCGCCGGATCGCGCCCCAGGCAGCGTAAAGGCAGCCCGGTGGCACAGGGAACGAACGCCACCCCGCTTGCACCTTGACGCAACGTCCTCGAGTGGGTCGGGGTTGCCCGTGCCATCTCGCCGGACGTTCGCTACGGGCATCCTGCCCTGCGCTCACTCCACGCAAGCTCGCTTCGGCATCCTGCCTCTCGCTCGCTTGCAAGGCCGGCTCGATAGCACGGGCAACCCCTCCCCCTTACCCCCATAAAAGCCCCGAGGCGCGAGCCCGGGGACTGCGACGTGGCATCCAGCCTCGCGGTCTCATACCCACGCGCCGCCGTCCCCGGGCTCGCGCCCGGGGCTTCTATCAACCAGTTCCCACGATGGCGTAAGGCTGCCCCACCTCTGAGGCAACAGCCACGCCGAGCCTAGATGGGGAGCGTCCCCATCGAGTGCCGGGCCCGTGCGAGCATCACAGGCACCGAGTCTGGCCCCGGAAGGCCGGCGGGCCGACCGGGTGCGAAGGGCTCGACGTCGAGTGACGGAGAGCGATCCTCAACGAGATCAGCCACGAGCACGGCCGTGCCGGTCGACTGGTGCAGCCCAGCCCGGAAGTGACCGGCCGCGAGGAAGGCGTTGTCACAGGCCGGCACACGGCCGATCCTTGGCAGCCCGTCGGCCGATCCCGGCCTCAGGCCTGCCCACGTCTGCTCGACCGTCGCGGCCGAGATGTCACCGAGCAGGTCGACCGCTACGGCGAGGAGGCGGTCGATGTCGGCGGCCACCGTGGACCGATCGAACCCGACGTCCTCGAGCGTGGAGCCTACGAGCATCCGGCCGTCTTCCCGCGGCACGAGGTAGTCGAGCCCGCGGTTGACCACCCGCGAGAGCAGCGGCTCCGGAAATGCCAAAAGCGCGATCTGCCCGCGGATCGGCCGCGTGTCGATCGCAAGGCCAAGCGACTCCGCGAG
>Ga0209498_1001685_pt1 | contig 13518 bp, 19 predicted proteins | sample WalLakDeSediment_FD_184131 | JGI IMG/M metagenome (GOLD analysis project Ga0209498, IMG submission 184131) | Lake sediment microbial communities from Walker lake, Nevada to study Microbial Dark Matter (Phase II) - Walker Lake 11/02/13 Deep... | ecosystem: Environmental > Aquatic > Freshwater >...
ATGAGCGGTACACTGGTTCTGGGAATCGGCAATAGACTGGGCGGCGATGATGCCGCCGGAAACCTGTTGGTGGACGCGCTAGCCCGGAAACAGCAAACAGCAGGAGATCCTAGTCCCGGTCACATAGTGGCCATAGACGGCGGGGTGGCGCCCGAAACCTACACCCGCGTTATCCGTCGCCACCGTCCGGACCTTCTCATCCTAGTTGATGCCGCCGACATGGGGCTGGCGCCAGGGTCGCTGCGCGTGATCACGCCGCAGGCGGTCACCGTGCTGTCCTTCTCCACGCATAACATGCCACTGTCCATGCTTATGTCTTATGTAAAGCAATTCTGCGGGGCAGTAGTGCTTGTCGGAGTTCAGCCTGAGCAGACACAGATCGGTAGCCAGACATCAAAGGCGGTGGACACAGGCATAAGCGAGCTCGCTGATGTCATTCTGGAAGGACGGGTGGCTGATATCCCGTTGCTCGATAAAGCTAGCTAGCTTGATCTGCCGGCCTCTCCGGGCTGTCGGTGGCTGGTCTTTTCCTCTTCTTTGAGCCCGGCAGTTCGCCGCTGTCAACCACCACCAGCTCGTCAGCGTACTTGTCGTAGGTCGCCAGCAGAAACTCGCCGGTCATCTCAAGAGTGTTCACGGGACAGACATCAACGCATTGCGCGCAGAAACAGCAGCGTGAGATGAAGACCTTGATCTTCTTCTCCTCGGCTAACCACACGATGGCCTGTGTGGGGCATATCTTGTAGCACTGTTGGCAGCCGGTGCAGTTCTCGCGGTCGTAGGCGATCTTGCCCCGAAACCCGGTCGGCACTGGAACGGGCGGATGCAGCTTCACCTCCTGCCTGCCCACCGCATCCAGAAACGACAAAGTGGACTCAGGAGCATACTTGGCCGGAAAGATATTGGTAGCCGGCCTGCGAAAGAGCTGCTTGAGTATAGTTATAGTTGCTTCCCACATATTACACCCAGATCCTGGCATCAACCCATATTAGAAACATGCCCAGCAAGGCTACCCCGGTCATCGCCATCACATAGACACTGGCGGCCTGGCTGATCTTGAATCGGGCCATGCCTGAGCGAATCAAACTGATGCTGAAGAACATGACCACCAACACCTTAACCAGGAAGAACAGCCCATCGACGATGCCCGCCACAGGTGTAATGGTGATGCCCAGCGCAGGGGACAGATTGTAGGGCAGGAACAATGCGACCAACAGCGAGACCATGGCGAAGGCCTTGATGGCATCCGTGATGTAGAACAGCGACAGGTTTCTACCCGAGTACTCTACCAACAGCCCACCGGCGATCTCAGTCTCCGCCTCGGCCACATCGAAGGGCACCTTGGCCGCCTCTCCGACGGTTACCACGATCAGGGTCAGCACCATGAGAAGCGCCCCCACAACCCCGACCGGCCCCAGCAGGCTCCAGATGGGGTATTGGGCGATGGTAGACAGCATAAACGGATTGGCGGCCTCTGTAACCTGACTGATCCGCCAGGCGATACCGAGTACCACCACCGCCAGCGGCGCCTCGTAGCTCATCATGATTATCATCTCCCGCTGCGCGCCTACCGTGGCATAGGGCGAACTGGAGGCAAACCCGCCCAATACGAAGGCCAGCGAGGGGACAATCAGCAGATACAGCACCAGTATCACGTCTCCGTATCTCCCCAGCAGTGCCGGCTGTCCGAACAAGGGAATGAACAGCAGCAGCGAGCCAGTGGAGATCAGCGCCAGAAACGGCGCAGCGTTGAAGAGCCATGGTATGGCACCATCCGGAACGATATTCTCCTTCATCAGCAGCTTCTGTACGTCGCGAAACGGCTGCACTATGGGAGGCCCCACCCTTCCCTGCATACGGGCTACCAGCTTTCGGTCAACACCTCGGTAGAGCATGCCGAAGAAACCACCCACCAGCACCAGTACCGCAGTGCCGACGACGATAAGCAGGCCGCTGATCCAGATGTTCTCTCCGAGTAAGCTCATCGCTGCAAATCCCTCGTCTTCTCAACTGAAAGCCGATGGAGTTCCTGGTAGTCCAGGATCGACTTCCTGCCTGTGGCCCTGTCCGTCACCACAACCCGGTTGGTACAGGACTGACATGGATCAATCGAGGCAAAGGCAATCGGCACGTCAGCAATCTGCATGTCCTGGAGAATCGCAGGAACCGCCAACAGGTTCACATATGTTGGTGCCCTGACCTTCCAGGTGCCCAGGGTCTCGCTGCCCGCCTCCAGTCGCACATAATGGATGTCCTCGCCCCGCGGCGCCTCAACCCGGCCGATCCCCTCGCCGGCTGCATCTGTCAGCAGGCGCAGCAGCCTGGGCATTTTGGTCTCGGACATAATAGGGCCGGCCGGCATCTTCTCCAGACACTCCTCGATGATCTCCACCGACTGCTTGATCTCAAGCAACCGGACGATTATGCGATCATAGACATCCCCTACCACAGTGCCTGTCACCATGTCGGGAGTGATTGCTTCAACATCCAGGTCGGCATACGCACTGTACGGTTGATCCTGCCTCACATCCTTGGGCACGCCACTGGCCCTGCCCGTAGGTCCTACTGTGAGCAGCTTCAACGCATCCTCTGTGCTCAGAACACCGACGTTGCGTGTTCTCATCTTCACCGTCTTATCTTCGAGAAGGATTCGCCTCAAGTGTTCGTAGATGCTCTTATAGTAGTCCAGCGACTTCCGTATTCGGGGCAGTTGCTCGGCGGTTATGTCTCTTCTCACCCCGCCATATTGCAGCACCCCCTTGGTTACCCGATTTCCAAAGATGTACTCAATCAGGTCCATGATCTCTTCGCGAACGCGCCAGGTCAGGTAGAAGACGGTATCGAACCCGATCTCGTGCGCGGCCACTCCGGCCCACAATATATGTGAGTGAATTCGCTCCATCTCAGCAGCGATCACCCGAATATACTCCGCCCTCTCGGGGACCGGAATATTAGCTGCCTGTTCTACTCCTATCGCCAGGCAGAAGGGATGACATATGTTACAGATGCCGCATATCCTTTCAGCAAGGTAGAGTGTCTGGACAGGATTGTTGCGGTTCATCCCCAGCCATTCGATGCTCCGGTGGACCTGCCCCACCAGAATGTCTGTATTAACTACCCGCTCACCATCAACCTCCAGCATCAACTGGATCGGTTCCTTGAGGGCGGGGTGGACAGGGCCTACCGGTATGGTGTAGGTGGTCTTCTCCGTCTCACCAACTGCCATTCTGTTTATCCTTTCTCATCATGTCGCTTCGGCTTTCTTCCCGGCAGCACCCTCAGCAGCTTGTCGGGACCTGTCTCATCCTTCCTCCAGGGGTAGATTCCTTCGGGAACATCCTCATCGATGAACAATCTCCTTCCGTCCGGTATGCCCACCACCTCTACCCCCATCATCTCCTGGATCTCCCGCTCGGTAAAGATCGCCCCGGGTATAAGGTCGGTAACCGTGGGAATACTGAGGTCAGTCTTGGGCAGCTTGACTTTCAACCCGAGGCTCAACTCCTCGAACCGCTGCCCGTAGTAAATCGTGAAGTGGTAGATAAGCTCCACCTCGCTACCCAGATCGCTGCAACTGATAATGGCCAGGTGCGGGTATTCCTGCAGTTGGCAGACATGCAGAACTGCGGCACGGAAAGCGCTACTCTGCACCTCGATCCACAGGCTGCGGAACTTGTTCTTCTTGACAGCGATCTCCCTCTCGTAAATCGAGCTGCCGACAAGGCCGTCGCCCAGCTTTTCGCTGAAGCTATCAATTATGGCCTTGGGACTGAGTTTTTCCACTAGACCACCTCCCCTTTGACAAGTCTTTCCAGCTTTGCCCAGGCCATGACCACTCCGTGGATAATGGCCTCTGGCCGGGGGGCACACCCTAGCACATAGACATCCACAGGGATGATCTGATCAACTGGCCCCACCAGACTATAGGCCTCGTGGAACACATCACCCTCTGTACCACAATTGCCTACCACTATGACTACCTTCGGATCAGGCGTCTGCGCATAGATGCGTCTGACACTGGCCTCCATGCTGCGCGCCACAGGGCCTGTGACCAGAAGCACATCGGCATGGCGGGGCGAGCCCACCAGCATAACGCCGAACCGTTCGGCGTCGTAGCGGGGGGTAAGCACAGCCAGAATCTCGATGTCGCAGCCGTTGCATGAGCCGGTGTTGAGGTGGTACACCCACAGTGCCCGATTAAAAGCCTTCAAGTTCATATCTCTATCCAGTGCACGTACCTACATTGCTAGCTTGTCAGCAAAAGTATGAGGACTGTCACCGTGAGCACGGCCACGAACCACAGTATATAGTCGTTCACTATTCCGGTGTGGGGCCTCATCATGCCCTTGTAGAACCCTTTGAGTGCCTCAAAAAAGCCCCAGTATATGTTGGCAGCTTTGACGTGTCGCTGCTCCTCAGCGGGAACTGCGATTCCGGACAGGAAGATATCGCCCTGAGCCGTCCCTTTCTTGTAGCTCTTCCGGCCACGGTTGCGCAAGATAAGGACTATGACCCCGACTACGACCAGGGCGAGTATCCATACCAGGGGGGCCCAGACAGCATATCCGTACTCTAGCAGCGACAAATCACCCTCCGCCTGCTCTTCATGTAGGCTGTTTTCACGGCACTGCTCCCATCACAGCATCTATGTACCCCGTCTGGTTTATCAGCGCCTCGGTCGCAGGAGCGACGATAGTATCCACGATCAGTCCGGGGAAGAGGCCGAAGAATACGACGCAGGCTGCCAGGATACCCATGCCGATGAGCATAGACCTGGGCACCTCTCTAACCTCCCTGTAGGCGGGCATCTCCGGCCCGGTGAAAGCCGCATAGAAAACCTTGGCGAAGGAAGCCAGGGTTACCAACGAAACAAACATGGCAATTGCCGAGAGCACAGGGCTGAAGTTCAGAACAGTCTGATAGATGAGCAGCTTTGAGGCAAATCCATTGAATGGCGGGATACCGGATATGGCCAGTGCCCCGATGCCATAGAAGAGCGTAGTCCATTTCATATTGCGAGCCAGGCCTCCCATCTTGTTCGTGTCCCTGGTGCCAATGCGGAAGAATATGGCCTCGGCAGTCATGAACAGCAGGGCCTTGTAGAAGACATGGTTGATTATATGAAACACGCCGCCGTTTATGGCATCACGGCCATAACTGGCCAGCGCCACCGGGTCAGCAAGAACCGCCAGCCCCACGCCCACGCCCAGAAGCATGTATCCGCCCTGTGATATAGCATGATAAGCCATCATGCGCTTGATATCCGTCTGATGCACGGCCATCATGACCCCGATGAACATGCTCAGCACACCCACGATGATGACTATCCAGCCGATAGCTGCCGTATCAATATGCCCTCCATACAGGGTGAAGGTCACCCTGTAAAGGGCATACATGGAGGTGTAGCTGGCAGCCAGAATCATGGGCGTAGTGCCCGCCGGTGCCACTGTATACGTGTCTGGCGCCCACATGTGGAGCGGGACGCCGGCCAGCTTCATCACGAAAGCGCCCGCCAGCAGGCCCAGCGCCATCATGTCCAACATGCTGTACTCCATATAGTGGGCCAGTGCTGCAATACTGAGGACATTGTACTGGGAATAGAGTAGGCCGATGGCAAACAGCACCATCAGAGCGCTGACCGCCGAGATCACGATATACTTAAAACCACCCTCTACGGCATCAGCCATCCCTGTGCGGTATGCAGCCAGTCCTGTCCCGGCGATCGAAGCAAGCTCGAGAAACACGAACATGTTGAACATGTCGCCCGTAAAAGCCAGCCCCATCATTCCCACGTATAGAAGCATCATCAGGGAGTAGAACCGTGGCTGTCCGCTCTGTCCCTTCAGGAACTGCAGTGAATACAGCATTGCCGCCAAAGCGACTGTGGTGATGACGATGCCCATGAACATGGACATGCCATCTACCTGAAACATTATCCGCACCGGCACGGTATAGCCGGCGGGGAGGGCCATTTCCGGCAAGGTAGCGCCAAACGTATAGACGCGGATGCCCGTGGAGTAGACATCAACGGCCAGAATCGCCACGAGAGAAGCAGTCGCTCCCAGAACGGCCAGGCTGAAGATGCTCCTGGCGCTATGTCCGGCCCGGCTGACCAGCGGAATCGCGAAGGCTGCCAAGAGCGGCAGAGCCACGATCAGGGCCGGTGCATGAGTGGTCAGAAAATCCAAACCATCTATCCTTTCAGTATTCTGGACTTCTCGGCATCAATGTCCCCGGTATGGCGGTAGATGTGTACCACCAGAGTCAGCATCAGAGCCAGAACTGCAACGCCAATCACGATGTTGGTCAAGGTGAGCGCCTGAGGCACCGGGAGCACCATGGGGCCCTCAGGCACGTCAGTATAGATAGGGGCCACTCCTCCCACCCGGTAGCCCAGCGACACGAGAAAGAGATTGATCGCCGACGACAGTATGGCAACGCCCATGACCAACTTGATCAGGTTTCTCTTGAATACTATGATGTATAGAGCAATCCCCATCAGCAGCACTGCAGCCACAAACGGAAAGTTCAGCAGGACTTGTTCCATTACTCCTCAATCTCCTCGCCACCGGAGAACCGCGCCATAGCCAGAACCACTGCCGAAAGACCGGCCATCACCGTGAAGCCAATCGCGATCTCCATCAAGGGGATGATGCCGCCTGACCAGACGTGGCCGTGGCCCGGCCCCGGTGTGGGAACTCCCCCGAAGACGGGCGTGCCCAGCAGGAAGTTATGGAAGAAACTCGTGCCTGTGCCACCCAAAGCGAGCACGATAAATACCAGGGCACCACAACACGCCACTGTGACAAGCCTTCGCACAGTCAGCCACTTGATTATCTGCCCAGACCCGAAGGCTACGAGCAGCATAACCGCACCGGAGGCCACAACCGCGCCGCCCTGAAACCCTCCTCCCGGTGAATCGTGACCGTGCATGATCAGGTAGAGGCCGAAAACGAGTACGAACAAGACCAGCTGATTGGCAACAGTGCGCACGATCCTGGACAGCATCAGCAACTCTCCTCGCTGCTCTTCAGTGTTCGGAACAGAAGCAGCACCGCCGTCGCCGCTGTGAATAAGACACTTACCTCACCCAGCGTATCGAGTCCGCGGTAGTCCAAGAGTACCCCCGCTACCACATTATTGCTTCCCGTCTCCTGCTGCGCGTTAGCTATCATATAATCATCCATTGCTGACGGAGGATAGCCAAAGTCTCGCATGACCAGCACACCCCACACAAGAAATGCCACCAGAACCAGCAACAAGATCAGACCCACAACCTGTCTCATATTTACTCCCTGCGCCTCGTCGCCCTGATGGCGATTATGAAGATAGCCGTGGTCACGGCTGCCCCAATTCCTGCCTCCGCAATGGCCACGTCGGGCGCCTTAAGCAGATAAAACTGAAAGGCCAAGAGCAGACTCATTATAGCCAGAGCCACAGTTGCGTAAAGCAGGTCACGCCAAGCCGCGACGAACACCGCACAGACCACCAGCGCCAGCGGTATCAGTATGTTTAGGCCTGCCGGCTCAATCATGACCTTTCGCCTCCAGATCGTCTACTACTACTCGGGCGGGCTTCTCTCCGCTACGATGCGCCGCCCTAGCAATGGCATGAGCACCCGTGGCATTGGTAACCAGCAACGCCACTAGTGTCAATATGGCCCTGATCCACATAGCAGGCTGAGCCGACCCAGCGCCCTCGATCATCCAGATGCCTAGTGACTGCAGGATAACTGCCGCGATAAGGAAGATAGAGCCAAAGGTTGTGCATTTCGTTGCAGCGTGCAGCCTGGTGTACATGTCTGGCAAGCGATGCAGGCCCACAACCCCGACAAGATTGAAAAAGAGGCCGATCCCTATGAGTATGTGTGTCGCTATGTTCAAACCCACAGCTAGAACTTGCCTCCTTCGATGTATCTGGCCACGTAAAGCGTCATCACGAAGGACAGCAGCGCATATACGATGGCCACGTCAACGAAGACCACGTGATCAAACATGATGGCCAGAACGACCAGGCTGGTCACAACCAGGGTGTTAGTCGTGTCGAAGGCAACCAACCTCATCGGTGCTCCCGGCCCCATGAAGACACGCGCCACAGTGATGAAAATGCAGGCCACCAGTACGGCGACTGCAGGAATCCAGTTCAATCGGCAATCCTCCTCGCCCAGTCAGGAAAGCCATAACATATGGGACGGTAGTCCCTGGGCATCTGCTCCAGAACAGCAGGGTCGATGTTTATCCAATGCACATAGAGCTCGTTGGTTGTTTCGTCAACCTCCACACTCAGCGTACCTGGGGTCAACGTGATCGAGTTGGCCAGTATGGTCATCGCCATGTCACTCTTCAACTTCGGGTCTATCTTTACGATGGCCGGGTTAATCCTGCCGGTGATGACCCGGTAGGCCACATCCACATTTGCCTTGGCCATAGCATAGAAGAAGGGGAACAGATAGGCCAGGAAGGTCAGCCAGCGTGAGGGGTTCAACATGCGCAGATCCTTCCCGATGAAGCGATCCTTCAATATGCCGCCCGCCAGCAAGGCAAATACCGCCCCGATAACGAGCTGGTGAGAACTCCACAACAGAAGACGGCCACTGCCAATGGTCAGGAGAAGATAGATCAGATAGGCAACCGCCGCTGTAATCAGAAAGTTCATATTTTGCCGCGCCGACACACTGTGTGTTTAGCCGACCGATCATGCAGAACTGGCTGTCGTGCTGTAATGGCTGCCCTTTCTCTGTGCTTGGAATTTACCGGCAATTCTATACCAGCCAGTACCGATTATCAACCCCCCTACTCTCGATTTCCCAGGCGCCAGGCAAAGGCAAGCGCAGGAGAGCCCCCATAACCGGGAACAGATGCACCCCTGCCCTGAAGCCCGGCAGAGGCGACATGGCATTCCTCCGGCACTGCTCTGGACCTCAAAACCCTCTCAGACCACCTGGCTGCTGTTTACACCTGTATCTTCTGCCACTTGCCGCCCTCAAACCGTCGCCACAGCAGCAGCGCCCTTATGCCCTGGTCAAATACTGCGCTCATCCAGGCTCCCAAAACACCCAGGCGGAACACGAATACCATCAGAGCTCCCATCCCCACACGCATCGTCCACATGCCCATGGCGGTCAAGATGAACACCCACCGAGTGTCGCCCGCACCCCTCAGTCCGCTGGCCAGCGTAAGGCTGGTGGCAACAGCGGGCATGGCCAGAGCCCACAACCGCAGCCCCATGGCACCGACCTTGATGACCTCAGGATCATCTGTGAACACGTCTATCAGTTGATGAGCAAGAACGAACGTGATCACTCCCAGGCAGGCCATTATCATCACGCAATAACGTTGGGCGAGGTGCCCACTCCTAGTGGCCAGGTCAGGCCTTCTTGCCCCTAAGGACTGACCCACCAGTATCGCTGCCGCTGTCGCCAGCCCGTTCAAGGGCACGTAAGTGAGCCCCAGTACCCTCATCGCCAATGCATGTGCTGCATACACAGTGGTGCCCAAACTGCTCACCGTGATGATATACAGGTTCATTGCTCCCTGAGTGGCCAGTTGGTCTCCAAAGGCGGGCATCCCCACCCTAAGAATGCGCCTTGCCTCAGGCCAGTTCAAGGCCAGTGCCGTCCGTAGATCATACTTAACGGGACCCTTTCCCCTAACCAGAACAGCCAGCACTACCAGGGCGCCGACGGTGCCTGCAACTGCCCTGCTGATACCGGCTCCCAATACTCCCAGGGCCGGCGCACCCCCGAAACCTGTAATAAGCACATAGCCGAGGCCGGCAGCCAGAGCTTCGACGGTGATCATCACCATCATCGGGGTTCTGGTGTCCCCCAGACCATGGAGTATTGCCACACCGCACGACGCCACAAAAACAGGCACCGTTGCTGGCGCGTTCACGCGGATGTAATCCCTGCCCAGTTCCAGCACATCCGGGTGTGCCCGGTACACCCACAGCAACAGATCTGCCGAAAGCCACAGGACGATGGCAAACAAGGCACCCAGAATCAAAGACAGTAGCATCGCCTGCCCCGCTACAACGCCTGCCTGACTCGACTCCCTGGCTCCTACATGGCGGGCGATTATGGCCGTCACGCCTATGCTTAGGCCGGAGATCGCCACTGTGGGCAGCGATACGATGGTTTCACTCAGACTGACAGCGACGATCGCACCCGCGCCAAAACGCCCGATGAAGAAGATGACGATCATGGACAGGACTGAACCGACTGCGCTCTGCAGAACCACCGGCCAGGCCAGGGTGATCACTGCGGAGGGAAGCCGATTCTCGTCAAGTACCAGGGCTGGGCCTTCGCTTTTCACGTCAGTGATCTGGATCGTATTGGAGAGACCAAACGCGGTGTAAGTTGAGACAGGAACGCCAGGACTTGAGCTTGTCAGGGCTTAAGCATGAATACGTTAGCCCCAAGTTAGTGCCTTAGATCAGAATTCGCTGTACCGCCTCATGGCCCGCAGAACCTCACCTTTGCTCAGAGGCGGACCGCCAGCGCATATTATAGCACAGTCAGCAAGTACCAGTGAGGCAAGTACCTGGGCATCGCACCGAAACGGTCACATGCAGTCAGGAGGGGAGTAGACCCACGACATGCTGCACCTTCCCTGACACCGCGTGTTGAGGGACAATCTGCTCTGGGATATTGCCAGGCTCAGGCATGCCTGATTATGTGCAGCACATCGCCCGCTATGCATCAGGCACCCTGGCGGGGCTATGTTCCGCAAGAACCGCAACTGGTAGACGAGCAGCTCCCACAGGACGAGCCTCCGCCTATGCGTGCGGACGCCCCTTCGCCACTCCTTGAAAACGATGCGAAGGAGGAAAACACCCGCCTGGCCGTACGGTTGCAGCGGGGGCACGCTGTACTATCGTCCGCCTGGCTTTGCTGCCGAAGCGCTTCGAATTTGAAGCTGCAATCAGGGCAACAGTACTCGTAAATGGGCATTCCTATACCTTCAGTCGTTGAACGCTTTCAGAAACGCGTCAGGAATCCCGGGGCTCCGGCTCTCCGCCCATGCTCTGAGACAGTCAGAGCAGCATAAAAAGCAACTATCGACCGTGCCCGGGCCTCCCCACTCAGTAACCATGAACCAACCTGCGAGTCTTTCGCACGGCCGCTCCGTCTCGCTCTGCTTCACCTGCTTGCCACAGGACCGGCAGACTAAATCTTCCTCCCGCATAAGACTCCTGCCTCTGTCGCTTTCACTGACTTCCTATTGTGCACGGTGACTATACAGCCACCACCTCAGTAACCTCGGGCACACGCTCCTTGATCACCCGTTCAATACCGCTCTTCAGAGTCATGCTCGACATGGGACACCCGGCGCAGGCACCTGTCAGCTTCACGCTGACGACGCCATCCTTGACATCCACGAGTTCGACGTCCCCACCATCCGCCAGCAAAGCCGGCCTCACCTCTGCCAGAACCTCTTCAACCTTTTCTCGCATCAGAACCTCCTTGCCTTCTTAAGCTATCCCTACCAATCGGGACTTAAATGATAGGGGCAAAGCTGGCCATTGTCAAATCAGGCCGGGCCACGGCGGTTGAGTTGTTACACGAACGGCCAATACTCTATAATGCCTCGGGAGAGTTTGGCGCATGATCTCTGTAGACGAAGCCCTGAACAAGGTACTAAGCTATGTTCAGATCCTTGATCCTGAGCGGAAGCCCATTCTAGACTGCCTGGGGCAGATTCTGGCCGAAGACGTCTGTTCAACTCTGGATATACCCCCCTTTGACAACTCCGCCATGGATGGTTACGCGCTGCGAGCTGAGGACACGGCCGGTGCTGGCACATCATCGCCCAGATACCTGAACGTGATAGGAGAGCTCGCGGCCGGAGCTGTCCCCTCACAGGCTGTCGGGCCGGGTACGGCCATCCGCATCATGACGGGAGCGCCCCTGCCGGAGGGGGCTGATGTGGTGGTGCAATTCGAGGACACCGATGAAGTCAGCCGCGCACCGTCGGGTGTTGAGCCTTCGCAGATCGGCATCATGCGCGAGGTCGGGAGAGGCCTCAACATTCGGCGCAAAGGCGAGGACATCCCCAAGGGCGACGTGGTTCTCAGCAAGGGCATACTGCTTCGCCCCCAGGAGATAGGAGTGTTGGCTTCGTTGGGACACGCGACGGCGCTGGCGATCCGCAGGCCCGTCGTCGCCATCCTGTCGACTGGAGACGAGCTTGTTGCCGTCGACCAACCCCTGGCGCCGGGTAAGATTTATGACAGCAACACCTATACCATCGCTGCCGAGGTCTCGCGCTACGGCGGAATCCCCAGGATTCTGGGCATAGGGCGCGACTCAGTTCAGTCACTCACCGAGAAGTTGGATCAGGCGCTGGAAGCGGATATGCTCATTACCTCGGGCGGCGTATCCAAGGGTGACTACGATATGGTGAAGGATGTTCTGGCACAGCGTGGCGAGATCGGCTTCTGGACCGTGTCTATGAAGCCCGGGAAGCCCCTTGCCTTTGGAGTGATCAGGCAGGCCGGATGGGCAGGTGAGAAGAGGATTCCTCACCTGGGACTGCCCGGCAACCCCGTCAGTTCCATGATCACCTTCGAGCAGTTTGCCCGGCCTGCAATACTGAAGATGATGGGCAGGACGACATTTGCCAAGCCAACCGTTCGCGCCGTGATGCGGGATCATGTCAAGAATACAGACGGGCGTCGTGTCTTCGCCAGGGTGGATGTCACGCGCTGTGGCCATCGGTATCTCGCTTCGCTGGCGGGGCCCCAGGGCTCAGGCATACTCACATCCATGGTACGGGCCAAAGGGCTGGCTGTAATGCCCGAGACGTGCCCGGAAATCCGGCCCGGCGATACTGTGGATGTTCAGATGCTGGATTGGATGGAGGACCAGGGCGGTCTGAATCCGACGCCGGTCGTTTCCATAGTGGGAAAGTCCCAGTCAGGCAAGACTACGCTCATGGAGCGGCTCATAGCGGAGTTCAAGCGCAGAGGATACAGAGTAGCCGCCCTGAAGCACAGCCGGGGAGATATGGACATAGACCGGCCCGGCAAAGATACCTGGAGGTTCGCGCAAGCAGGCAGTGATGCTGTGGTCATCAGCTCGCCTGACAAGCTGGCGTTGATCAGGCGCCTGGACCGCGACCTTGGTGTTGAAGACATCATACCCATGCTTGGCCTCGAGTTCGACCTGATACTTGTCGAAGGGTTCCGGAGAAGCAGAATGCCTAAGATCGAAGTGCACAGGAAAGAACTGGGAGACGACCTGGCGTGCAAGCCGGAGCAACTCTCAGCGGTGGTCAGTGACGGAACCGTGAACGCTTCCGTGGCTAAGTTCGCCCGTGATGACACCGTGGCCATAGCCAACTTCATAGAAGACAGGTTTATGTCCATACACGGGCACGAGTCTTCCTGCGCCGCAGGAGGAGAGGGCTGAATGGCTGACATCGTCTCGGCAGGGATTCTGACTATCAGCGACAAGGGCTCAACCGGAGCGCGCCAGGACACAAGTGGAGAGGCCATCCGCCATATCCTTGCCGCCAT
>Ga0209498_1001686_pt1 | contig 13511 bp, 10 predicted proteins | sample WalLakDeSediment_FD_184131 | JGI IMG/M metagenome (GOLD analysis project Ga0209498, IMG submission 184131) | Lake sediment microbial communities from Walker lake, Nevada to study Microbial Dark Matter (Phase II) - Walker Lake 11/02/13 Deep... | ecosystem: Environmental > Aquatic > Freshwater >...
ATTTCAACAAACACATCCCGTATTCTTCGTTCCGCCAGCTGCCAGCAAAACATTGTCCGCTAATTACCCGCCTCATAAACCCCTATTGTCTCCCGCAGGCTCTGCAGCAGCTGATCCTTAAGCCACTGCGGTTCGAGCACCTGCACCGTCGCACCCCAGCTCATCAGCCAGGGAATCATCTCTACTGCCCCGGTCACCTTAAAAGTCACCTCAGCCTCGTCGCCCTCCAGCATCTTTACCTTCTGAGAATCGTGGAAGCAGACCATTTTAAAACGCTCGGCAATGCCCTTGATCGCCTTCAAACGCACCGTCTCTGCCTCCGCCTTGTTACCTTCATCCATGGTCCAGACACCCCAGGCACTGTTATAAATATTGAGGTCGAAACCCTCGGGCTGGCTGAAACTGCTGTTTTCAACTACTTTCAGCTGCTTGACATGATCCATCAGGAAAATCCTCCTCTTTTGCTGCTGCAGGCAGTGCGCCACCAGGTACCAGTTATTAAAACGGCAGATCATCCCGTAAGGCTCAACTTCCCGCCTCGTCAGGGTTCCGTCGTAAACACGCAAATATTCCATCCGGATCCGCTTGTGGTTACGAATCGCCCGCATCACTTCTTTAATTTTGTAAAAGTTCCTGCCCGGGTCGGCCGGGCCGTATCCCGAAACATGCACATGCTTTTCCAGTTCCTGATACATGTTCTGGTAAGCATTTATACGGGCCAGCATGTCGCGCATCATCTCCCGGATCACCGACTCAAAGTGATCCTTTAGCAAGCCCCGCTGCTGGGTATAAAGGCCCAGGGTCATCATCAACACCTGGTTGGCGTCAAGACTGCTCCTCGGGTATTCGCCGGTATAAAGATAGCGAAACCCGTCTTTGGTGCGCTTGGTCTGGATCATCGGGGGCAATGTTTCCATATTTTCACCTTCACCGGTGCAGCCCTCATCATCAGGCTCTTCCCCTTCCTCCGGAGTTTCCCCGTAGACGAGGGGATCGAATATCAAATTCAGACGGCGGATGGCCCGCATAATTGTCCTGCTGCTCGGTTTGCTGCCCCGCGCTTCCTGATAGGCTTCCTTGAGCTCCTCCATGGTCGCCCCGCCCCGGGAGCTGTTCATCATGATCGTCAGCAGAATCTTAACCAGCGCTTCCGGAAAGTCACCCGTTTTGGCGTAAGCTATCACCGATGATCACACCCTTCCTGATTGTAAATTTTTAATTCTTTTTCTATAAGGTTATCCCCTGCTTTAACAATCCCGGAGACCAGCTAACCTCACAGAAAGGGCATTGAAAAATTACCCTGCCATATCCTAACGCTATTAAATGACACATATGTGTCATAGGTTCTGGCAAAAATGAAAGGTCTGAAGGGGAAATACTGGCGATGTTCTTAGGGACAATTGTTCAGTCTAGGTCAGCCAAAACACAATGGGGATCTACCACCAGACCGGCTAATGGAAATAACTTTCGAGGATAGACGGAGGAGCCATAACAACAAGCTTTTCGTTTTGTTCCAGGACTAAATCGAGCGTGGGCTGCACCACCCTGCCATCTCTAACCCCGCATATTATCTTATATTGCCCGTTATGCCGTTTGGTCAGTTCCCCGATCGTAACTGGTTCACCTGTCCAGGTGACCTCACGAACAACATGGCCGGTCAGCTTCGGTAATACACCCATTTCAACCATCGCGATCTGCATCAGCTGAAACCCCAGAATTGACTCGGATAAGACATGATTTGCCCCGGCCATATGAAGCCTGTCAACGGCATCAACATGAACGGCCCTGGCCATTACATCTACATCCGGGTTTAGCTGCCTGCAGGCCAGGACAGTAAAAATATTCAGGCTGTCATCATTGATTGTTACAATCAGGGTGTCTGCCTTTTCAATCTCTACCTCGTGAAGAATATGCGGTTTAGTTGCATCGCCGAGGATCAAATTACCTTTAAAATATAACTGCCTTTGAATAATGTCAACCACGAAGGGCTCTATACCAGATTCATTAAGCCTTTTTCCTGACTCCTGCCCCACTCTTCCTGCACCGATTAAGACAACATGCCCGCCGGGTCCCGGTCCTCCCAGCATTGAAGCCAGCTTATCCACATTATCGCTAAGACCGAGCACGATCAGCGTAGACTCACTGATCAACGTTGAGGCACTAGGGGTGGAGATAGTACCGTTGTCATTCCATATCGCTACAATTGTTGCCCCGCTTTCACTGCGCAGCTTAACATCGCCGATAGTTTTGCCACAAAAATCGCTGTTGTAGCCGACATGAATAATACTCGGTTTTAACTGGGCCAGAATATCTTCTGCTACTTCCACGGTTATGAGTTCAAGGAATCTTGTCGGGCTGGCGTCGGCACATATCCAGTCAACCAGCTGCTTGCCCAGGGTCTCCTCCAGGGTAATTACATGACTTGCCCCGGCTGCAGAGGCCAGCTCGGCACGCTTTTCGTTCTCCATCACAGCCAGGACAGGGGTATTAAAAGTTGTCGAAATCCCAAGCGTTATATTAATATTGTCGGTATCCTGATTGGTGGCAACAACCACTTTGGCCTCTGAGACATTAAGCTTATTTAAACCTTCGTCAAATTTTGGGTTGGCACAGATACAGTTTATGCCCTTGCGCATCAGTTCAACCGCTTCCGGCTGTTCTTCGGCAGCAACAACATAAGAAACGCCATGGTGTTCAAATAATACAATAGCCCGGGCAACAATCTCGTTGAAAGAGGTAAAGACAATATGACCTTTTAGTTTCGTTTGTGTCGGCGCCCGGGGGATAACGCGATTTTCAACCAGTGAAGCCATAAGAGTGCCGGCTGTCATAAAGATTAAGAAAACTCCTGAGACCATGAGCAAAATTGACAGGATAACCATGGGGAAAGAATAAAACGGCAGCAGCTCACCGTAACCGGTTGTTGTCAGGGTTTGCACGATAAATACGGCCGCCTGGCCGGAACTGATCTCCCTGCCTTCATAAACCCTCATGAAATAAACAATCACCGGAATGAGGATTAAGACCCACAAAACAGCCAGAATCAATACCCTGAGTAAAAGCCACTTGGCGTAATCAGCTACCTTCAAAAAACGGGTACTGCTTTTATCAACGTAACCGTACCTTTTTTCCGGGTATAATACTTCCTTTAAAGCCTTCATCAGGTTTATTTCTCCTTGTCTGTTCAGTAGCGGCAATTATGACAATTATAGCATAAATGCGGAAAAGCCATTGCATTCTTCCAGGCTCAGGTAATTGTAAGGCTTTACCCAAATGGCTTCCTGCCGAACATCTCCGCAAAGTAGGTTTCGCCCCGGCTGTTTATGCGGCTTAACAAAGAGAGCACCCCTTCAACATCGGCAAGGGCCCGGTGTGACTGATCCGGCACTATATTATGCACGGCCAGGAGTTCCTGCAGGGCGCGGCTGCCGCTCCACCTTATGCCTGACATAGAACAATACCACCGCTTGGTTCTCGCAGAAGGAAACATCTTCTTGACAAAACCCTTGTCAAACGATGCATTATGGGCGATCAGAAAATCGGCCTGCTCAATCATGCCCTTGATACGGGCTGTATCGAGCCGCTGTCCGGCGAGATCCTCCACCGACAGTCCGTGCACCCTGTAGGCACCCATGCTGATCTCGCAGTTTGGCTCTCTTAAGCCGTTATAACTGTCAACAATAGCGTTAATGCCCCGGTGATCATAGCTGAACAATACCAGGGCCAACTCGATGATCTCATCAGAATGAGGACTTAAACCGGTAGTCTCCACATCGATGCACCCGGCAATTCCCGTGGCCTTGGCAGCGCGCTTTCTTTCAGTTCCATAACCTGCAACTTCATAAACGGCATCACCATTTTTTATCTCCAGGATCCGGTCAACCCGAAAGGTCCGCACCTCGTTTCGCTTGCAGCAATAAGCCGCCATGCCGAGAAAGCTCCTGCCGGCGTATTCCATCATCCCGACACTCTCGGGCCTGATCACCCGCTCTGTCTTTTCATCGGTATTTTTCAGGTAGACAATCTTAAGCTCCGCTTTGTTTTCCACGGCATCCCTGATGATCTTAACCTTATCATCCAGGGGCAGCCTTTCTTCAGATAGATCGTACTGCCGGCCGGTAATAAAGCTGATCACCCTTGGATCAACGCGGATGTCAGATTCTTTTATCGCCCTTTTCAGGAAAATGCCTTTAAGGCTCCGGCAGCGCGAGAGGGCCACATAAAGCTGGCCGGAGGCAAAAGCGCCCCGGCCCAGGTCGATCACCACATTGTCAAAGGTCTTGCCCTGGCTTTTATGGATCGTGATCGCCCAGGCCAGCTTCAGGGGATACTGCTTGAAAGAACCTACGTTGTCGGCTGAAACCGACCGGCTCTCGTTATCCCAGAAGAAGCGGAAGACGTTCCATTTAAACGGCTTTACCTCTTCACTTGAGCCGTCACCAAGCCTTATTTCCAGGCTGTCGCCCTCAACCTTTTTAATCGTCCCGATCGTGCCGTTAATCCAGCGCCCGGCCGAATCATTGTTCAGAAGCATTACCTGCGCATTTTCCTTTAGAAACAGCAGCTCTTCGGCCGGAAAGTTTTTCCGGTCGATCTCCCCGCGGACCTCAGCCTCAAAAGCATAAGCCTTCCCCGGCAGCTTTAAGAGCGCCTCTTTGTTTCTTTCATCGGCCATGGCATTGGTTGTGGTTAAATAAATACTGTCTTTCGGCAGGATAACGCTTTCGTCAACAACCTGGCGGTTAAGTAATGCGATATCTTCGGCGGTGATGGTTTTATTGCGGACTTTGTTTAGCAGGTTGATGAAGTCCTGATCGGTCTGGCGATAGATCTTTTCGAGTTCCAGGTGTTCAATATCGATTTCAGCATAAGCCCCGGCATCAAAGAAATATTCGCTGTCATAGTACTGGTCAAAAATAAATTGCTCGTGGCCTACCACAACCGGCGGAATCTGATAAAGATCGCCGATAAAGATCATCTGAATACCCCCGAACGGAGCCTCGGGCTCTCTGCCGTTTATCCTCAGGAACTCGTCTACACAATCCAGCAGGTCGGCCCGCACCATGGAAATCTCATCAATAATAATAGCATCAAGGTTCTTATAGATGGGCTGTGCCTTTCTTCTTGCTTCACGCCTCACTTTTTCGATAGTCACATCGGTTCGGAAACCGAAAAAGGAGTGTATTGTTTGACCGCTCACATTCACTGCTGCCACCCCGGTCGGGGCCAGGACAACAATATTTTTGCCGGTGATGGAACGAAAATATTCAAGAAGGGTCGATTTTCCTGTTCCGGCTTTGCCGGTAATAAAAATATTCTTCGTTGTTTCTTCCATCATGTGGAGCGCTTTTTCAAACTGCGGATTTATCTCGATATCTTTAATCAACATATTTATTCTCCGTCAGCATAAGGTGTTTATAAAAAAACACAGGCCACTGTTTGCAGTGCTCCCCTGTATTTCTAATTGCCCGCTTCAAATAATGCCGGTAATTCCTCTCGGGACACAATCATAAGGTGCCAGGGATTCCACATTGAGTAGCCTGTCATTGCAAATAACGTGGGGACGTTTCACTCATCTTTTTTTTAGGATGATGATATGCCTGTCCGTGGTGAAAATCATAATCCGATTAAAGGGAATTAGTCAAGCTAATATTGAGAAAGCAGTCAGGGAAGACCGGGGAAACGTCTTCCTGTCTTCAAGCACGGGAGGCATAATCCTGCTCGGAGCCGGAAGGCTCTTCTACACCCTGGGTATGATCTTATACGCCGTCCGGGAACGCCTGCTGATGCACACCATCTGGCACCTCTTCGTCCTGGGCGGTAGTATATGCCATTTCTTCGCCATTCTATTCTGCGTTCTCCCGCTAAAAAGCTAAAACACCACAAACAGCTTGTATTAAAGCAGAAATCCGTGTTAATATTAACCAGGTTTATTTGCAAAATTTTATCAATAGATAAGGGAGGCTCATTCAATGTCATTCTTTGCAGAGCTGGTTGAGAATTTTGGCAGGGATAACGAAAGTGAACGCAGAAAAGCCGCCTGCCGCAATCTGGCCGCCGGGTTATTTATCGGCGCCTGCATCGGGGTAACGGCCGGTGTTCTCCTCGCGCCGAGATCGGGCCAGGAAACAAGAAAGGAGATTGCCGGGAAAACAGCAGATACAGTCGAGCATCTGCGGGAAAAAGTTACCGAGTATATCAACGAGCTGCAGGCCCGTCTCGAAGCAGCAGAATTAAACAACGAAGATTACGAAGAAATCAGCGCAAACGGCCTTACAGAAGAAGCCTGATCTGAGAGGGGACGCTCTTTACGCATTATTAAAATAACCAATAATGGGGTGAGAATATGCTGGAAATGCAACTTTCAATCAGGGACCTGGCCATTTTTTTGCTTTACACCGGAGGAATTGTCGCCCTTGTATACCTGATCATTGTTCTTAAGAATCTTGCCGAAACGCTAAAAAATACGAGCAGGATCATTAAAAACAACGAAGAGTCGATCAACGAACTGCTTGAAAAAGCGCCTTCTATCGCCACCAATGCGGCCGAGATAACCGACCGGCTTTCAAAAAGCATGCAAAAAACAGAAGAAGTGTTGCCGCACATCTTAAATAACGTCGAAAACATCACCGGTTCGGTGCAAAAAAGCGTTCGCACTATTGACTCATCCATAGCGACTGTTGGCAGCGGTATAAATGATACTTTAGCAGCCGTCAAAGGCGGCTCACCTGCCATTAATGATTACCTGACTATTTTAATGGAAGCATTGGGTTTCCTGTCCGGCTTATTCGCCCAGCAAAAGAAAAAGAGGACGAAAAAGAAATAGGTAAAAGATAGCTTCAGCCAGCTCGCTCTCTCTTTTTTAGATGATAATCAGGGCAATGGCCACAAGACGTGGGGACGTTTCACTCATCTTTTTTTTAGGATGATGATATGCCTGTCCGTGGTGAAAATCATAATCCGATTAAAGGGAATTAGTCAAGCTAATATTGAGAAAGCAGTCAGAGAAGACCGGTGAAACGTCCCCCTGACTTTTCTTTTTTCTTCCCCTGTCTTGCCCGCGTCTTAAATCAATCCTCCTTATTATGTCTTTCAATATATGGTATGATTACTCTTACAGATATGCAAACAGCGGTTGTTAACCAAGGAGTTGTGATCTCATGAAAAAATTCCTGCTGCTGATCCTGGTAGCATTAATCTTCATCATACTACTGGCCGGTTGCACCAACAGTCTCGCTGAAGATCTTTATCTAGAAGAAGCCCCCGGGATCCGGATTACTGCCGAAGCCCTGAAAGCTCTTACCGCTGAAGCCGCGGAACACACCCTCAGCTTCAGCCAGCGCACCTCATGAGCAGGCCGAACTATTATACCTGCCGTGCATGCAGGAACACCCCAAAATATAGATAGTTACCTTAAAGTTGACTTGCAGGGCTTTCCTTTTTATGTGCATAAAGACCTGGTTGATTGGAAGATTGAAGTTTACTGGATCGGCATTGAAAATGTCGGTAAACTGGCTGCCCGACAGTATTAAACATCTAATACTGCCGCAGTAACTACCCGGTCTGTTTTTACCCGGCGGTGATTTAGAAAAATGAAAGGCATGTGGCAGGCTGATCCCATTTACCCTCACAGATTACAGCAGGCCCCGGTTTAAGAGCGCTCTTGACTAAAATAAAATACAGCCCTGAACTGAAAATCCTCAAATTATTGCTGGCTATTTATATCGTCATGGCTTTTGTCCTTGCCGGTCTGAACTTTGGCTATGTTGAGCATGCTCCGGAGAAAACTGCCGCCGCAATCAACTGGGCCTGGCATTTTTATGAAAACTGGATTAAAACCGGTTTTATTGCCGCAGGAGGATTTCTGACTCTGCGCATCACCGGCGGGGCGCAAAAAAACCGTCTGCGCAGGAAAAACCTGCTGGGATTTTTTATCGCAGCCCTGGTTGTCCACATTGCCGGACCCTACATTTTCAACAATCCTGAGCTCTACTATTTTGCCATGCCCCTGCCCTGGACCAATCAGCCCCTGCAGCTGCTACAGCCCGAATCTCCCTTTTACCGGGCTTTTGTTACTGAGCATGGAACCGGCGGTATAAAGGCAACTTTGTTCTTTTACCTCCTGGTTTCTCTTGTCGTTTTCGGTGGGACCCTTATCAGGGGCCGAAGGTGGCAGTGTTCAACGCTTTGCCTCTTTAACGGTTTTGCCTCGGAAGTTTTCGCACCCGCTTTTCCGCTGGTCGGGCAATCGCGTAAAGCCGGCCCGAGGCTGATAAAAGTATTTCAGCTCCTGCGCTGGCTTTTCCTGGCGATCGCCCTATTCTTTACGGCCTACTGGTTAATTATCCTGGCCGGGGCCCCTATCATAAGCCAGGTCACTCTGTTCAGCCGGCTTGAGATATATAAATATCTGGCCTTCGAACTGCTGGCGACCATGTTTATGTGGGTGGTTTTTACCGGGCGTGGTTACTGCTACTACTGCCCCCTCGGCACTGTTACCGGATTACTCGGTAAGGCTGCCGGACAACGCATTATCACAGATATCCAGGAATGCATTGACTGCGGGAAATGCAACCGGGCCTGCCCGATGGCTATCGACATAAACAGGCCGGCTCAGGATAGAAAAGCGGTAACCGACCTTAACTGCGTTGGCTGCGGCCACTGCATCGATGCCTGTCCGACTGGAACCCTTGCCTACACAACCAGGTTTTCATGCCTCCGAAAGGTTCGTTAAAACCTCTAACTGCGACATGGAGGGTGAGATGGGGACGTTTCACCTGTCTCTTTTTTAAGTAAGGCTAAATTAATATCAAGCCTGCATTTTTTTATTGGCCAGGTTATATTCTTCCGCCGCTTTCATGCCCCGATCTTGTTTAACAAAGATACAAACGATGATCGCCAAAATAAAAAAGAGGGCGCAAATTAAAATGGCATTTTGTAAGCCAAACTGCGCCTGCAAAACGCCCAGACCGATTAATCCAAAGACCCCGGCAAGTTTGTTTGAAAGACCCCAAAAACCAAAAAATTCAGCCGCTTTAGTGTCAGGGGAAAACATTCCCACCAGGGCTCTTCCTGCTGACTGGCTGGAACCCAGGCTTAGGCCGGCCACAATTGCGACAGTTATGAAAACGTACTGTGCCTGCCAGTTAAGGTCGAAACTCTGATTAACAAATGCTGTTAGCTGGGGGGTAATATAGATAAGAATAATCCCTAATGTCCATAGCACCAGGGTAAAGATGTATGTAATCTTTGCCCCGATTTTATCCTGCAATATCCCAAAAAAGACCGCGCCCAGTGCCGCGGTAATCTGAACAATAATAAACATGTAGATGCGAACAGCACTATCCCAACCGATAACTTGATCGCCGTAAATAAAAGCAAAAGTGATGATAATATAGATCGCTGCCATCGAGAAGAAAATTGACAACAACAAGACGGCCAGATCTTTAAACCTTCCCACTTCTCTCAGGGTATCGCCCAGCCGTTTAAAGCCGATAGTAAGGTAATTGTATCCTGATGGCAACAGCTGGGCAGTACCTCTTTCTTTAACCCACAAGAAAGTTGGGATGGCGGTAAACAAAAAAAAGATGCCGGCAAAAGGGCCGACCCAGCGAATACGCTCAAAGTTTTCCAGGGTTGGATCACCCAAGAATACAATGACAAAACCGGCAGAAACAAGACCGCCGACATAACCGAGCGCCCAGCCGAAACCGGATATTTTCCCTAAGTCCTCAGGAGGCCCAAGGTCGGTTAGAAAAGCAGCAATAAAATTTTCTCCCACGGCATAGGCAAAGTTTGAAACAATCAACAATACTACGCCCAGCATAATAAAGCCCGGTTCAACATAATAAAGTGCATAAGTGGATACAACAGTCAGGATGTAGCTGTAAAAAAGAAATTTCTTCTTGGTAGCCGAGAAATCCATGATTGCGCCGAATACAGGTCCGGTAATCACTACCAGCAGGTAGCTAATAGCAAGCGCTACGCTCCAGAGCAGGTTGCCAAGCCGGTAACCCTGGTCAGCATCACCTACAATCACCATTGTAAAGAGCACAGGAAATATTACCGTGGTGATCAAGAGAGTATAGCCCTGGTTGGCAAAATCGAACATCGCCCAACCGAATATTTCTTTTTTTGAAGCTCTAACTTTTTTTGTGGATTCTTCCATCGTTACCTTTTCCTTTCATAAATTGATCGCTAGTATTATAACCGATTATTGATCAAATCAGGACATATCTTTCCTAAAAAAAGGTTAAATTGAGATAAAAAGCTTGTTAACTGCACTAAATCAAAACAGTTTGTGTTAGAATCACCTTATCAATCAATCTTGCAGCGAATGAAGTTACCGGCATTTATTTTATGCGAAAGGGGAAGCCGATCAATTGAGTGCAGCTGTCGTAACAGTGATCATTATCCTGGCCGCAGTAACATATATCGGCGTTTTTAAAAGAAGAGCCCGAATAAAACCGTCCTACCCCAGGCATCCTGAGCCAATTAAGCATTTGCCTTATCCGGACCTCAAATTTGCCGTAATCAGTGATACCCACTATTATGACCGGTCTTTGGGTGATAGCGGTCCCGCTTTTGAAGCTTATATGCTTACTGATCGCAAACTTATCAAGGAGAGTGTCGAACTGATCGACCTCGCCTTAGAAAAAATATTGGAATCAGATGCCGAAGTGGTGTTCGTGCCCGGCGATTTAACCTGTGAGGGGGAAAAGATCTCTCACCTGGGCATGGCAAGGGCGCTTTCCCGTCTCAGAGAGGATGGACGGCGGGTTTTTGTCATCCCCGGAAATCATGATATTAACATGCTGCACGGTGCAGTAAGCTATAAGGGGATCGATACCGAGCCTGTTGATTCGATCAGCCCTGAAGAGTTTGCTGCTATCTACAGAGATTGCGGTTATGATGAAGCCCTTTACAGGGACAAACAATCTCTCAGTTATGTGGCTGAGTTAAAAGAGAAGTTATGGCTGATTGCCATTGATACCTGCCGCTACAGAGAAAACACTCCCCAGATTGACCAGGTGGGAAGCAGGGTAACCCAACCTCTCCTTGACTGGTTGTCAAAAATGCTCCTTCGGGCAGCTGAACAAGAAGCAGCTGTAATAGCAATGGTTCATCACGGGGTGGTCGAGCACTGGTCGGGACAGGGCAAACTGCACCCCGATTATCTGGTTCAGGATTACAAGAATTTTAATCGATTCCTGGCTTTATCCGGTGTTCAGCTTGTCTTTACCGGACATTACCATACCCAGGATATCGCCCTGGCCGATTATGGCAAGGAAGGTTTTATTTATGATATTGAAACGGGATCTCTGGTTACCCCGCCCTGCCCAATGCGCTTTTGCCTCCTGGCGGGAAACCAGCTTCAGGTAAAATCTGTTAATATTATCGGGGATTATCGTCCGGGGAGCAGCTTCACAGAAGAAGCAAAGGCCTTCATGCTCGAAACCCTGGAACTGGAAATAATAAATACCCTCAGAACATATCTCGTATCTGACAGGGACGCTGCCTTACTGGCAAAATATATAGCCCGCGCTTTTGCTGCCCACTCCCTGGGCGATGAAAATATGGCCCTAAAACCGGCTTTTGATGCAAAAAAACTAAACCTCTGGGGCCGCATTGTCTATGCCCGTCATAAAAAAATGGTCGATAGCCTCTGGACAAACCTGCCTCCAGATGACCTTAATGTTACCCTGGAATTAGCATCCAGGCAAAGCAGCTAACTTGAATAGTTATCCTTCTTGCCGGCGCAATTAAAAAGCCGTATATGTGATTCAGCCTGCCGTCCCCATGACATCCAACAACCTAGATATGTCTATTTTTTGGCTTTGGAGGTAGGGGAATAATATTATCCGGCAGCTGTTTTGCTTTCAACAAATACCAGCTATAAGCTGCCAGGCAAAAAATAATGCTAACAATGATTGCCATGAAGCTCACCTGTGTTATTAACAATAGTAGGCCGGCAATGCTTAAAGCTTGCAACCAAGGTTTCAACGGCGCATGGAAGGTAGGCTGGTAGTTGTTATTTACTTTATACTTTAATATGATCACAGTCAGATTTGTAAGAATATAGGTTAGCATCAACAATGAAGAAGCTATTTCCACCAGCGCCTCTAATTCCAGAAAGATGATTGCCACTAGGATTAAAAAACCGGTGAAGAGTATTGAAACCGCGGGCATGCCGTTATTAAAGTGTGATCTCAGCAATAGATTTGGCAAAAGGCGATCACGGCTCATCGCCAGTGGATAACGTGAAGCAGAGGCAATGCCTGCATTGGCTGTGGTAACAAAAGCCAGCAGTGCCGCCAGGCTGGCCAGTAAAACGCCAATACGACCATGGGCTATACCGGCTGTATCGGCAACTGGGGTAAGAGTATTAATCAGCACACTTGCTTCCAGATTGCCAACAATCACAAAGACTACAATAGTATAGATCAGACCGGTAAATATAAGGCCCAGGATCATGCCCAGGGGGATATTTCGCCGAGGTCTTTTCACTTCTTCAGCCAGTCCGGTTATAGCCAGCATGCCACCGTAAGAGATAAAGATAAAACCGGCCGTTGATAAAATAGAGCCAAACCCTTCGGGGCTGAAAGGTTCAAAATAAGCGAGGTTGATTGAGGCTATGCCGCCAACAGCCAGGTAGGTGAGCACACAGATTAGAACCGATGTAAGTATAACCTGGGCAATGCCGACTAACTTGATTCCTGCCAGGTTTAGAAAAATAAAAATGAGACAAACAATAACAGCAGTAAATTTTGCCGCGACCCCGGTAAAAACATAAGAATATATACCAATGCCCAACAAAGCGTAAGCACATTTGAGGCTTATCGAAAGCCACCGGGCAAAACCTGCTAGAGAACCGGCGCCGTAACCGATACCCCGGCTAACAAAAAAATATATCCCACCCGCTCTGGGCATGGCTGTTGATAATTCCGCTGCGCTTAAAATTGTTGGGAGAGCGATCAAGGCCGCTATTCCGTATGCTAAAACCACGGACGGCCCGGTCCGGGCAAAGGCAATTCCGGGAAGTACGAATAAGCCTGCAGCGATCATTGATCCGGTAGTGATCATGAAAACATCAAGCAAGCCCAGTTCTCTTTCTAATTTTTGCTCTTTTATTCCGGGTGTACCCTTTCTTGGATCATGTAAAAACCAAAACTATTATACCACGCAGCAAGGTAAATCTACTAAAACGAGTGTCGTTTGACAGTACCCCGTCCCCCAGCCACGCGTCCCCCTGTCACCTCTAAAGATTAGCGGCCCCTTCGTAGCGCTGCCGCATAATTAAACTGGTAAAAGTAGCTTTGCCATTGCTCCTCAGTAGTATTGTACTCGTTATCGTAAACGAAGTGGTCAATCAGCGCTTCGCGGTTTCTCAGTATTTCTTTTAGCCTGCCCCGGTTTTTAGGATCTTCAACGGTGAGGTAAATCAGGTCGAGCGCCCTTTCCAGGGCTGCCCGGGAGTGCTGATCGTTGCCTTTATGTTTCCAACGAATACA
>Ga0209498_1001687_pt1 | contig 13510 bp, 14 predicted proteins | sample WalLakDeSediment_FD_184131 | JGI IMG/M metagenome (GOLD analysis project Ga0209498, IMG submission 184131) | Lake sediment microbial communities from Walker lake, Nevada to study Microbial Dark Matter (Phase II) - Walker Lake 11/02/13 Deep... | ecosystem: Environmental > Aquatic > Freshwater >...
AGCTCGGCCGCGACATGTTCACCCGCGTCTGGCACGGCGGCCGCATCAGCCTGCGGGTCGGGCTGATCGCCGTCGGCATCGCGGTCGTAGTCGGCACGCTGCTCGGCCTGGTCGCCGGCTACGTCGGCGGCTGGCTCGACACCGCCGTGGTGTGGCTGGTGGACATCCTGATGGCGTTTCCGGGCATCCTGCTGGCGATCGCCATCGTCGCCACCCTGGGCCCCAGCATCGTCAACGCCATGATCGCCATTAGCGTCACCCAGATCCCCCGCTACGCGCGCATCGTGCGCTCGGTGGTGCTCTCCCTGCGCGAGTCCGAGTACGTGCAGGCGGCCCGGGCGCTCGGCTCGAGCCCCGTGCGCATCGTGGCGCTGCACGTGTTTCCGAACTCCCTCAGCCCGCTGGTGGTGCAGCTCACGCTGTCGATCGGGGTCGCCATCATCGACGTGGCCGCGCTCGGCTTCCTGGGGCTCGGCGCCCAGCCGCCGAACCCCGAGTGGGGCCTGATGATCCGCGACGGCTTCGCGCAGTTCCTGCGCGCGCCCTGGATGTCGATCTTCCCGGGCCTGGCGATCTTCTTCTCGGTGATCGGCTTCAACCTGCTCGGCGACGCCATCCGCGACGTGATGGACCCGCGGCTGACCGGGGTCTGAGCGCTCGCGGTCGTGGGCGGGCCGGGCACCGCGCCGAGCGGCGGCTCACGCTCGGCCGATCCACACCGCGACGTCCGCGTGTGCGGTCGCCAGCCCGCGGTCGAACGTCGCCAGGCGGCCACCCCGGGCGCGCGCGAGCGCCGCGAGGTAGGCGTCGGTCACCTGCCGGTGTCCGTCGACGCGGTCCAGGTCGGCGCGGGCGTAGGGGAGGTCGGCGGGCCAGAAGGCGTGGCGCGGGTGCGCCGCGATGCCCGACAGGACCCGCCGGGCGGCCGCCGCGCCCTGGCCCTCGCGCACCAGCAGGCGCACCAGGGCGCCCTCGGTGATGGGGCAGGTGGCGAACGGCCCGTCGGCGGTCGCCAGCCAGGCCTCGGCCGCTTCGTGGTGCACGTGCTCCGGCACCACCAGGGCGACCAGGACGTTGGCGTCCAGCAGGGTCGTCACGCCACCTCGTCGTCGAGCGACCGGACGTCGCCGCTGGTGACCACCCGGCCCAGCGATACGAGCGGCAGCCCCGTACGCGGGCTTCGCCCCGGCTCGGCCAGCGTCCGCGGCTCGAGGCCGCGCCGCATCAGGTCGGCCACGACCTCGCCGAGGGTGCACGAGCGGTCGCGCGCGATGGCCCGGGCACGTTCGAGCAGGTCGGGCGGGAGGTCGACCGTGGTGCGCATGGTCGCATCATCGCATCGCGATGCGCTGATGTGCAAGACGGGTGGGATGGTGGCGGCCATGGCCGCAGCTCCGCGACCGACCGACCCGCCCGGCGCGAGGTTCTGCGTTCGTGCCGCGCCTGGGCCGGCCCGAACCGTCACCCCGCGGGCAGGAACCCCTGCGCCCGCAGGCACCCCAGCAGGTTGACCGAGAACTCGGCGTGGCGGGCGCGCGTGTACTCGACGGTGGTGTAGATCTGCGCCAGGTTGCGCACGCCGGCGGCCTCGACGCGCGCCCGGAGTCCCGGGTCGGCCACGTAGCGCGCCCAGCCGGCGGTCTCGCGCTCGCGGTAGATCGCGCGGATGCCGTCGTCGAGGCCGTCCTCGGCGTCGCTGAGCGCGAGCCAGCGGCGCATTCGGTGGAAGTCGCTGCAGAACGTGAGCAGGGCTGGCGCCTCCAGCACCATGTCCTGCTGCTGGTGCGGCGCGCGCAGCCGCTCGCGCAGGGCGCGGTCGCGCGTGACCACGATCGAGTGCGCCTGCATGTTGCCCCAGGGTACGCCGGGACACTCCCGTAGGCGCGGCAGCAACCGGCGCCCCGCCTGGCGCGCCGCGTTGGCGACATGGATCTCGGGGCCGGTCATGCATGATGTTGCATCCGCGAGGATCGGGGCCCCGCTCTGGGGCCACCGGGGAGGAGCACGCCATGAGGAAGTCGTCGTGGATCGTCATCGTCGCACTCGTGATCGCCGGCTGTAGCGGCCCGACCGCGGTGCTCCCGGACGTGGAGCGCGTCGAGCTGTCGACCTCGAGCAGCCATGCCTTCACCGCCCGGCTGTCCGGCGCCGAGGAGGTCCCGCCGGCCGACACGCGCGCCCGCGGACAGGCCACCTTCCGGCTGAGCGCGGACGGCACTGAACTCGCCTACCGGCTCATCGTCGCGAACATCGAGAACGTCACGATGGCCCACATCCACCGAGCGCCCAGCGGCGCGAACGGCCCGGTGGTCGCCTGGCTGTACCCCGGCGGGCCGCCGGCGCAGCTGATCCCGGGGCGGTCGCAGGGCGTCCTGGCCGAGGGCGTGCTCACCGCGGCGAACCTGGTCGGCCCGCTCGCCGGAGCGTCGCTCGAGGACCTCGTGGCCGAACTGGCGGCGGGAAACGCCTACGTCAACGTGCACACGTCGCAGTTCCCGGCTGGGGAGGTGCGCGGCCAGGTCCGCTGACCACGATGCGGCATACGGGTCCGGGCCGACCGCCGTCGGTCCGGACCCCTGCGTGTGCGGCGCGCCGGGGACGCCGGGCGCCCGGCGTCCCCCGCGACCGGTCGCCGTCCGGCCGCCGCCGCGTCCTGGTGTCGTGCGGGGTCCTCGTTCCCTTCACGGCGCCGAACGCCCACGGGTAGACTGCCAGCTACAGGGTCGCTTGGCAGCGGGGCCGGTCGCAACGCGTCGCACGTCGATACCGGCCGCCCCCGGTTCGCTGCAGAGGGGAGGTCGCTCGGATCAGCGCCGCGTCGCGCCTGGGAGTGCCCTGACTCGCCGTCCTGGAACCTATCGTCCCTACCGCTCGTGAAGGAGATTCCCGTGAAACGCATCCTGATCGCCTTGGCGGTGCTGGCCGCCCTGCTCGCGACCGCCTCGTTCGCCCAGGACTACCCCTGGCGGCCCACCCGCCCCATCACCATCATCGTGCCGTGGGGCGCGGGCGGCTCCACCGACCAGGTGACCCGCGTGCTCGCGGCCGAGCTCGAGGCCGAGCTCGGCCAGCCGGTGGTCATCGTCAACCAGCCGGGCGCCTCCGGCTCGATCGGCACCAACAACGCGCTGGTGGCCGACAAGGACTGCTACACCTGGGCCGCCGGCGCCGCCCAGGACCTCGGCTCCTACCTCGTGCTGGGCATGCTGGAGACCTCGCTGGCGGACTGGCACGTGTACCTGACGGTCGCCAACACCGCGGTGGTGGGCGTCAACGTCAACACGCCCTACCAGACCTTCCCGCAGCTGGTCGACGCCATGCGCGCGCGGCCCGGCCAGGTGCCGGTGGCCACCGCGGGCGTGACCTCGGCCGGCCACAAGGCCATGGAGCAGCTCGCCCAGGCGCTCGACCTCAGCTACCGGCACGTGACCTACGAGGGCGGCAACCCCGCCGTCATCGCCACCGTCGGCGGCGAGACCGAGGTGACCACCCAGCTGGCGGTGGAGCAGGCCGAGATGATCCGTGGCGGCCGCATCCGCCCGCTGGCGGCCGTGAGCAACGTCCCGCTCGAGCTCGAGGGCTTCGGCGTCATCCCCTCGATCGCCGAGTGGGTCCCGGGCCTCACCATCGCCGCCAACTACTTCGGCATCTGGGTGCCGAAGGGCGTGCCCGACGCCTGCGTCACGACCTTCGACATGATCTGGGACAACGTCGTCGCCGAGTCCGAGCTCCTGCAGAACTACGCCAAGGAACGCGGCGCGATCTTCGACCCGTCGCGCGGCGAGGAGGCCTACGCCCGCGGCATGGTGGCGGTCCGGGACAACGTCTGGATCCTGTGGGACGCCGGCAGGGCGCCGGTCGACCCGGCCACCGTCGGCATCGAGCGACCGTAAGCCACGCGCGGGGCGGTCGTGACGAGCGAGGAGCCTGCTTGCCGTGCTTAAGGACCTGCTCACGTCGCTGGTGCTGATCGCCCTGGGCTCGGGGGTGTTGGTCGAGGCGCTGCGCATGCCGCGCTACGAGCGCCTCGGGGTCAACCCCTACACCGTGCCCGGCCTGGTGCCGGGCGCCCTGGGGATCGTGATCGCGATCTTCGGGGCCATCATGCTCGCCCGAACGGTCGTCGCCTGGCGCCGCGGACACGCGGTGCCGGGCGAGACCGCGGCGGCGGCCGGCACGCCCGAGCCGGGCAGTGCGCCGCGAGTGGTCCTCACGCTCGCGCTCACGCTCGGGTACGGCGGACTGCTCATCGGTCGCATGCCCTTCGCCTGGGCCACCTTCGCGTTCGTGCTGGCGTTCCTGCTGGCCTTCCAGTGGACGCCCGCCCTGCTCGCGGGCGCGCGCCGGGGGCCGCTGCTGCGCTACGTCGGCACCTCGCTGCTGCAGGCGGGCCTGGTCGCCGTCATCGTGACCTACGTCTTCGAGCGCATCTTCCTCGTTCGGCTCCCCTCCTAGGACCCCGATGGACGGACTCGGCCACTTCCTCGCCTCGATCGCCTCGCACTTCAACCCCAGCGACCTGTTCAGCGTGGCCTGGGCGACGCTGCTGGGCATCGCCGTCGGCATGCTCCCGGGCCTGACGGCGACGCTCGGCCTGGCGCTGCTGACCACCCTCACCTTCAAGCTCGCCGCCGACGACGCGGTGATGATCCTCATCTGCATGTACGTCGGCGCCATCTACGGCGGCAGCCGCAGCGCCATCCTGCTCAACATCCCCGGCACACCCGCCAACGCCGCCACCTCGCTCGACGGCTTCCCGCTGGCGCGCGCCGGCCGCGCCGGGGAGGCGATGGGCATCGCCACCGCCGGCTCGGTGCTGGGCACGATCGTCGGGATGATCATGCTGGCGATCTTCGCGCCGCTGCTGGCGGAGGCCGCCCTCAACTTCCAGTCGTACGAGTTCTTCTGGCTCGCCGTGTTCGGCGTCGTCATCTCCGGCCGCCTCACCGGCCTCATCGACCCCCTGAAGGGCTGGATCGCCGGCTTCCTCGGCCTGCTGTTCGCCATGGTCGGCCAGGAGGGCATCTACGCCTACCCCCGCTTCGCCTACGGCAACACCGACCTGGCCGGCGGCTTCGGGCTGCTGCCGGTGCTGGTGGGCGTGTTCGGCTTCGCCGAGGTCCTGTGGGTGATGAAGAACCCCGCCTACCAGGCGGTGAAGGACATGGCCGGCTCGGTCATCCCCAGGATCGGGGTGGTCCTGAAGCACTGGGTCACGATCATCCGCTCCGGCATCCTGGGCACCCTCATGGGCCTGATCCCCGGCGTCGGCGAGGACATGGGCGCCTGGGTCTCGTATGCCGCGGCGCGCAACACCAGCCGCCACAAGGAGGAGTACGGCAAGGGCTCCATCGAGGGCCTGATGAGCGCCGAGACCGGCAACAGCGCCGCCGTCCCGGGCGCGATCATCCCCGTGCTCACCCTGGCCATCCCCGGCTCCGCGCCGGCCGCGGTGCTGCTGGCCGCGCTGTTCATCCACGGCGTCCGGCCCGGCCCGCTGATCATGATCGAGAACCCGCGCTTCATCTACGACGTCACGTCGATGATCCTCTTCGCCAGCATCTCGATCCTGATCTTCGGCCTGCTGCTCACCAAGCCGATGCTGCTGGTCCTGCGCGTCTCGCACGTGCGGCTGATGCCGATCGTGTTCGTTCTGTGCACCGTCGGCGCCTTCGCCATCACCAGCCGCCTGTTCGACGTGTGGGTCATGCTGGCCTTCGGCGTGCTCGGCTTCGCCCTGCGCCTGCTCAACTTCCCCATGGCGCCGCTGGTCCTGGGCGTGGTGCTCGGCCCCATCCTCGACATCAACCTGCGCCGCGGCCTGGTGCTGTCCGACGGCGACCTCACGCCGTTCGTCACCCGGCCCATCAGCATGGCGCTGTGGATCGTCATCGCGATCACCTTCCTGTTCGGCTCCGCCTGGTTCACCAAGAACCTCAAGCGCATGGGCGACCGGCTGCTGCGGCGCGGGCCACGCGCCACGTGACGGCCGCCGGCGTCGTCGGCGCGATGCCCTACCTGCTCTGCAACGAGGTCGTCCGCGAGCTCGACTTCGCGGCCCAGTGCGACCTGGCCGCGCGCCTCGGCTACGCGGGCCTGGAGGTCGCGCCCTTCACGCTCGGTCCCGACCCACCGCGGCTCTCCGCGGGCCGCCGCGCCCAGCTGCGCCGCGCCGCGGCCGACGCCGGCATCCGCATCGGCGCGCTGCACTGGCTGCTGGTCGTGCCCGAGGGCCTGTCGATCACGAGCGGCGACGCCGGCGCGCGGCGGGCCACGCTCGACGTGATGGCCCGACTGGTGGACCTGTGCGCCGACCTCGGGGGGCGGGTGCTGGTGCACGGCTCGCCCAAGCAGCGCGAGCTCCCCGCCGGCGATGAGGAGGGCGCACGCGGGCGCGCCGTCGAGGCCTTCGCCGCGGCCGGCCGTGCGGCGGAGGCGGCCGGGGTCGTGTACTGCATCGAGCCGCTCTCGCGCCACGAGACGGCGTTCCTCAACTCGGTCGCGGAGGCGGTGGCCATCGTCGAGCGGGTCGGCAGCCCCGGGCTGCGCACGATGGTCGACTGCCGCGCCGCCCGCCTGAGCGACCCCGAGCCGGTCGAGGCGCTGCTCGCGAAGCACGTCCCCAGCGGCATGATCCGCCACGTCCACCTCAACGACCGCAACGGCCGCGCGCCCGGCCAGGGGAGCGACCCGTTCGCCCCCGTCCTGGCGGCGCTGCGGGCCGTGGGTTACGACGGCGACGTGGGCGTCGAGCCCTTCGCGTACGTGCCCGACGGCCCCACCTCCGCCGCCCGCGCCATCGGCTACCTGGCCGGCCTGGAAGAGGCCGCGGCGACGTAGGGGGCAACGGCCGCGTCTGGGACGCGGCCGCGGCGGGGTGGCGGGCGGCGTGTCGGCCGCCGTCAACCCAGCACGTGCGCGACGAAGCGTGCCTTCACCTGCTCCAGCACCTCGTCGGGCGGCGCGTCCCAGACCGACTGGTTGAAGACCTCCACCTCGATGGGGCCGCGGTAGCCGGCGCGGTCGACGCTGGCACGAAGCGCGCGCAGGTCGACGACTCCGTCGCCCATGAGGCCGCGGCCGAGCAGCACGTCGGGCAGCGGCACGATCCAGTCGTCGACGTGGAACGCGAGGAGGGCGTCGCCCGCGGCCTCGATGCGCGCGTGCACGCCCTCCTCCCACCACACGTGGTAGGCGTCGACGACCACGCCGACGGCCGGCGAGGCGACGCGTTCGGCGATGCCGAGCGCTTGCGCCAGGCTGCACACGACCGAGCGGTCGGCCGCGAACATCGGGTGCAGCGGCTCGATGCCGAGGCGCACGCCTCCCGCGGAGGCGTACGGCGCCAGCTCGGCGACCGCGGCCTCGACCATCGCCCGTGAGCCCGCCAGGTCGCGGCCCACCAGGCCGCCGCACACGAGCACCAGCAGGTCGGTCCCGAGCGCCGCCGCCTCGTCGATGGCGCGGTGGTTGTCGTCGATGCGGGCCCGACGCTCGGCCGCGCTCGGCGCGGGGAAGAAGCCGCCGCGGCAGAGGCTGGAGACCCGCACCCCGGCCTCGTCGAGCCGTCGGCGGGTGCGCTCGACGCCGGCCTCGGCCACCTTGTCGCGCCACAGGCCGACGTGGGCGATGCCGTGCCGGGCGCAGCCGTCGATGGCCTCGAGCGCGCCCCAGCGCTGCACGGTCGCCTGGTTGAGGCTGAGCCGCTCGAGCCCCGTCACGCGATCCCGGCGAGCCGCAGGAACGCCCGCATGCGCTCGGTGGCCGCCTCCGGGTCGGCGAGCAGGCCGGCCCGATCGGCCAGCACGAAGACCTCGGCCAGGTGCGTCGCCGAGCGGGAGCTCTCGAGGCCGCCCAGCATGCGGAAGTGGTCCTGGTGGCCGTTCAGGTAGGCGAGGAAGACGATGCCGGTCTTGTAGTGGTAGGTGGGGGCGCCGAACACGTGGCGGGCCAGCGGCAGCGTCGGCCCCAGGGCGGCGCGGTAGGCGGCCACCTCGTCGGCGTCCAGCGCCTGCACCGCGGCCGAGGCGGCCGGCGCGATGGCGTCGAAGATGCCGAGCAGCGCGTCGCTGTGGCGCTCGCCGTCGCCCAGGATCAGCTCGTCGAAGTGGAAGTCGTCGCCCGTGTACATGCGCACGCCGGGGGGGAGGCGGCGGCGCAGGTCGAGCTCGCGGCCACGGTCCAGCAGCGAGAGCTTGACGCCGTCGATCTTGGCTGCGTGGTCGTGCACGATCGCCAGGCAGGCGTCGGTCGCGTGGTCGAGGTCGTGCGAGCCCCAGTAACCCGCCAGCGACGGGTCGAACATGTCGCCCAGCCAGTGGATGAGGACGGGCCCGTCGACCTCGGCCAGGACCCGGTCGTAGACGGCGCGGTAGTCGTCGGGGCCGGCCGCGGCCGCGGCCAGGTGGCGGCTGGCCATCAGCACGATCCCGGCGCCCTGCGCCTGGACGTGGCGGGCCTGCGCCAGGTAGGCGGCCCCGATCCGGTCCAGCGGCACGCGCTCGCCCGCCGGTAGCTGGTCGGTGCCGACCCCGCAGACCAGCGCCCCGCCGACGGCCCTGGCCTCGGCGGCGCTGCGGACGACGAGTTCGCGGGTGGTGGCGTAGTCGAGGCCCATGCCCCGCTGGGCGGTGTCCATCGCGTCCGCGACGCCCAGGCCCCACGACCACAGGTGACGGCGGTAGGCCAGGGTCGCCTCCCAGTCGAGGCGGCCGTCGTCGGCGCCGGCCGTGAGCGGGTCGGCGACGACGTGGGCGGCGGCGAAGAGCCGTCGGCTTTGCAGCGGCGACGATGGGCGCGCGAACGCGCCCGGGGCGCCGGGGCGGTAGCGCTCCAGACGCCCGTCCGCCCGGGGGAGCGTGAGTTCGCCGCTCATGCCGGCAGCTCCGGCACGTCGAGCCAGCGGCCCTCGCGCCACGACGCCAGCGCCAGCTCGGCCAGCTGCACGCCCTTGGCGCCCTCGCGCAGGTCGTGGGGGTAGCGCGCGCCGGGCGCCGCCCGTTCGGCGGGCACCGCCCGTGCGCCGGGCGCCGTCTGCCCGCCGGGCGCCGCCCGTTCGCCGGGCGCCCCGCGCCCGACGGCGTCCGCGTGCCGCAGGAACCCCTCCCACTGGGCCTTGAAGCCGTTGTCGAAGGCGCCGTTGTCGGGCACCTCGGCCCAGCCGGCGCGGAAATCGATGGGGCTGGGGACGTCGGGGTTCCACACCGGCCGCGGCGTCATCGTGCGGTGCTGCACGCGGCAGTCGCGCAGCCCGGCCACCGCGCTGGCGTCGGTGCCGTCGACCTGGAACACCACCAGGTCGTCGCGGTAGACGCGCGTGACCCACGACGAGTTGATCGTGGCGACCACGTCCCCCTCGAGCCGGAAGGTCGCGAAGGCGGCGTCCTCGGCGGTCGCGTCGTAGCGCCGGCCGGCCTCGTCCCAGCGCTCGGGCAGGTGGGTGACGGCGGTGCAGGAGAGGGCGCGCACCCCGCCGAAGAGGTGGTCGAGCACGTAGCGCCAGTGCGGCAGCATGTCGAGGACGATGCCGCCGCCGTCCTCCGAGCGGTAGTTCCAGGAGGGGCGCTGGGCGGGCTGCCAGTCGCCCTCGAACACCCAGTAGCCGAACTCGCCGCGCACCGCCAACAGGCGGCCCAGCACGCCGCTGTCGATCACCCGCCGCAGCTTGAGCAGCCCCGGCAGGAAGAGCTTGTCCTGCACGACGCCGTGCGCGACGCCGGCGGCCTCGGCGGCGCGCGCCAGCGCCAGCGCGTCCGCCAGCGTCTCGGCGGTCGGCTTCTCGCAGTACACGTGCTTGCCGGCGGCGATCGCCGCGTGCAGGGCCGGGACGCGCGCGGCCGTGACCTGGGCGTCGAAGTAGACGCTCGTCTCGGGATCGCCGAGGGCGGCCCCGAGGTCGGTGGTCCAACGCTCGATCCCGGTGGCGGTCGCGAGCGCGCGCAGGCGGCCGGCGTGGCGCCCCACCAGCAGCGGCTCGGGCCACAGGACGTCGCCGTCGCCGAGGTCGAGCCCGCCCTGGTGGCGGATGGCGAGGATCGAGCGCTCCAGGTGCTGGTTCCGGCCCATGCGGCCGGTCACGCCGTTCATCACGATGCCGACGGTCCGCCTGGCCACGGAGTCCTCCTTCGGGTCGCCTGCGGGGCGATCGCGCGGGGTGGACGACTGGGACGATCATATGCCCGGGGTCGTGACGGGGGGTCGTCGAGCGGCGTTCGCACGCGACCAGCACGGCGTCGGCGGCTCGCCGACGCGATGCGATAGCATGACCTGTCGGGCACGGCACACGCGATCGGAAGGCGGCGAAGGCATGATCCGAACCATCGACGAACTCGAGCAGCGCCTCGCGACGCCGTCGGCCGGGCTGGTCGGCGACATGGCGCGCCTGGAGGGCGACCTGCTGGTGCTGGGCGCGGGCGGCAAGATGGGTCCGAGCCTCGTCGCACTGGCCTGCAATGCCATCGACGTGGCCGGCGTGCACAAGAAGGTCACGGCCGTGTCGCGCTTCGGCGACCCCGAGGTGCGGCGCCGGCTCGAGGCCAGCGGCGCCGAGACCCTCGCCCTCGACCTGCTCGAGCCCGGCGCGCTCGCGCAGCTCCCGGATGCGGCGAACGTGGTCCACATGGTGGCCGTCAAGTTCGGCACCTCCGGCCAGGAGCACCTCACCTGGGCGCAGAACGCGTTCCTTCCCGGCCTCGTCGGCGAGCGCTTCGCCGGCTCGCGGATCGTGGCCTTCTCCACCGGCAACGTCTACCCGCTGGTGCGCGTCGCCAGCGGCGGCAGCAAGGAGGACGACCCGGTCGGACCGGTCGGCGAGTACGCGCAGTCCGCCCTGGGCCGCGAGCGCATGTTCGCGTACGCCGCCTACCGCCACGGCACCCGCTCGCTGCTGCTGCGCCTGAACTACGCGGTCGAGCTGCGCTACGGCACGCTGGTCGACATCGCGCTGGCGATCCGCGACCGCCTTCCCATCGAGCTGGCGATGGGGCACATGAACGTGATCTGGCAGGGCGACGCCAACGAGATCGCGCTGCGCAGCCTCTTCCTCGCCGATGCCCCACCGGCCGTGCTCAACGTCACCGGACCCGAGACCGTGTCGGTGCGGCGGGTGGCGGCCATGCTGGGCGAACGCCTCGGCCACACACCGGTGCTGGCGGGCGAGGAGGAGCCGACGGCGCTGTTGTCCAACGCCGGCAAGGCGCACGCCCTGTTCGGCTACCCGCAGGTGACGCTGGAGGAGATGGTCGACTGGGTGGCCGCGTGGGTGGCGCTCGGCGGCGAGACCCACGGCAAGCCGACCAAGTTCGGCGTCCGCAGCGGGCGGTTCTGATGGTCGCCGCCCTGACCGGCGATCTGCTGCGGCACCTGCACGACGGCACCGTCATCCCCGCGCACCCGCTGGCGCTGACGGCCGAGCGGCGCCTCGACGAGCGCCGCCAGCGCGCGCTCACGCGCTACTACCTCGACGCCGGCGCCGGCGGCCTGGCGGTCGGCGTGCACACCACCCAGTTCGCGATCCGCCAGGTGGGCCTGCTCGAGCCGGTGCTCGCGCTCGCCGCCGAGGAGGCCTCGCGGTACGTGGCGGCGCGGCACGCGGCCGCGATGGAAGCGGTCGCGACGGACGCCGGCCGGCCGCGAGGCGGCCCGGTGGCGCTCATCGCCGGTGTCGTGGGCCCGACCGACCAGGCCGTCCGCGAGGCCGAGCTGGCGCGCGGCCTCGGCTACCACCTGGCGCTGCTGAGCCCGGGCGGGCTGGCCGACCACAGCGAGGCGCAGCTGCTCGAGCGCGCCCGCCGGGTGGCCGACGTGCTCCCCGTCTTCGGCTTCTACCTCCAGCCGGCGGTGGGCGGCCGGCCGCTGTCGTACGGCTTCTGGCGCGCCTTCGCCGAGATCCCCGGCGTGGTGGCGGTCAAGATCGCGCCCTTCGACCGCTACCGCACGCTCGACGTGGTGCGCGGCGTGGCCGAGTCGAGCCGCCGCGACGAGATCGCGCTCTACACCGGCAACGACGACGCCATCCTGGCCGACCTGCTCACCCCCTTCGACCTCGTCGTCGAGGGTCGGCCGGTGCGCCACTGGGTGGTCGGGGGCCTGCTGGGCCAGTGGGCCGTGTGGACCCGGACGATGGTCGAACTGCTCGAGCGCATCCGGCGCCTGCGCGCCTCGCCGGCGCCCGACGGGAGCGAGCTGCAGGCGCTGCTCGCCCTGGGCATGCGCCTGACCGACGCCAACGCCGCCGTGTTCGACGCCGCCAACGGCTACGCCGGCGTGATCGCCGGGGTGCACGAGGTGCTGCGCGGCCAGGGCCTGCTGGCGGGCACCTGGTGCCTCGACCCGCACGAGACGCTGTCGCCCGGCCAGGCCGACGAGATCGCGCGCGTGCGGCGCGCCTACCCGGAGCTGACCGACGACGCCTTCGTGGCCGCGCGCCTGGCCGGCTGGCTCGGTGACGCGGCGAGGGCGCCGACCGCGACCGCGCGGGGCGAGGGGGCCTAGGTGCTGGAAGCCACCTTCATCAGCGACGAGGTCAGCCGCGACCTCGACGAGGCGATCGCCTTCGCCTGCGCCGAGGGGCTCTCGGCCATCGAGCTGCGCATGATCGGCGACGCCAACGTGGTCACCCTGCCGTGGCCCGAGCTGGAGGCGATCCAGGCCAAGCTGGCGCGCGCCGGGCTGCGGGTCGCCGCCCTCTCCACGCCGCTGTTCAAGTGCCCGCTCGGCGGCGGCTGGATCGATGACGATCCCGATCCCTTCAAGGCCGTCTCGCTCGACTTCGACGACCACCTGGCGCTGATCCCCCGGGCCGCCGCCGCCGCGGAGCTGCTGGGGACCGACAAGCTGCGCTGCTTCGCCTTCCTCGGCCGCGGCGCCTACGCCGACGTGCGCGACGCGATCGTCGAGCGCCTGCGGCGGGCCGCCGCCGTGCTGGGCGGGCACGCGCCGCGGGCGCGCTTCTGCCTCGAGAACGAGCACACCACCTACGTGCGCACGGCGGCCGAGGTGGGCGACCTCGTGCGCGAGCTCGGCGCCCCCTTCGACGTGCTGTGGGATCCCGGCAACGCCTACGTCGCGGGCGAGCGCGCACCGCTGCTCGACTTCGGACGGGTCGCCGGCCTGGTGACGCACGTCCACGTCAAGGATCCTGTGCAGGACGGCGACACGCTGCGCTTCACGGCGCTTGGCCGGGGCGAGATCGACGTCCGGGCGCAGGTGCGCGCCTGGGCCGAGAGCGGCTACGCCGGCTACGTCAGCCTGGAGCCCCACCTCATCGTCGGCCGGAGCTCGCTCGACGGGGCGCGCGCCTGCCTCGACTTCCTGCGGCCGCTGCTGGCCGAGGCGAACGCGGGGGCGGCATGACGGCCGCGGCCGCGCCTGGGTCCACCGCGGCCGCGGCCGCGACGGGGTCGACCACGGTCGCGGCGCGCGCCGTCGGTCGTCGAGAGGGGCCGCCATGCTGCGCTTCGCGCTGATCGGCGCGGGCAACATCGCCCGCACGCACGCGGACGCCATCCGC
>Ga0209498_1001688_pt1 | contig 13507 bp, 6 predicted proteins | sample WalLakDeSediment_FD_184131 | JGI IMG/M metagenome (GOLD analysis project Ga0209498, IMG submission 184131) | Lake sediment microbial communities from Walker lake, Nevada to study Microbial Dark Matter (Phase II) - Walker Lake 11/02/13 Deep... | ecosystem: Environmental > Aquatic > Freshwater >...
GATATTTCCGCTTTGATCCTCTGCGATGGCCCAGACATTATTATTGAATAAGCCTTCGTTTTCGCTGTAATGGGTAAAGCTTTCTCCATTAAATACGCTCACCCCGCCGCCCCAAGTCCCCAGCCAGATATTTCCGCTTTGATCCTCTGCGATGGATAAGACGATATTAGAGGATAAGCCTTCTTTTTCGGTGTAATGGGTAAAGCTTTCTCCATTAAATACGCTCACCCCTCCGCCCCAAGTCCCCAGCCAAATGTTTCCGCTTTGATCCTCTGCGATGGACCAGACACCATTATTGGATAAGCCTTCTTTTTCGGTGTAATGGGTAAAGCTTTCTCCATTGTATACGCTCACCCCGCCATTAGTCCCCAGCCAGATATTTCCGCTTTGATCCTCTGCGATGGATAAGACGATATTAGAGGATAAGCCTTCTTTTTCGCTGTAATGGATAAAGCTTTCTCCATTGTATACGCTCACCCCGCCGCCCCGAGTCCCCAGCCAGATATTTCCGCTTTGATCCTCAAAGACGACATTGACGAAAGATGAAGCCATACCATGTTCCACATCTAAATATTGAAGATGGGCAATGGCGGCATCTTTGGTGGAGGGTGGCAGGGCTTTGGTGGGTTTAGAATGAACAGCTTTTACCACTTTACCCATAGCGGGGATAGGAACACCGGTGGGGATCGTGTCACCGATGGAACTAAGCAAGACAAAATCCTGGTTGCCTTCCCCCAGAGGTATGGTTTTGAGTTGGTTTTGATCGACGGGTATGGTGGTTAGTTCTTTGGGTATTTGGTGCCGGTTGGGATGGGCTTTTATTGTGGTTAATTCTGCATGATTAACCTTAAAAGATTTGGGTTTGGCCACGCTGTCGGGGTGGATGATTTTTGGTGTGGCAGGAATGGGTACACCTGCTTTTAGCTCAACCGTTTGAGGTTGAGGGTAAAGGGGTGGTGGAAGCGAGGCGTCCTTATCCCCGGACGTGCCGGAGCAGCCCGCCAGTAAAAATATCGGCAGCAATACCAGCAGCATCCCGGAAATCCGGGCAGATGGCGATAGAGTTGTTTGCCTAAATTGGCAATTCAATGGTAAATGTGGTGCCTTCATGTTTTTTTGATTTTATAGTGATTTGGCCCCCGTGGGCTTTAATAATATCATTCGTAATACTCAGCCCCAGCCCGGTACCCTGCGTCCCTTTCTTTGTGGTGAAGAAGGGCTGCAGGATTTTGTCTTTGATGTCATCCGGAATACCCGGGCCATTGTCTTCGATTTCGATTAGTATTTGGCCGTTTTCGGAGTTGGTTCGCACCCTTAGTTTAGGATTGTACGTTTCCCCAGTCTCCGGTCTTCCGTCTTCGGTCAGCTTGCTCCGCATGGCATCAAAGGCATTATTACACAGATTCAAAATCACCCGCGAAAAATCCTCCGCTATCAAAGGCACCTCGCCAACGCTCTCATCCAGCTGCAGGTCAATATACACATTGATGGCTTCCTTGCCGGCCCGCATACCGTGGAAGGCCAGGTTTACGTACTCTTTGATCAGCGGGTTGAGGGGCGTGGGTTCCATTTTTCCATCTCCACCACGTGAATGTTGCAACATCGATTTCACGATGCCGTCGGCGCGGGATCCGTGCTGGTGAATTTTGGCCAGGTTGGATTTGAGGTCGGCCAGAATGTCAGTGGTTTCGGCGGTGTGGTCGTCCTGGCTTGTCTTGGCGAGCTCCTCAAGGGCTTCGTCTATCATTTCGAGGCTGACCTCCGAAAAGTTGTTCACGAAGTTGAGCGGATTTTTGATCTCGTGGGCAATGCCTGCGGTGAGCTGGCCGAGGGAGGCGAGTTTTTCCTGCTGGATGAGCTGATCCTGGGCAGATTTTAGGTTTTCATGAGCGACTTCCAGAATCTGGTACGCTTTTTCAATTTCTTTAGCCTGCCCCAGTTCTTTTTCACGGGCTTTTTCTCTCTCTTTCTGCTGAACTCTACGGCGCTGGACTCTGTCTACTGCCACGATTCCTGCAATGAACAGTATCAAATAAAACCCATAGGCCCACCAGGTTCGCCAAAAGGGTGGATGTATCCGAACTGCCATGGTGGCGTTGACCGGGCTTGTGATGCCTTCCGCATTTACTGCGCGCACATGGAACGTATAATTACCCGGGGGAAGGTTCGTGTAGTTTGCAAAACGGCGGGTTCCGGATGGTATCCACCCATCATCATATCCATCCAGTTTATACTCATATTCTGTAAGCTCCGGAGACCGGAAATTGATGGCGGTGAATTCAAACCCTACAGAGTTTTCACTCCAGGAGAGCTCTGTTTTACCAGTTTCCTGCAGGGTCTCGTTCAACACAAACGGGCTGTTATTCACCAGAAAATTGGTGAGGTGTACAACCGGCTCCGTCGAATTATCAAAGATTTCAGACGGGTTAAAATAATTGGCACCGGCAATCCCGCCGAAAATCAGTTCCCCCTCTTTAGTTTTTTTGTAAGAATAATCGTTGAAACGGTTTGCCTGTATCCCATCGCTCTTGCCATAGTTGCGAAAAGTGTTTGTTGCAGGATTAAAGCGGGATAATCCGTTTAAGGTGCTCAGCCAAAGTGTTCCCTCGTTGTCAAAAAGTAACCCAATCAATACCGGATCTGGCAATCCGTCTGTTACATGGTACTGCACAAAGGTTTCGTCGTTTACATTAAAACGGTTTAGCCCATTGTTCGTGGCAATCCAAAGGTTTCCATTTTCGTCTTCACCGATGGCATTAACAGCGTCGTTACTGAGGCTGCTGCGATTTGCCGGATCATGCCTGTACGTGGTGAATTTTTCACTTGCCGGATCAAATTTTATCAGGCCATCTGATCGGGTGGGTTTTGTGTCATAAACATGCTCTTTTGTCCCAAGCCAGATGATGCCGCGGCTGTCTTGAAAAATCTCATTAAGAGAGTTGCTGCCAATTTCACTGTTCTGATGGGTCCAGGCAGTGAAAGTATCATCATCCCGGTTATATCTGTTCAACCCTTCGGTGGTAGCAATCCAAATGGTATTCGTTTCATCGACCAGTATGCCGGTAATAAAACCACCACTTAGCGACCCTGAACGATCAGAATTTGAAAAATACCTGACGATCTCTTTTATACGCAGGTTTGCGCGGGCAAGACCCTGCCCGGCATATCCAAACCAGACTTCTCCGGAATGATCTTTCTTAATAATATGAGAACTACCTGCAGAAATATCCATTTCTGAATCAACAGAAAATGGATTGGCCCGATCATAATGTGTGATTTTTCCGGTATTCCGGTTCCACTCAATGAATCCGGGACCATCCAGCCCAAACCATATAACGCCATCCTCAACCTCCTCAATACCGTAGAAACTATCCAGCAAAAGATTGGGTGCATCCGGCCTGACCGTGAGTATATCCATTTGCCATTTACCCAGGTCTGCTTTATTTAATCCGCGGGATGTACCTACCCACAAATTATTAAAACGATCCTCATACACCGCGGTGGCATATGCCCAGATTAAACTTGAAGGATCGAAGGGGTCGTACGAAAAGGTTGTAAATTTTTCGGTTTGCCTGTCAAAACGATGAAGGCCGCAAAAATCGTTTTCTAAAAAAGTTGTAACCCACAACGTTCCGTCATGTGTTTCATGAATGTCGGACACGATATCCCATAGGCCAGGCTGTGTTTCAGGATGGTATTTAAACAGGCTGAAGCTGTTCGTTTCCGGGTTTAACCGCCCCAATCCATTGGTAGTAGTTGCAGTGCCGGTAATAGCGTCCTCAGATGTTAAAAATCCGATCCAAATAGATCCGAAAGAATCCGTGTAAACTTTTGATATGGTGGATGAGGGGAACGTAACATTAGGGATGGGTTCCTCATCAAAAAAACGGATGGTTTGTTTTTCGGGATTGAAGGTGATCAGTCCATTGCCGCTGGAACCAATCCAAAGGGTACCGTTGGCATCTTCTGTAATGGATACGATGTCAACACCCCTCAGATCCCTGTGCTCACCATTCACCTGCCACTGGCTGATGAAAGCGTGGTTTTCACGATCATATAATGACAGTCCGTTATTCGTACCTATCCATAAATCTCCGCTTTTTGATTCAAATAATTCATTTACAACATTACCCGGCAAAGAAGAATTGTTACCGGGTTCGTGGTAGATTCTCTCGAATGAGTCCCCGAGAGGGTTGTAAAGGTTTAACCCCGAGTTTGTACCGACCCAGACGTTTCCGTATGTATCTGAGTAGACAACATTCGCAAAATTATCGGTAAGTGTGGCAAAATCTCCCGGAACATTGCGGTATACTTTAAAGTCATATCCGTCATAGCGGCTTACCCCGGATTGAGTAGCCACCCATATATAGCCCAAATGGTCTTGAGTGATGTCCCGCACCCAGTTATTTGAAAGCCCCTGCTCAATGGTGTAGCGTTCAAAGCGAATATTATCCTGGGTTTGAGCGGTTGCCGCATGGTTAAGGCATAAAACCATACTGAACAGCAGTGCACAAAACGGAATACTGTAAAGGCTGTTGTATACCGTTTTAAAACGCTTTATTGGGCCGGAATTTTGAAAAATGGGCATAAAGTTAGTTACTAATCAGGATTTTAAAACTGGAACCCTCATGTGACGAGCTGATGTGCATCGTTCCACCGTGAGCTTTTATGATGTCGTTGGTGATGCTCAGACCCAATCCCGTACCCTGGGTGCCTTTTTTTGTGGTAAAGAAAGGCTGCAGAATTTTGTCTTTGATCTCGTCGGGGATGCCGGGGCCGTTGTCTTCAACCTCAATGGTGATGTGGTCTTTATCTGATTTAGTACGAATGGTGAGTTTGGGCTGGTAGTCTAACAGACCTGACAGGTTTTTCCCATGGGATGCCTTTGGCAGAAAACCTGTCTGGTCTAATTTTTCCCTCATAGCATCGAAGGCATTGTTACAAAGGTTGAGCAATACCCGGCTAAAGTCTTCTTCGACAAGGGGAACGGTTTTGATTTGCTCATCCAGTTGTAAATCAATTGTAACATTGATGGGATTTTTGCCGGCGCGCATGCCATGGAAAGCAAGATTTGTGTATTCTTTGATGAGGGCGTTTAAATCCGTTGGCTCCATTTTACCGGATCCACCGCGGCTGTGCTGAAGCATGGAAGAGACGATGCCATTGGCGCGGGTGCCGTGCTCATGGATTTTGGCAAGGTTGGATTTTACGTCATCGAGTAAGTCATTGATTTCATCCAGCCCTTCATGGTCGGGAGATACGGTTGGAGAAGAAGAAGGAGACACGGCATGCCGTGTCTTTACGGCTTCGATTTCTTCCAAAGCTTCTTCGATCAGTTCGATGGAGACTTCGGAGAAGTTATTGACGAAGTTCAGCGGGTTCTTGATTTCGTGGGCGATGCCGGCAGTGAGCTGACCGAGGGAGGCGAGCTTTTCCTGTTGGATGAGTTGGGTTTGGGTGGCTTTGAGTTCGGTTAGCGCTTCTTCTACCGCTTTTCTTTTCTGCTCCAGTTCGTCGATTGTTTCTTCGAGAAGTATAGCCGTTGTCCGCTTTACTTTTTCGGTACGATCCAGTTTGAAAGCTAAAATCTGAAGTTCTTTTTCAACGGCTTTTAATGACTTCAAAACAGACTCTTTCTGTTCAGCAGACATGTTTGGGTCATGCTGAATGAAGTCTGTTACGGTTTGTAGATTTTTATCCATTCTGTTTTTCTTTTAAGGCTACACAGCAGGTAGTGAGGTTATGCATTTCCAGATTTCCCCCCGCCATCCGGCCCAGTTCTGCGTTCGAAAACATCCCTGCCATCGGCACATTCCAGACCTGTTTAACCCCTTCTATCTCAGCATTCATCATGGGGCCAAACGAAAGGATTCTGCCGGCACAGCTGAACACAATAAGGGCATCAGCTTCCGGCATTTCGGTTTCTTTTAGATGTTGTACGCCTTTGACCACCTTCTCCATTACATCCCAGTCGGGAGGCAATGAAAAGCGTATTTTTGAGCCCTGTGGAACAGACCCGCTGGTGTAAAAGGAGCGGTCTGTCCAATCGACAACCAATGGCGGGCGCATCACCGGATCGCCTTTCTCCCGTTGCAGTTGCAGGGGAAAATTGGCAGCGATTTCTATTAACAGATCCTGATTTTCAGGCTGAACATTTTCGAGTCCTCCGTACTTGGTCGTAATGTCGAGTGCCGGTTCATTGTCGATAGTGAAGACATGATTCCCTTCACTTCGGGTCACCGTTTTTTCCGTTCCCACGGCTTTCCAGCCACAGGTAGCGATGCCACTTACAGCCACTTTCTCTTCATCTAAAGCGATACAAACCATCCCGTGGTTGCTTTCCCACCCATTTGTGAAAACCCATGTTTCCTCAAAGGCATAATCATCACCGGCGGCTCCGCCAAAAGCATTGACTTGTTCTCCGTTTGCTTCCTGAATACCAAGCAGTACTTCCTCGCCGTCCGTAGCAGCGTTGCTGGTCGCCAATAGAAAGGCAACCTGCTCAAAATCACGGTTGGCTTTTTGCGCGATGGATTTGGAGGTATCCCGATAGTTGTCTGGATTAAAATCGCCCGTATAAATCCTGAAATAGTCTTTTTTAATATCGAGAAGCAGCATGGCCACCGACTTCGATTCGGTTTCCTCATCGATAAATTCCCCGTTTGTGGTGGAACCAAATACGGCAATGCCTGCTTCATCCAGCATACTGCAAATAGCCTTCCGGTCTTGTGCGACGGACAGGAACACGATAGCCAGTGTGGGCTGGAACCCGTCGCTCATGCTTTCTTGTAAGGCAGCCTGAATTTCTTCTGCTGATTTTCCTTTGATTGATTTTGCTTTCATGGATTCTGTTTTTTGTTGGTAAAATTATTTTTCTTTGAGCGCTACCCAGCAGCAGGTCATGTTATGAAATTCATTGTTGCCACCCGTGGCACGTCCATATTCACCATAAGAAAAGAACCCCGCCATGGGCACATTGTAAATACTTTGTATTCCTTGCAATTCTTCGGAAGTCATAGGGCCAAAGGCATCAATGCGTCCAATACAGGAAAACATAACAAGGGCATCCGCTTCGGGCATTTCTGTTTGCTGAAACTGCTTTGCATTTTCGCTGACCTCGGTCAATACATCAAAATCGGGCAAGAATGTGAACCTGAATTTATCACCGGGTTTTATTTTGCCTGATACGGTAATTCCTTTGGTGTCCATGTTAAAGCCCATAGTAGATCGAATTATGCTGCTGCTATCTTCCCTCAACAGGCTCAAAAAAATGTTCTTTAAGTTGAAATCCCTGTAATCTTCCGGAGAAAGACTTTCACCCATATATTTCATCACAAGGTCAGTAGCAGGCTGGTTATCAATTTCAAGAATCCAGCTGCCTTCGGACTTCGTGATTACCTTTTCAGTACCCATAGGCTTCATGCCCGACGCGGCCTTTCCCTTCACCAATATTTTGTCTTCATTCAACACCAGCATCAGGATTCCCTGATTGGTAATGTTGGTGTTATTGAATACAAAAGTTTCTTTGAATATCAGGTCGTCACCTGCGCCACCACCCCAAATGGTTACATCATTTCCAGCCACATGGGAAACGGATTGTACTATTTTTTCGCCCAATTCTATATCCTGAGGCTTTTCGATGCTGTTGCTTAGTAAAAAGGCCGGCCTTGAAAAAATCGTCAATGCTTGCTCTGTCATTGCCTTAGCTACTTCCGCGACTTCCCTGCCCGTATAATCATCATACAATATTCGGAAGTTGGCCGGGTCCATATCCAACAATAAAACAGAAATCCCTTCGTGGCTGATGTTGCTACCCGCAATCTCACCCCCCGTCGTGGCTCCAAAAATCTGAATATTTATTCTGTCAAGTATGCTGATAATGGAAGCTATGTCTTGCTTTACTGAAATAAAAACAAGAGCGAGTGTTGGTGTAAATCCCTGTCCGTCCGGCAGGCGGGCGTCGGCCAAACTTTCAGTTAATGCAGCACTGATATCTTCAGTTGATTTTCCTTTGATTGATTTTGCTTTCATGATTGAATCTCTATTCTTCTACCGGCTGTTAACGAGGTACTGCAAAGGATTAATGCCGGCTTATTAAATGCTTGCAATGCAGCAGCTGTCGGTGTTGAAGAAGCGTCCAAAAAATCGACCCGCTCCGGCTTCTGAGCGGGCCGCGATCCCGATTGAACTATGGCAATCTCCAGGTTCCACTCCATCTAACAACAAATGAGCCAACGGCGTCCTGGGCAATACTATGCGACGTGCCTCCGCCGCTTAGCCCTTCGAACTTCCCGGAACCGCCAAGAAGTGTCCACTCCCCTCCGTCTTCATCGTTCCAATATGACATCCAATACATATCGCCGTCCCGGTCTCGTCCGGCACAGTATCCGGATGCCCGAAGGAGGTTGTTATCAGCATCGAGCAAACTCGTACCGCTACAGGTCTGGGCAACCAGGTGGAAGGGACTCTCCGTATCTGCGGCGAGGACATATCCACTGGTCTTTGACTCCACGGCGATCATGCCGTTAGGTAGCTCGACTGTTTCCAGAGAAGTCGGGAAATAGACAACGTCACCGCTGTCGGAGTACTCCTGAGCATACATGCCCAAAGGAGCGATAATGAGGGTAGCGATGAGAACCGCAAACCCGGTTATGAAATAGCGCATAATTAAAATCCTTCTGTTAGTGTATGGGGTATTGTTGGTTTAGGTACGGCGATTTCTAATTGGTATTTATTTTGTTTTGTTTGTCCAATCATACTATTACTTTCTCACATCAGAATTCCAGTTTAGGATCAGAGTGATCAACTCATCCTCATAGCTCTCTATCACCGAATTTACAACGAAGAGCTGACCGTCGGGAGTTATATCGTAGGTACCGAATCGAATATTTGCTTTTGTATTAAAAAGTGGACGAACCGATCCAATTTCGATTGTTGATTCTTTCATGGATATTTCTGCCGATTTGATTGTTCCGTCAAAATCCATATAGAATAGCTCCCGGCCATCGTTTCTCCAACGAGGTCGTGTTCCCCCCGTCGTTGAAACCTGCCACTTGCCACCCGGTTTCAGGAAGGGGAGAATGTATATTTCCGGTCGACCCGATTCATTCGAATCGTAGGCAATCCAATTCCCGTCGGGTGAGAGAGCAGGGGTTCCGAGAACAGCTTGAGATTCAAGGAACGGGTAAGGTTCTTCGTCAATTCCGAATGGAAGTACCCATAAATCATAATCTCTTCTATCGAAGAATGTGAGGTACTTTGCATCCGGTGACCAGGACGTAGCAATCATTTGATTGTTCATTTGGTGAAGAATTTCTTCGCTTCCCGCTCCTGTCGATGGTTTCATAATAAGATTTTCAAATCTATCTTTCGACTTGCTGTAAATAATGAATCGACCATCCGGAGTCCATATGGGGTCGGATGCATTTACCGAATCGAATGTAATTCGTGTTCGAGCTTCTCGGTGAATATCATAAACCCAAATATTGTTTGCTCTTGACTGATTATCGTAAATGTCGACGACGATTTTGCTACCATCCGGGGAGAACTTGGGACTATTATAAATTGCGCGTTCACCGACTATACTAATTACTTCGCCATTGCGATCATAAAGGACAAGGTTAGTTCCGGAAGCTCCTTCCCCCGGCAGATAAGCAATTATGCCGTTTTGCGATGCAGAAAAAATTGACAAATTATATGTGACATCGACTCTCACATTATCAGCAACCGGGAAAGCATTGCCGGTTAATTCAAAGCGTTTAACATCGAACGGTTGTGCCATGAGCAAATTACCACGCACAAATAGTATGTGTCCCGACGCATAAATGGCATTCATTGCATTATCCAGGATTCGCTTTTTCACCTTTGAATTGACTGAACCGATATACACGCCATCATCTTCAGTCGGTTGATCTACTCTTTCTCCCACAAAATAAAGGAAATGTTTTCCATCAGGAAAAAACCATGGCCACCGGTGTGTCGATTCTCCTTCGAGCGTGTCAAGGGTTGTAATGGGTTTCGGTCTCCCACCTGATACTGAAACCATATGAATTGGAGCATTAAGTGCGGGAGTGTAGAGAATAGTCCCGTTAGCACCCCATGTCCCGCCGCGCCCAATGATAACGTCCGCGATCTCAACCGGGAGCCCGCTCGATACAGTAACGTATTTTAATTTATTGTCTGCAAAAAATCCTATATGTCTGTTATCCGGCGACCAGAAGGGATACGCAGCATTTTCAGTCCCTTTGAGCTGACGTGCATAAGGTTCATCAAGGGGTCGCACCCACAAGACATTTTTCCCTTCGGCATTTGACGCTGTATAAACGATCGTCCCCCCGTCGGGAGAAATTGCAACCTGCCCTCCTGCTAATCCAGTAGAATGAAATTGTGTACCGGGCTCGGGCACAATATATGCACGGATTTTCTGTAATCCTTCGGGTTGCTGCCGGGAATGAAGCCAGAAAATTGATGCAATAAGTATAAGAATGACCGCTCCCGCACCAAATAGTATCGATCGATTGAGATTATTATATACCGGAATCAGTTCTTCTTTTGCAGCTTTTCGGGTACGTCTAAATTGTTTGCTAACGGTTGATCTATCAGCAACATTATTCCCGGTTGGTAACCCGGTCATTATCTGACTGCCCGACTCACGTTTGTACCGTTTTAAATCTTTTGCAATCTCCAGTGTCGATTGATATCTTTCTTCTTTATCCTTATAGAGACACTCAAAAACAATTTTCTCCAATTCCGGATCAATGTCCGGGTTTATATTCATTAAAACCGGGGGATCGACATTGACTATTTCATATGCAATTGCCACATCATGGTCACCTTTAAACGGAGGTTCGCCACAGATGAGTTCATAAAGAAGCACTCCAAAGGAAAAGATATCTGCCCGATGGTCGAGATCCAATCCCTGTACCTGTTCGGGAGCCATATACCCCATTGTACCGAGTGTGCTGCCTTCTTTTGAAAGACCGGAAACCCCGCGGAGTTTTGCGAGACCGAAATCCATCACAACAACACGACCGTCTGCCTTCATCATAATGTTTTCCGGTTTTACGTCGCGGTGAATTATGCCATTCCCATGCGCAACAGCTAATCCTTCGGCAATCTGTATACCTATATCGATAGCTTGCTTAATCGAAATCGGCACGTTCTTCAATTCTCTTATCCGGTCGCGAAGTGTCTGACCCTCGATAAATTCCATTACAATAAAGAGTTGATTTTCATACTCATGTATATCGTGGATAGTGCAGATATTCTGATGATTCAAAGTTGCCGCTGCCTTTGCTTCGTTTATCAAACGTTTCTTGTCGGACTCAGTCGGTGAGATGTTCTCAGGGAGAAACTTCAACGCGACAGGACGGTCGAGCTTGGTGTCGTGTGCTTTATAGACGACGCCCATTCCACCTTCTCCAAGTTTCTCAATAATTTGATAGTGAGATATGGTCTGTCCGATCATATGTTTTTACCTTTTCTCTGCTATTAATTTCTGAAACCCGGCTTCATCCCGAAGCGGATCCCATGCAGGATTGAGTTTCAGGAGAACATGATTTATGTGTGATGGTCTCGATAGAAGTGTTTCGAGCGCATCGATTGCTTTCTGATTCTCTCCGGTCATTGCATATATCTTTGCGAGCCCTTCTAACATATATGCACCCCGGTATGCTTCGCGTGAAAGAGGAAGTATCTCTATCGCACGCTCCCCGTGACGGATTGCTTCCGCTCGTTGCCCGAGACCGGCAAGTGTAATTCCCATCGATACATATAATCGTGGATCATCGGGATTTTCATCGATCATCGGTTTAAGGAATGTATTTACAGTTTCAAAATATCGACGGGCATTCTCACGATCACCGGAGTAAAAATATACCAAAGCTCTGAATAAATCGGCAGGTATGTATACGAATTGATTATTAAAATGAAGAAGGGGGTTTGCCTCAAGTAGTGATAATAACTCCGCATAATTTCGCTCGTAAATAGAAAGATAAACAAAAGCATTAGTCTCATTAGAAGCGGTTACCCTGTAGAGCCCCCTCGCCTTTAGATCTTGTAATAAATTCTTTGCCCGTTCAATATCCCCATACAGTTGTAATAAAGTCAATGATTTATAGTCATAAAGATCAACGAAATCCGGTGCAAGCTTTATCGCCCGATCATAATAATGTAATGCATTATCATAATTTCGCATAAGCCAGTATGTTTCGCCCGTATTAAAGAGTATGACAGGATCGGTAGGATTCAGGTTTGAGGATTCCTCAAAGATCTTAATTGATTCTTCAAATTTACCCTGACGTCGCTTAACCGCTGCAATACCGTAGCGTAGATCGGCATTTTGCGGTTGCAGATCGAGCGCCTTGTCGAATTCTCTGAGCGCACGATCATAATCAAGCAATCCGTGATAATAATACCAGCCCAGCGCTTCATATCCTTCTGCAAGATCGGGTGCAAGTTCAATAGCCCGTCGGGCATTCGATTCGGACAATTTGAGAACCTCATCCGACCGGTCATAGTGAAACCAGTATAAACTGGAATAGGTGCGTGATAGCTTCGCATATACGGATGAAAACGACGGATCGCGATCGATCGCTCTCTTAAATAAATCGATTGCAATACGAAAATCCGTCTCCGCATATCCGCGCCGGTGATATTGTAATCCACGCAGATAATAATCATATGCCTCGGGGTGAACCGTTCTTTCCGTCTCGAGTGCATCCCTTTCGCTTGCACGCAGCGTAACATCAAGTGCATTTGCTACCTGCGTTGCGATTTCCGATTGCAGTGCGAGAACTCCCGAGAGTACGGCGTCAAAAGATTGTGCCCAAACCTGCGTTGCATCGCTCACGCGTATCAATTGCGGATTAACACGTACAAGTAACTCACCGTCTTGCCTCCGCTCCCAACGAACCGTACCTTCCATGATGTACGTTACCGCGAGCTCATCCGCGATCTCCCGCACTGGTTTTGTCGTGTTTCTATATCGATACGCACTGGACCGTCCGATCACTCCTAAACCAGACAAAGTTGTAAGATTGCTTGTGATCTCATCGGTAATACCGTCAACAAGATAGTCCATCTCGCTGTCGCCGAGATTCTGGAACGGGAGAACGACAAGCATCTTTCTCTCCTGAGTTACCGTGGCTGTATCTTTCGGGGGAGACAGCACAGCAAACCATAATAAAATTACTGCAATGAGTACGACCACTATAACCGCACCTGCTGTTTTAACCGGAAATAAAGCCGGCCGCCTCGTGGGGATATACGGTTTACTCTGATGTTCTCTGATTCCCGACACCGGCCTTTGCCCTGAACCCTTCTTCAGTCTTCTCAGATCTATAAGCATATCGTCAATCGATTGATAGCGATCCGCCTTATCTTTCTCAAGTGCACGGTTAAGGATATGTACCAGTTCGGGCGGTGCATCCGGAAGATATGTTTGAACCGGATGAGGATCTTCGTTCACAATTGAATAAACCATCGCCGCTTCGTGTTCGCCGCGGAA
>Ga0209498_1001690_pt1 | contig 13499 bp, 16 predicted proteins | sample WalLakDeSediment_FD_184131 | JGI IMG/M metagenome (GOLD analysis project Ga0209498, IMG submission 184131) | Lake sediment microbial communities from Walker lake, Nevada to study Microbial Dark Matter (Phase II) - Walker Lake 11/02/13 Deep... | ecosystem: Environmental > Aquatic > Freshwater >...
CGGGCACCGGAGGTAGGAGAGCCATGTTCGCGATCATCGAGTCCGGCGGCAAGCAGTACCGCGTCCAGCAGGGCGACGTGCTGCGCCTGGAGAAGATCGACGCCGAGCCCGGCGCCACGGTGGACTTTCCCGTGCTGCTGGTCGGCGGCGAGACCGTCAAGGTCGGCAGCCCGCGTGTCGACGGCGCCAGCGTCAAGGCCGAAGTCGTCGCCCACGGGCGCGGCAGCAAGATCCACATCTACAAGTTCAAGGCCAAGACCAACTACCGGCGCCACACCGGCCACCGTCAGCCCTACACCGAGGTCCGCGTCACCGGCATCGCCGGCTGACGGCGGCGCGAGGAGACCACCATGGCTCACAAGAAAGGCGTCGGCAGCTCCAAGAACGGTCGCGACAGCCAGTCCAAGCGGCTCGGCGTGAAGCGCTTCGACGGCGAGGTCGTCACGGCCGGCCACATCCTGGTCCGCCAGCGCGGCACCAAGTTCAAGCCCGGCCTCAACGCCGGCCTCGGCAAGGACTTCACCATCTTCGCCCTGCGCGACGGCGTGGTCCGCTTCGCCGACAAGGGCGCCAAGGGCCGCTTCATCTCGGTCGAGGAGACCGCCCCGGCGGCGGTGTCGGCGGACTGAGCGAAGTCCGCGCGGCGCGAAGGGCCCGCGGCACACCGCGGGGCGCACCGGCAACCCGGTAGGCCCGTTCGACGCAAACCCCGCGCGCGCGACCCACCGGGCCGCGCGCGCGCCCGTTGCGCTGCCGGCCGCGAGTGCCGCGCCCGCGCTCGGATCAGGAACGACCCGCCAGGCAAGCGCCATTCCAGAGGAGTCCCGCCATGCCCTTCCGCGACGTCATCGAGATCACCGCCCAAGGTGGCAAGGGCGGCGACGGCGCCATGTCGTTCATGCGCCTGAAGTACATCCCCAAGGGGGGTCCGGACGGTGGCCACGGCGGCGCGGGCGGCGGCGTGTGGCTCGAGGCCATCGACGACGTCACCTCGCTCGACCGCCTGGTGACCCGACAGGTCTACAAGGGTGGCGTGGGGCAGGGGGGCGAGGGGCGCAACCGCGCCGGTCACGGCGGGGCGGACGTCACGATCCCCGTGCCCATCGGCACCTTGGCCAGCGATGCGGACACTGGCGAGGTGTTGGCGGACCTGGTCGAGGTGGGCCAGCGCGCGCTGGTCGCCGCCGGCGGCGTCGGGGGTCGGGGGAACTCCGCCTTCGCCAACTCCTACCGCCGCGCGCCGCGGTTCGCCGAGTACGGCACCCCGGGCGAGAAGCGGCGGCTCCGGCTCGAACTGCGGACGATCGCCGACGTCGGGCTGGTCGGCTACCCGAATGCGGGCAAGTCGAGCTTGCTGGCGGCGGTGTCGAACGCCCGCCCCAAGGTGGCCGCGTACCCCTTCACCACGCTCAGCCCCAACCTCGGCGTGGTCGAGCGCGATCACCAGCGCCTGACGATCGCGGACGTGCCGGGCATCATCGAGGACGCCCACCTCGGCCGCGGCCTCGGGCTCGAGTTCCTGCGCCACATCGCCCGCACCCGCCTGCTCGCGTACGTCGTCGACCTGTCCGACGACCCGGTCGTTCACCTGCAGGCACTGCGGACCGAGCTCGAGGCCTACGACGCCGACCTGCTCGAGCGCCCGGCCGTGGTGGTGCTCAACAAGCTGGACCTGGTCGGCGCCGGCGAGGCGGAGGCGGGCACCGAGCTGCTCGCCGAGTACGGCTTGCCGACCTTCGCCGTCTCGGCGGTGACGGGGGAGGGGCTCGAGGTCCTGCAGTCGGTGCTGTTCCAGTTGGTGCCCGAGGCCCCGAAGGTCGTGGGTCCCGAGCCGGTGCGGCGCGTGGTCGAGCCCGATCCCCTGCGGGTGGCGCGCGACGCGAGTGGTCTCGGCTGGGTGGTCCGCGGCCGCGAGGTCGAGGCGCTGGTCGCCCGCTTCGACCCCACCAACCGCGATGCGGTCTCCTACCTGCAGCGCCACTTCGTCTCGCTCGGGGTGTCCAAGCTGCTTGCCAAGGCGGGCGCGGCCACCGGTGACGAGGTCGTCATCGGCGACGCGGTCTTCGACTACTTCGATGAGGCCGCGGCCGAGGCGGAGGCACGCGCGGCCGAGGCCGCCGAGCGCGCCGAGGCCGAGGCGGCGGAGCGGCGGTGGGAGGACGAGGGTGTCGACGAGGGCGCCGACGAGGATGCCGACGATGCACGGGTGATACCTTCCGACCCGGACGGCGAAGCGGACGACGCCAGCCTTGAGGCCGTCGAGGACGTGTCGGACGCGTCCGGGGGGGCTGACGACGGGGGTCGACCGGACGCGTGATACGTTGGTCGCGCGGCTCAGCCGCTCGGGCCCGCCGGGTCCGAGCGCCCCGACCGATCATGGCGACCCAACGGCTTCATGAACCAGACACCCGACCCTGACCTCGAACTGCGCTTCGCGCCGGGCGGCCCCTGCCGGCGGCCGAGCATCTCGCCCTACTGCGAGCGCGTCCGGGCGCGGCTGTCGCCCGAGCGCTTCGCGCACGTGATGCGCGTGGCCGAACTGGCCGAGAGCATCGCCCTGGCCAACGACTTCGACGAGGGCGAGATGCGGGCCACCCTGCTCGCCGCCGTCTTGCACGACGTCGCCCGCGAGGAGGACGTCGAGTCGTTGATGCGCCTCGCACCGCCCGAGAACGACATGGAGCGCAGCCACCCGATGGCCGTCCACGGCCGTGCCGGGCGCGTGATCGTCAGCGGCTGGGGCGTGAACGACGAGCGCGTGCTCGACGCCATCGAGGGGCACGTCTTCGGCGTGCGTCCCGGCGACCGCGTCGGCATGGCGGTGTACGTCGCCGACGTGTCCGAGCCCGGCCGCGGGGTGAACGACGACATCCGGCAGCTGGCCATGAGCCACCTGGAACGTGCCTACCGTCGCGCGGTGCAAACCAAGGTGCGTTACCTGCGCAGCCGCGGCAAGGACGTCCATCCGCGTACCCTGGCGGTGCATGACGAACTCGGCCAGCCCACCTGACCCCGCGACCCGCGACCGCCTCCGGCGGCGGAGGGCGCGCTGGCTGCAGTTCGCCGGGCTGCTCGTCGCCCTCGCGGGGCTCGGCGGCTTCTGGCTCGACCGCGACGTCGAGCGCAGTGAGCTGACCGAGGCGCAGCGCGAGCTGATCGGCCTGGAGGAGGGCGTCACGCAGCTCAGCTTCGTGGTCGCCGGTCGCGACCGCCTGTACTTCCCCGACATGAGCACGCCCGTGTACAACGCGCAGGGCGAGATCGTCGCCTGGAACTACCGTGGACCGCGCGGGATCGACGGCACCAACACCGACACGATCCTCTACGTGTCGATCGTCGGCGACGACGTCACGCTGATCGCCATCCCGCGCGACCTCTACCTCGACGCCTGGCAGACGCGCATCAACGCGATGTACTACTACCAGGGCGCTGAGGGGCTGCAGCGCACCGTCTCCGAGGTCCTCGGGCTGCCCATCGATTACCACGTCATCGTCAACCTCGACATCTTCAAGAACGTCGTCGACGCGCTCGGCGGCGTCGAGGTGAACGTCCCCTACCGCATGCAGTACGTCGACGTGGCCGGGGGGCTCGACATCGACCTGTGGCCCGGGCCCCAGGTGCTCGACGGCAAGCGCGCCGCCGACTTCGTCCGCTTCCGCGAGACCGTGCGCGGCGACTACGACCGCATCGACCGCGTGAAGACCCTCGCGTACGCGATGCTCCAGCGGCTGCGCGACCTCAACCTCAGGGCGGTCACCCTGCTGCCCGAGCTCGTCGAGACCGTCGTGGCGGACGTCGAGACCAACGCCAGCCCCGCGCTCGTGCGCGAGCTGCTGCCGCGCCTGGCGAGGCTGCAGCTGCAGGCGGCCACGCTGCCCACCTATGAGGTCGAGGGGAGCTCGCGTCTGCACGTGGACCCGCGCGCGGTCGAGGGCTTCCTCGCCGCGACCTTCGGCGGCACGGCGCGCGCCTGGACCGAGGCGCCCGACGTCGTGCTGCAGGTGCACGACCGCTCCGGTCGCGATGGCCTGGGCGAGGCCTACGTCGAGCGCCTCGTCGCCATGGGCATCCCGGCCGAGCGGGTGCTGTCGACCCGCGCCTCGGTCGACCCCGCGGGCTCGCGCCTGATCGCGATCGCCGAACACTGGTCCGACGCGGACTACTTCGTCGAGCTGCTCGGCGTCGGCAAGCAGCAGATCGACCGCCTGCCGTTCGTCTCCGGGCGCGCCGTCGGCCTCCAGCTCGTGCTCGGCGAGGATGCTCCCGAGCCGTACCCCTCGTCCGAACGCCTCGCCGCCCTCGCGGTGCTGGCGTTCTCCTACCCCCCGGCCGCACCGTGAGGGCGGCGAAGGAGCCCCAGTGACCGAACCGACCGTCGCCCCCGCCGCCACGAGTCCCGTGCCATCCGTACCCGACGAGGTCCAGCTGATCGTCGACGCGCTCGACGACAAGCGCGCCAAGGACGTCGCCGTCCTGCGCCTCGAGGAGGTGTCGGAGACGCTCGACTGGTTCGTGGTCGCGACCGGCGAGTCCTCGCTGCAGCTGCAGGCCCTGGAGGACGGCGTGCGCGAGCGGCTCAAGGCGGCCCGCGTGGCGCTCAAGAGCGTCGAGGGGCCCTCGAGCCGCTGGATCCTGATGGACTACGGCCCCTTCGTCGTCCACCTGATGAGCCCGGAGGCGCGCGACTTCTACGACCTGGAGGGCCTGTGGGCCGACGCCCCGCGCGTGCCGGTGACGCCACGCTGACCGAGCCCCAGCGCGACGTTGCCGAGCCCACGCCGCCCCGCGCGCATTGGGCCGAGGCGCTCGCCCGCGCCGCGCTCGAGCGCCGCGGATGGACGACGGTGGCCGCCAACGCGCGCGTGCCCGGCGGCGAGCTCGACCTGGTGATGCACGACGGCGCGTCGCTGGTCTTCGTCGAGGTACGCCAGCGGGCCGGGGCCGGCCAGGGCGGCGCCGCCGAGAGCTTGGTGGCCCGCAAGCGCGCCCGCGTGCGGCGCGCCGCCGCGCTGTGGCTGGCCCGCCACGGCGGGGACGACCGCCCGGTGCGCTTCGACGCCGTCCTCGTCGACGGCGACCCCCGCAGCCCACGCCTGCGCCTCGTGCGCGACGCCTTCTAGCCGGGGGAGACCACCGTGCCGCGCATCGCCATCATCGACGTCGGGTCGAACACCGCCAAGCTGATCGCGCTCGAGTACCGCGCCGGCCACAGCTGGCGCCAGCTCGACGAGTTGAGGGCCGTCGTGCGACTCTCCAGCGGCCTCGAGGAGGGCGGGGCGCTGCGGCCGCGCCCTTTCGCCCGCGGCCTGGCGGCCCTGCGGACGTTCGCCAGCTATGCCGCGGCCATCGGCGCCGACGACGTCGTCGCGACCGCCACCAGCGCCGTGCGCGACGCCCGCAACGGGCCCGACTTCGTCGCCGCTGCTGGCGCGTTGGGGATCGAGCTCCGGGTGCTCGACGGCGCCGAGGAGGCGCGCATCGGCGCCCTCGCGGTCGCCAACGGCCTCGGCGTGCGCGACGCCGTCAGCCTCGACCTGGGCGGCGGAAGCTTCCAACTCGCGGAGATCGCCGGGCGCCGCTGGTCGCGGGGCGCCAGCTGGCCGATGGGCGCGGTCCGGGCCCACGAGCGCTTCCTGCGCGGCGACCCGCCCAAGCCCAAGTCGGTCAAGGCGCTCCGCAGCGCCACCCGAGCGGCCGTCGTGGCTTGGCGCTCCGATGGGCCGCCGCCGGTCTTCGTCGGCCTCGGCGGCACCGTGCGCAACCTCGCGAACGTGCACCAGAAGCGCGTCGGCTACCCGCTCGACCTGCTGCACGGGTACCGGCTGCCGGTGGACGCGCTGGCGGTGCTGGCGGAGGACCTGGCGGGCATGGACGTGGCGCGCCGCGCCGAGGTGCCCGGCCTGAACCGCGACCGGTCCGACATCATCGCCGCCGGCGCCACGGTGGTGGCCGAGGTCGCCGCGAGCCTGGGCGCGGGCGAGTTGCTCGTGTCCGGCCAGGGGCTGCGCGAGGGGCTGTTCTACCCGTTCCTCCTACCCGACGCGCCGGGGCACCTGCTCGACGACGTGAGGACCTTCGGCGTGCTCAACCTGATGCGCCAGTATCACGACGACCCGGCCCACAACGCTCACGTGCGCGCGCTGGCGCTCGCGCTGTTCGACGGCCTCCGCCCCTGGCATCCGTTCGGCGAGGCCGAGCGGGAGCTGCTCGGGCACGCGGCGTGGATCCACGACATCGGCATGGCGGTGGACTACTACCGCCACGAGCACCACGGCCAGGCGCTGGCGCTCGGCCGCGCCCTTCCCGGGTTCGACCACCGCGAGCAGGTGCTGCTCGCGCTGCTGGTGCGGTACCACCGCAAGGGGAGTCCGGGCCCCGACGGCTTCGGGTCGCTGCTCGAGCCCGGCGACGGCGAGCGTCTGCGCCTGCTGGCCGGCGTCCTGCGGCTCGCCGAGTACCTCGAGCGCGGCAAGGCCCAGCGGGTGACGGGCGTCGAGGTGCGCGCCGAGGGCGACGGCCTCGTCGTCTGGGCGCGCTCCGAAGGCGACGTGCACCTCGAGGTCGAGGCGGCCAACCTGCGCCGCGACCTGTTGGTGCAGGCGCTGGGCCGCTCGCTGACGGTGGTTGGCCGCGACGACGTCGAGGCGACGGCGTGAGACCCGCCGATGCCTCCGTGGGTCGGGGCGCCTGGGGTCCCGGCCGCGTGCGCGTCAAGGTGTGCGGCCTGACACGGCCGCAGGACGCGGTGGCCGTGGAGGCCGCCGGCGCCGACGCGGTCGGCGTCATCTTCGCCCCGGGATCGCGGCGGCGGGTCGACCTGGCCCAGGCGGCCGAGGTCCTCTCGCCGCTCGGGCCGTTCATCGTGCGGGTGGGGGTGTTCGTGGCGCCCGAACCGGACGCGCTGTTCGCGGCGGTCGCGGCGCTGCGGCTGCACGCCGTCCAACTCCACGGCGACCTGCCCGCCCTCGACGATGCGGCGTGGCGGGCGCTGCGCGACCGGGTCGCGGTGATCCGCGCGGTCGCCTGGTCGTCCGGCCTCGACCTCGAGGCCTGGGCGCGGGCGCCGGTGGACGCCGTGCTGGTCGACGGCCCGCGCGCGGGCAGCGGCGAGCCCTTCGATTGGGATGACGCAGGGAACCTGCACCGCCTGCCGCGCTGGGTGCTGGCCGGCGGCCTCGCGCCCGACAACGTGGCGCGGGCGATCGAACGGCTGCGTCCCCCGGCGGTCGACGTCGCATCGGGCGTCGAGTCGGCGCCGGGCGTCAAGGACCCGCGGCGATTGGCGGCCTTCATGGCTGCGGTGCGGGGGGCCGAGGCGCGGTTCGGCGAAGACCCGAGCGGTGGCGCGTCGACCGATCCGGCCTCCGGCGAGGCGGTCTGAACCGACCCTCACGCGCATCTCGCGTTATCCACAGTTTTGGGGGGTTCTCCACAGCGATGTGGAGAACCGTGGGGCGCCGGGCGCGAGGCGGCTCACAGACGGCGCAAACCGATTAGGCGCGTCCAGCACGCATTCTCGACATCTCGCGTCGCGGCGCCGTCTCCTACCAGAGCCGCCCCCACCTTGTCAAGTGCCCAAGAGTTATCCACAGCGCTGTTCCGGCCCTCGCGGGTGCCTCCAACGCGCCCAGAACGGCGGTCGCGGCGCCCACGCCGTACCGCCGGTGACCACCCCGTGGCGCGGTCGGCCCGCGGCCCGGGCACCGTCCGCGGGCGCGACGCGTCGTAGGATGGAGCGCACTCGAGGAGGCCCCATGCATGTGACCGCCATTGCCGATGCCCGCCGGTTCTCGCTCGCCCGCGTCGAGCGGCGCCCGCTCGTGGAAGCGCCCGACCTGCGCGTCGAGCTCGTGTGTTTCGAAGCCGGTCAGCGCGAAGCAGAGCTCACCTACACGGCGACCAGCAGCTACCAGGTGCTCGAGGGCGAGGCCCTCGTCCGCTCGGGGGACGAGTTGGTGCGGCTGGGCAAGGGCCGGCTCCTGCGCGTCGATGCGGGAACGGTGCACACGCTGGAGAACGCCGGCGGCGGCCTGTTGGTCGTCCTGGCGTCGCGCGCCGGCTGAGGCAGCCGGCTAGGCCGCCGATCGGGGGGCGCCGATGGGTCTGAGCTTCGCGGCGCCGGCGTTCTTGGCGCTGTTGGCGGCGTTGCCGCTGGTGGTCTGGTGGCACGTCACGCGTCTGCGTCACCGCCCGAGGCGGGTGGCCGCCCTGTTCCTGTGGGAGCAGGCGCTGCGCGACGCCGCCAAGCGCCGGCGATGGCGTCCGACCTGGTCACTGATCCTGCAGTTGCTGGCGATCGCCGCCGCAGCGCTGGCCTTGGCGCAGCCGAGCGTCAGCTGGCAGGGCCCGCCCGATCTGGTGATCGCGCTCGATGCGGGCGCCCGGATGCGGGCCGTCGACCCGGAGGGAGAGCGGGCCGCACGCGCCCGCGACGCCGTCCTGGAGCTCGCCGAGCGTGCCGGCGCCGTCGCCCTCGTGCGCGTGGGGTCCGTGCCGGAGTTGGCGCTGCCCTTCACGCGCGACCGCGGCGCCTTGCGCGCCGCGCTGGACGCGCTCGAGATCGGTGACGCGCGCGTGGACGTCGACCGGGGCCTCGACCTCGCGCGCAGCATCGCTGACGGGCGCGAGGTCGCCTGGGTGAGCGACGATCCCGGGCCCCCGCTGCCGGGTGTCCGGCGCATCGACGTCGCCGGCAGCGGCCGCAACGTCGGCATCGTCGCGTTCGACCTCGGCATCCAGCAGGCGTTCGTCGCCGTGGCCTCCGACCACCCGCGCCCGGTGTCGGTCGGGGTGATCCTCGAGCGGCTCGACGGCTCGCTGGTGGCGAGCACCGAGCTGCTGGTGCCTGCCGGCGGCCGCGCCAGCGCCACCTTTCCGGTCGACGTGGTCGGCGAGGTGGTGCGGGCGCGGCTCGACCTCGGCCCTCTCGTCGACGCCCTGGCGCTCGACGACGTGGCCTACGCCGGTCGTCGGGCCCTGCGGGTGGTGATGGACCTGGACGAGCCGTCGCTGCGGCGCGCGCTGAGCGCCGTCCCGGGTGTCGAGGTCCAGGTGACGGGCGCGGCGCCGTTCGTCGCGGCCGACCTGCGGGTCCTGACGGGCGTCGGCCCCGATGGCCTGCGGCCCGGCGACCACCTGCTGCTCCCCGCGCCGGCGAGCGAACCCGAAGCCCGCCGCGTGGCCGACTGGGACCGTGCCCATCCGCTGCTGCGCTTCGTCGACCTGCGCGAGACGGTGGTGGGCCTCGGGCCCCTGGCCCCGGACACGGGGGCCGTAGGTTCGGGGGGTCTGGCGTTCGGCCCCGCGGCGCAGCCGTGGTCGACCGACGTCGCCGGGCTCGAGGCGCAGGGCTGGACGGTGCTGGCGCGGACGGCCGACCTGCGTCCGGTGCTGGCCTGGCGCGAGCGCGCCGGGGTCCGGGTCTTCGCGTTCGGCGCCCACCTGAGCCAGACCGACCTGGTCTTCCGGGCCGCCTTCCCGACGTTGGTGGCCAACCTGATCGACGTCTTCCGTGGGGGCGACCGCGCGCCGCTCGGTGTGCGCGCCGACGACGGCTCGCGCGTCACCGAGCCCGGGCTCGCGCGCGTCGACGGGCGCGAGGTGACCGTCAGCCTGCTGGACGAACGGCAGTCGCGGCTACCCGGGCCTCAGCCCGACGATCGCGGGGCTGACGGTGGCGCGCCGGTGCGGGTCGAGCGCCCGACGCCGCTGGCGTGGGCGCTGGTGGCGGTCGCCGCGCTGGCGCTGCTCATCGAGTGGTGGAGCTGGGCCCGGGGTCCGGGTGCGCCCACGCTGCCACCGACACCCGCACCAGGTCGTCGGTGACCAGGGCTAGCAGCGCCGGGCGGCGCATGCGATGCGCGGTCAGCGAGATGTCGAACGCCGTCTCGGCCAGGTAGCGCGGGTTCCCGTCTGCGTCCGCCTGCGCCGTCAGCTGCACGGCGAGGCGGTAGGGGAGCGTCACGCCGTGGAGCGTGAGCTCGGCGTCGAGGGTGAGCACGACGGTCGCTCCGAGTTCCGGGGCCGCGGCGACCCCGACGGGCGCCGCGACGGCCACCAGTCGCGCCTCGGGGAACCGCTCGGTCTCGAAGACCGACCGGCGCGCGCGCATGTCGCGCAGCGCATTGCCCGAGTCGAACGCCGCCGGCAGCACGACGGCCTCGAGTCGCAGTTCGCCGGGGTCGCCGGGGTCGAACCACAGGTCGAGGGACGCTAGCGGCGCCACCCCGATCCAGGTCGACAGGGCGTCCCGCGCCTCGTAGCGGACCTCACCGGCGGCGCGCCAGGCGGCCGCCTCACCCGCGAGGGCAGCGCCCTCGCTCACGAGAGCGGCACCCTCGCGGGCCGCCGACCACGCGGCGAGGACGACCGCGCAGGCGACGACTGCGACGAAGATGCGGGGTGAACGCAGCCTCATGCAGTCAGCCTGCGCCCGTTTCGCCGCGCACGCCGTAGCCCAGGACGCACACCGCACCTTCATGGCCGCCGGCCTACACTGGGGGCGGGCCCGCGCCTCACCCCCGACCATGACCCGAGTCGACCTCACCCTCCCCCTCGTCGTTGCGCTGCTCCTGGCAGCGGGGCTGATCACGCTGTCGAGCGCCGCGCCCGGCGACGAGTTCCTGCGCCAGGTGGTGTTCCTCGGCGTGGCGGCGTTCGGGGTCGGCGCGGTGGTGTGGCTCGGCCGCGAGCGGCTGATGCGGCTCGCGCCGTACGGCTACCTGGGGGGGCTCGCGCTGCTGCTGGCGGTGCAGGCGTTCGGTACCGAGATCAACGGCGCCAAGTCGTGGCTCTACGTCGGTCCGCTGCCGGGCTTCCAGCCGTCCGAGGTCATGAAGCTCGCGATGATCCTGGTGCTCGCCCAGGTGATGCACGACCGTCCGATCCGGCGCCCGCTCGACTACTTGCGCCCGCTGGGTCTGATCGGCGTGCCCACCGCCCTCGTGCTGATCGAGCCCGACCTGGGTGGGGCGATGGTGCTGGCGGCGATCGGCGCGGGCATGGTGCTGGTGCGCGGCCTCCCCTGGCGTCACCTGCTGGCGGCCGCGGTGGTGGTCACGGTGGCCATTCCCACGCTGATCGTGCCGAACCTGCGGCCGCACCAGGCGGTGCGCATCGCGACCTTCCTCAATCCGGGGGCCGATCCACAGGGCGCCGGCTACCAGGTGATCCAATCGACCATCGCCGTCGGGTCCGGTGGTCTGCTCGGCAAGGGGTACGGCCAGGGGACGCAGTCGCAGCTCGGCTTCATCCCCTTCCGTCAGACCGACTTCATCTTTCCGGTGCTCGCCGAGGAGGGCGGCTTCTTCGCCGCCTTGCTGCTGCTGCTGCTGTACGCGCTGCTGTTCTGGCGACTGGTGGCGATGGCGGCGGAGTGCCCCGCCGACCGCGACCAGTTGATCGTCGCCGGCGTCCTGGTGTTCGTCGGCTTCCAGGTGCTGCTCAACGTGGGGGTGACGCTCGGCCTGGCGCCGGTCACCGGTATCACGTTGCCGCTGGTCAGCTACGGCGGGACGTCGCTCCTGTCGACCTTGCTGGGCCTGGCCGTCGTGTTCGTGGTACACCGCGACCGCTACGCCGGCTGGTAGGGTGAGGCATATGCGCATCCGCTGGTGGGTCACCCTGGCACTGTCCGCGCCGCTCGCGCTGCTCGCGGTCGCGAACTGGTCCGAGCTGACGACACCGGTCGAGATCGACGTCTTCCTGTTCTCCGTGAACTGGCCGCTGTGGCCCTTCGTCGTCGGCATCCCGGTGCTCTTGGGGGTGCTCTACCTCGGGGCGGCGCTGCTCGATCGCGCGCGGCAGTTGCGGCAGGTCGCCGCACTGGAGCGCCAGCTCGAGGAGGCGCGGCGCGACCTCGACCGTGGCCGGGAGGCGGCGATCGACGCGCTCGGCGATCGGCTGGAGGGCCGCATCGCCCAGCTCGAGTCGGCGGTCGAGGGCGCGGTGAGCGGCCTCGAGCAGCGACTCACCCTGCGGGTCGAGGCGGTCGACGAGCACGTCGCCCGCGCCGAGGACGAACAGCGCAGCCGCCTGGAGGCGGTGGCCGCGCGCGTGGCCGCGGTCCGCGACGAGCTGGCGGCCGACGTCGGCGAGGCCGAGGACACCCTGCTGCGCGCCCTGCGGCGTGGCGAGGGGGCCGGCCGGGAGGCCGACGAGCCGGCGCTGGCGGAGATCGAGCGGGTCCACGGCGATGACGTACGCCCGGCGCTGCCCAGCGCTCGCCGTCCCTGATATCGTCACCGGCATGAGCGAACCCCGTACCGACGCCGAGAGCGTCCGCAGCGCCTGCATGGAAGCCCTCAAGGTCGTCCGCGACCCCGAGATCCCGGTCAACATCGTCGACCTCGGCCTGATCTACCGGCTCGACGTCGACGACGATGGCGCGGTCGACGTCGAGATGACCCTCACGAGCATGGGCTGCCCCGTTCAGGACATGATCCAGGCCGACGTCGAGCTCGCCTGCATGAAGGTCGACGGCGTCAACAAGGTCGTCGTCGAGTTCGTGTGGTCGCCGCCGTGGTCGACCGACAAGATGACGGACGACGGCAAGAAGCAGATGCGCATGTTCGGCTTCCACGTCTGAAGCCGGGTCGAGCCCCTCGCACACCGGCCGCCGGTCGTGGTACCCATGGCCGCAGCGTGTGGTTCCGTAAAGCTCCTCGCCCCCCGTCGCGCGCCGATCGCTGGGCGCCGTTCGCGACCTCGCTCGAGGCGCAGCCCGCGGCTGGCGCCGCCGAGCGCTTGCGCAACTTCCTGGACCTCGGCGACGCCGAGGTGTTGCACGTCCACGCCCTGCGCCGCAGCGGCCAGCCCTCCCTCTACCTCTTCGACGTCGTGCGCCGCCGGTCCGGTCCTGCCGGCGAGGTGGTGCGCTGGTCGGGCTGGGTGCTGTTGCGCAGCGACCGGCCGGCGTCGCCGGCGTCGTTCCGGGTGGCGCCGCGGCGCGAGTCGGTGCTCGAGGCGCTCGAGGCGAGCCGTACCGGCGCCACCCGCGTCGACCTCGCGTCACGGCCCGAGCTCGACGCCGTGCTGGCCGTGCTCGCGCGCGATCCGGCGGCCGTCCGCGCGCTGCTGACCCCGGCGGTGACCGAGGTGCTGCAGCGGATGGTGGCCGCCGGTCCGGGCGCCGCCGTGGTCGTCGGCGAGCGCCACCTGCTGGCCCACGTCGACGTCGCCGAGGGCGATGATCCTGCGACCCTGTTGCCGCTGGCGAGCGACCTGCTGTTCCTCGGCACGCTGCTGCCGACGGCCGCGCCTGCGGTGGTCGAGGCGGGCGACTTCCTCGACCTCGGCTGAGCCCGGCCGCTGGGCGCTCGCTGGGGCGACGGGCGGCCGACCGGCGCCTCTGCCCCTGGCCTGGCCGCGGCGTGCGCCCCCTCGGCCCGCCGCCCCGGTAGCATGCGCCATGGCCCGAACCACCGTGCCCGCCGCCGACGCCCTGCTCGACGAGCGCCTCGACGTGCTCGACCACGGCTTCGTCCGCCTGGTCGACTACC
>Ga0209498_1001691_pt1 | contig 13496 bp, 9 predicted proteins | sample WalLakDeSediment_FD_184131 | JGI IMG/M metagenome (GOLD analysis project Ga0209498, IMG submission 184131) | Lake sediment microbial communities from Walker lake, Nevada to study Microbial Dark Matter (Phase II) - Walker Lake 11/02/13 Deep... | ecosystem: Environmental > Aquatic > Freshwater >...
AATGTCTGATAACTTTGATCTGGCTTCCCTTGGTAATGCTGTTCCGTTCTTAAACGACTTAACCGGGCAATTGAACATCAATATTGACATTTCAGGAAGGCCCGACGATCCGGTTATAAAGGGAGCAATTGAAATAAGCAGTGCAACTTTCATAGCTGAGGTGAATAACTTAAAATATAATTTAGAGACCACTGCAATATTTGACGGGGAGAATATCAGTATAGAAAAATTGTTGGTGGGAAATGTTATCGGAACAAAGTATGGCGGTACTCTAAATGGAAGCGGAGAAATAATACTCGATAAATTATCAATTGAAAATGCGAACTTCACGCTTAGCGGCGATCTTAAAGTTTTGGACAGAATTTCCCGGGAAGTTAATCCGCTTGTTTACGGTGATCTTGCCATTCAAACTGATGGTGAAATTAAACTTACCATGGATAAAAACCGCACCTTCATGGATATTCCGATTAATGTTACTGTGGCTGATGTTAATTTTCAACTATTGCAAACTGCATATCAGAATACATCGGGATTCATTTACAGATTCGTCGCATATCATGATACTCTTAATATGCGGGATTACAACCTTGATAGTTTAATTATGATCACCGAACAGAAAAAAGAACAGCAAATAGCAGAGCAAACAACAGAAAGCACATTCGATTACAGGGTCAGCGTTAAAATGAAAACTGAGGCAAAAATGGTGGTGGTTCTCTCCCGTGAATTGAACCAGGATCTCGTAACCGTAATGGACGGCAACTTTGAACTGTCATCCAGTCAGGGACGCACTGTATCAACAGGTCAGCTTAATCTGCTTGAAGGTTCGAAACTGTCATTCATCAAATCTTTTGATGTAACAGGTGATGTAAGAGTTGAAAAACTTGATGATCCGATTCTTAACATAGTGGCAACATACAGAGATTATTATTATCCGGTAGATACATTAGGCATTGCTGAAGAAATAGAGGTTGCTGTAAAAATAAGATTCAACGGTCCTTTAAGCGAACTAGCTCAAAATTTTATAAAGGATGAAAAAAATATTGCAGTTTATGTTGGCACAGAAAATATTGAAAACGATCAACCGGATCCTACAAAAAGTACCTCAGATGCATTTTTGTTTATGATTGCCGGAAAATTTACGGATGGTGCTACTTCCCAGGAAATAAATGCCGCAGCAAATACCGCTGCAAATTTAGCAGGGTCTATTTTAGGTGGATTTCTTAACAAGTATCTGGGCGACTATGTCCGTAATGTGCAATTGAGGCAGATTGGTTCAGAAACTAAATTCAATCTTACAGGAAGAGTTGGTAAATTTCGCTACGATGTAGGCGGATCAACTGATGTATTCCAGGATTTAAGCCGTGCTAATATTAAGATTGAATATCCCATTATTCAAAGGTTGCTGGTTAGGCTGGAAAGAAAAGAAGCAATTAATGAAACTACTCTTTCTAATGATATGTTTAATGAATTAGGATTAAAATATAGGTTCGACTTTTAAAATGAAAAAAGAAATAAGATCATTCTTTAAAAAAAATCCGACCAGAGGATTTAAAACAAAAGATATTGCTCGTAATCTGGATTTAATTTCTGATTATGAATATGCTGAACTTAAAGGTGTTTTACACAAACTTACTGAAGAATTATTTCTTTTAAAATCCGGAAAACGCTTTAAGCTTAACACTATCCCAGCATCTAATAAAATTACCGGCACGCTTGAAGTTAATACAAACGGTTACGGTTTTGTCATAGCTGACTCAAAGGATATTGGTGATATCTTTATTGCCTCCCGGAATATAGGCACAGCTTTCGATGGAGATAAGGTGGAAGTTGAATTACTTGCAAAACAGAAAGGTAAAAATCTTGAAGGTCAAATAATCAGAATTCTAAAAAGGAAAAAAGTTGAAATTCCCGGTGTTCTGAAAAAATCAAAATCATTTTATTTTATTACACCAGATGATCCGGCTATTCATAAAGATATTTACATTAATGAAACTAAGTTGATGGGGGCAAAAAAAGGAGATCGGGTTGTCGCAAGCAATATTGAGTGGGATGACATTGTTAGAAATCCGGAAGGTGAAATAATTGAGGTTTTAGGCAAATACGATTCACTTGATGCCGGTGTTGTAGCAATTGCAAGGGAATTTGGTTTAAGGTATAAGTTTTCAAGCGGCTCACTTAATGAAGCTGAACAAATTGAATCGGCAATCAACCCTGAAGAACTTAAAAATAGAATAGATTTTAGAAATAAAATTGTTTTTACTATAGACCCGGTTGATGCAAAAGATTTTGATGATGCTCTTTCTGTTGAAGAACTGGAAAACGGGAATCTGAAAGTTGGTATTCATATTGCAGATGTAAGCTATTATGTTAGTTTGCAAAGCGAACTAGATAATGAAGCATTTGCAAGGGGTAACAGTGTTTACCTTGTGGGCAGAGTAATTCCAATGCTGCCAGAAAAATTATCAAATAATATTTGTTCCCTCGTTCCTGATCAAGACCGGCTAACATACTCTGTAATTGCTGAGATGAGTAAGCGTGGGAAGCTTATAGATTATAAGATTGAAAAAACCGTAATTAATAGTAAAAGAAGATTTACATACGAAGAAGTTCAGGAAATAATTGAAAATGGCGAAGAGGACTTTGCCGATGAAATTGCCATTCTTAATAAGCTTGCAAAAACATTGAGAACAAAACGAATGCAATCAGGCAGTTTTGATTTTGCAACTGCGGAAATAAAATTTGAACTGGATGAAAACGGAAAGCCAGTTAAAATATTAAAGAAAGAAGCAAAAGAAAGCAATATGTTGGTTGAAGAGTTTATGCTTCTGGCAAATAAAATAGTTGCTACTCATATCGCTCAGCCTAAAAGCGGAACTCCTAGACCCTTCGTTTACAGAATACATGATGATCCGGATCAGGAAAAAATAATTGAGTTTGCCAGATTTGTAAAATCCCTCGGGTATTCGTTTGACCCTGCATCAAAATCCAAAGCCCTTCAATTTCAAAAATTAATGAAGGATGTTAAAGGTAAACCGGAAGAAGCACTTATTAATGAACTTGCAATCAGATCTATGGCAAAAGCAGCATACTCACCAGATAATATAGGTCATTACGGGTTGGGCTTTAAATATTATTCACATTTTACTTCACCAATCAGAAGATATTCAGATCTTATAGTTCATCGTCTTTTATTACACTATAATAATGGCCAAAAGAAAAATCCATATACTCACATTCAGCTGGATGAAATGTGTGATCATATTTCCTTGTGCGAACGAAATGCAATAGAAGCAGAACGTCTATCAGTTAAGTTGAAGCAGATTGAATTCTTGTCAGATCAGATAGGGGAAGAATTTCCCGCCATTATTTCTGGTATTACAAATTTCGGAATTTTTGTTAAAATTACAGACATATTAGCAGAGGGCTTGATTAGATTAAGGGATTTGGAGGATGATTATTATGTTTATGATGAGCGGAAATATTCATTAATTGGAAAAACAACTAAGAGACAATTCCGGTTAGGTGATAAAGTAAATGTAAAACTAGTGCGGGTAGATAAAGAAAAAGCCGTATTAGATTTTATTATTGTTAATTAAGGTATCAGATATGAGAAACTTTAAATTATTTTTTTTGATTTTACTTCTATTTAGCGGAACTGCTTTTGCACAATTCGGCAAAAATAAAGTGCAGTATAAAAACTTTGATTGGTTTTATATCCAGACAGATCATTTTGATATTTATTTCACCAATGGAGGTGAAACCATTACAGAGTTTGCTGCGCACGCTGCTGAAAAAGCTTTAAGCTCAATACAAAAAACTTTCAGATTCAGGATTAACAATCGTATAACCCTGATAGTTTATAATTCTCAAAACGATTTTCAGGAAACTAATGTAATTGATCAGTCACTTAGTGAAGGCATTCAGGGATTCACTGAACTATTCAAAAACAGAGTAGTAGTTCAATTCAATGGCTCTTATAGCCAGTTCAATCATTTAATTCATCATGAACTGGTTCATGCAGTAATGAATGATATGTTTTATGGCGGCTCTCTGCAAAATATAATAGCAAACAATATTTCACTTTCATTTCCACTATGGTTTAGTGAAGGGCTGTCTGAATTTGAAGCTTTGGGATGGGACGTAGATACCGATATGTTTATCCGTGAAGCCGCAATTAGTGAGTACTTACCGGATATAAACAGACTCGGCGGATATTTTGCATATCGCGGTGGCCAAGCAGTATTCTATTCCATAGCAAATAAATACGGGAAGGAGAAGATTGGTGAGCTCCTTAACAAGATTAAGGGTCTTAACAACGTTAACGAAGCTATAAAGAGCACACTTGGGCTGGATATAAAAGAACTTAATGAGCGTTGGCGTAAAGATGTTAAGAAAACATATTGGCCTGATGTCGCTTTGTTTGAAGATCCGGAAGAATTTTCTAAACGCCTTACAGATCCTGAAAAAAAAGATGGATTTTATAACACCAGCCCAGCAATATCTCCACAGGGTGATAAAATAGCATTCATTACAAACAGAAACTTCTATTTTGATGTATATTTAATGAATGCGGTAGACGGTAAAATTATTAAGAGGCTTGTTGAAGGTAACAGAACTCCTGATTTTGAAGAATTGAATATTTTAACACCGGGTTTAACATGGTCACCCGATGGTACAAGCATTGCTCTTTCAGCTAAAAGCAAAGGATATGATGTTATTTATATAATAAATGTTGAAACAGAAAAAAGACAAACCCTTCCGGTAAGACTTGAGGCTATTCAGAGCGTTACCTGGTCTAACGACGGAAGATATATTGCTTTTGTTGGGCAGAATAAAAAACAGTCGGATGTTTATCTTTTTGATCTGGAAACAAATGAATTAATAAATCTGACAGATGATATTTTCACCGATAACGATCCTTCCTGGTCATTTGATGATTCTAAAATATATTTTTCCTCTAACCGCGGCTCTTTTACAGATCAAACACAGATCCCTGAAAACTTTAAAATATATGAATATGATAATTCACAAACGGATATATACTCAATCAACTTAGAAGATAAAAAAATTACACGGATTACTGAGCTGCCTTATAGTAATGAAACTTCCCCAAGAGAAGATGCAAATGGTAACCGCTTGATATTCATCTCTGATTTAAATGGTATAAACAATATTTATGTAAAAGATCTGAAGTCTGATAGTGCTTCAATCAGACCAATTACTAATTCTATAACAGGCTTGTATCAACTTTCAACATCAAGGGATGCAAAAAAACTTGTTTATTCAACCTTATATAAAGCAAGCTTTAACCTGTTTTTAATGAATAATCCTTTTGAACCCAAAACAGAGTTGCAATCTTTAGAACCTACAAAATTTATTGCAAAACTTACCGAGGCAAGAGAAAGAAGAACCGATGAAGAACCTATTGAGGAATTAGTTCAGATATTTGAAGACTCGGTTGAAACAACAAACACAGATATTTCAATATTCACAGGTAATGTAATCGATACTACAAAAACTGGTTCTGAAGGACTTAAGGATGACTTCAGTAATTTTATTTTTGGTACACCAAGGGATACATCAACCGAAGATGATCAGGCTTTGTTAGATTCGATAAAACCAAAAGATAACCTTGATGATAATGGTGATTTTATTGTTAATCGCTACAAAATAACTTTTGCTCCGGATCTTGTGTATGCAAATGCCGGATATAATACTATTTATGGTTTAATCGGTACAACAATTATATCTTTTAGTGATGTATTAGGAAATCATAGATTGATTGGAGTTACAGGACTTCAAATAGATTTAAAGAACAGTGACTTTGGTTTAGCTTATTATTATCTGCCAGATAGAATTAACCTTGGTGTTCAGGGCTTTCATACAGCCCGTTTTGTTCGATTAATAAGAGGAAATTTCGCTGATCTTTTCCGCTTCAGAAATTATGGCGCATCTATCAGTGCTAATTTACCACTCAACACCTTTTACAGATTCGAAGCCGGTATTAACTGGTTTAATATAAGAGCTGAAAATCTGGATGATATAAGCGAACCGGTTGATGAAGCTAACTTCTTTGTTCCTAGCCTCAGTTTTGTACATGATAATGTTTTATGGGGTTATACCAGCCCAATAGAGGGTACAAGGTACCGTTTAGACCTTTATGGAAACCCTGGAGTAAATAGTAAAAGATTAAGTTTTTATACTTTAGCTGGAGATTACAGAACTTATTTTAGGTTCTGGACCGATTATTCCTTCGTAATGAGATTTTCAACCGGCTATTCAGGGGGTGCTAATGCTCAGCGCTTTTTTCTTGGAGGAACTGAAAATTGGATAAACCGGACTTTTGCAACTACTGAAGTACCTTTCGAATCAGTATCCGACTTTGCGTTTCTTACTGCTGCTCTGCCTTTACGAGGATATGATTATGCTGAAAGAATAGGAACAAAGTATGCTTTAGTCAATTACGAACTAAGATTTCCCCTTATCCGGTATTTAGTTCCTGGAGCGCTGCCAATTTTATTCAGCAATATATTAGGTGTAGCATATATTGATGCCGGTGCAGCTTGGAATCAAACGGAAAAATTGAAATTATTTTCAAGAAATGATAATGGCAGCCTTATTTCAAAAGATTTACTGATAGGAACCGGATTTGGGGCAAGAATCTACCTGTTGTATTTTCTAGTTCGTTTTGATGTTGCGTGGGCATATAATTTTGACGGATTTTCATCACCTCGCTACTACTTTTCACTGGGTGCTGATTTTTAATATAACTTTCATTTAATACTATTATAAAAGGATTCCAAATAACTGGAATCCTTTTTTTTCGAAAAGTAATATCAAGCTGCTGCATCCGGTTTGGGTTTCGGTGTGCTGTTTTTATCCGCTGATTCAGGTTTAGTATCAGATTTTTTTGATGTATCTGTAGAACTTTTATAATCAGTTTGATAGAATCCCTTGCCTTTAAATATTGTTCCCGCTCCTGTTCCAATTAATCTTTTCACCTCTCCATTACAGACCGGGCAGTATTTAACCCGTTCTTCACTCATAGATTGAAATAATTCAAAGGAGTGGTGACAGAAAGTACATTTGTAATCGTATGTTGGCATAATAATCCTTTTTTATAATGGGCGAAAACTTAATGAATTAGATTTAAAAATTCCATAAATTTGATGTAAATAAATTTTGTTGGATTCTAATTTAGATCGGGATACAATCCGTGAATAGATTTCTATCAGTTTTTACCGTAGCACTAATTTTTTCATTATCTGGATGTATAAACTATATTCAGGATATGGTTATCTACCCTGATGGTTCCGGAAAGTTAAAAATTAATTACTGGATGGATTATAGAGAAGGTGAGAGTGCACCTGTTCTGGAAGCTATTGGGTTATTTAATCCTGATTCTATCAGAAAAGAATTTTCTTCAGAATATACAACTGTAACATATGTGGAAGCTAAGACCGATACCTCAGATAGCACCCTGCACGCAATTGTTCATCTTAATTTTACTCACGTAGATTCTCTTATTAAACTAAAAGTTTTTTCACAGTATGAGTTTTCTTTAAAGCATGGCGCTTCAGGTCAAAAAATTTATACACAGTTCATTCCACCAATAACAACGGGGTTTGGTATTGATGGAAGTAAATATTCTATTACTTATAATATAGATTTCAGGGGCGATATTATAACACACAATGCAACTCAGAAATATGGTCAGATTTTAAGTTGGTCTTATATATTACCGGAAATTGGAAGGGGAAAAACTATTTCCGTCACATTTAAGCCTTTCAAGTTGAAAGAGACACCATATTGGATTTACATTTTAACCGGTCTCGTTTTATTAGTTGTTATAGTATTCCTTTTTAAAAAGAAAAAGGATTAATTTACTCTTTCAAGCTGAGTTTCAAGGCATTGGATAATGAACAATTGGCTGTAATCATCGTTAAATCTATTATTTGACATAACTTATCACAATACTTATATTTGTCGTCTATTTTTAAATAGACCCGAGGAATAGCAGTTATATGCCTGATAATGACTTTATGATCTTCGCTGGAAGTTCAAACCTTCCTTTAGCAAATAAAATTGCTCAAAAATTAGGAAAAGAGCTCGGTAATCTCGAATTAAAAAGATTTAGTGACGAGGAAATTTGGGTAAAATATGGGGAAAACATCAGAGGAAGAGAAGTATTTATCATTCAATCCACTAATCCTCCGTCTGATAATATTCTTGAATTATTGATACTACTGGATGCGGCAAAAAGAGCTTCTGCTAAAAGAATAACTGCAGTTATACCTTATTTTGGTTATTCACGGCAGGATAGAAAAGACCAACCAAGAGTTTCTATTACGGCTAAGCTTATGGCGAACCTGATTACAGAAGCCGGAGCAGACAGAGTAATTACTATGGATTTGCATGCAGCTCAGATTCAGGGTTTTTTTGATATACCTTTTGATCACCTGTATGGCTCCTCGATCTTTATTAGTTACATTAAAGATCTTTCTGATAATCTGGCTGTTGTTTCTCCGGATGTGGGCGGTATAAAGGTAGCTCGTGCGTATTCTAAGATGCTGAATTCAAGTCTTATTGTAATTGATAAAAGAAGACTATCACATAACCGTGCAGAGGTTATGAATATCATAGGTGATCCAAACGGAAAAGATATATTATTAGTGGATGATCTTATTGATACAGCAGGAACATTTGTTGGGGCAATTAGAGCATTAAAGGATAAAGGGGCAAAAAAGATATTTGGTGCAATTACGCACCCAATGCTCTCAGGTAAGGCTTTGGAACGATTGGAACAATCTGAACTCGATACGCTTTATGTTACTGATACCATAAACAAGGGTTCACTCCAGTCATCGAAAATAAAAATAATCACGGCTTCAGATTTATTTGCTGAAGCTTTGTTAAGAACATATAATAACGAATCAATCAGTTCATTATTTAACATAGATAAAGGATAAACCGTTTTTTGGAGATAATATGGAAAAAGTATTATTAGAGGCACGAAAAAGAAGCAACGAAAAAAAATCTTCTAACAAATCTTTAAGAAGAGAGGGCAAAGTTCCCGGAGTTATATACTCAAAGAACGTTCAGCCAATTTCCATTGAAGTTAATGAAGGTTCAATTAATCCGCTGGTTTTTACTTCTAAAACCAATCTCATATCACTCAATATTGAGGGTGAAAATAAACTTGACTGTATAATTAAGGATATTCAATTCGATCCTGTTACAGACAAAATTGTTCACTTTGATCTGCAGGAATTCAACGTTGCGGAAAAAATACAAATTGAAGTTCCCGTACATCTGGTTGGCAGTGCAATTGGAGTTAAGGAGGGCGGTATTGTTCAGCAGAACTTGCATAAATTAGATATTGAGTGTCTGCCAGGCGACATACCCGATTCTATCGAAGTAAATATTTCCAATCTTAAACTTGGAGATTCAATACATATTAGTGATTTAAAATTGACGGATGTTGAGTTTCTTAATCCTGATGAGTCCATTATAGTTGCTGTTGCACATCCTAAGGTTGATAAAGAACCGCTTGCCGAGGAAGCAACAGATCTGGAAAAAACTGAACCTGAAGTCATCGGTAAAGGTAAATCTGAAGATAAAGAAGAAGAATAATTTCAGTGAAGTGTATTCTTGGAATTGGAAATCCCGGTAACAGGTACCAAAATACAAAACACAATATAGGTTTTATATTATTAGATATTTTTTCTTCAAATCTAAAACTTAATTTTAAGCCAGCTAAAGCAGATTTTTATTTTGTTGAAGGGGAAATAGAAAACAACCCATTTATTTTTGTTAAACCGACAACCTATGTAAATAAAAGCGGTATAGCTGCTCATCAATGTTTAAATTATTACAATATTGATGTTAGTGATTTACTGGTTCTGGTGGATGACGTAAACCTTATTTTCCCCGAAATAAGATTGCGTAAATCGGGTGGAGATGGTGGTCATAATGGTTTACATTCTATTACTTACCATCTTGGCTCAGAAGATTTTCCGAGATTGAGATTTGGAATTGGTACTGAAAATTTTTCGGATGATCTTTCAGAGTTCGTTCTTTCACGGTTCAGTCCAAATGAATTAAATACAATAAGTAAACTATCTGATTTTGTGTTTATTCTTAGCCGATCATTCATATTACAAGGTTATGATTTTATGCTTTCTGAGTATTCAAGAATTAAAAATTTAGAAAATAAAAAAAACAGAACATCTGATATAAATGATTAATAGGAGTTAAATAATGGATTTAATTATTTACATTATTCCGCTTTTTGGAGTTTTAGCATTGCTTTATACAGTTTGGAAGTCCTCATGGATCAACAAGCAGGACCCGGGAAATGAACGCATGCAAAAAATTGCAGGACACATATCTGAAGGAGCAATGGCCTTCCTAAAAGCCGAGTACAGGGTTTTAGCAGTATTTGTTTTATTAGTTGCTATTCTGCTAGCTGTTAGTGGTGCCAATTCAACGGACTCTTCACCATTAGTTGGTGTTTCATTTATAGTCGGTGCTTTTTGTTCTGCTTTGGCTGGATTTATTGGTATGAGGGTTGCCACAAAGGCTAATGTAAGAACAACTAATGCGGCCAGAACTAGTATAGGTAAAGCCCTGGAAATAGCTTTTGCAGGGGGCTCTGTTATGGGTTTAGGAGTTGTTGGGCTTGGGGTACTTGGTCTCAGCGGGTTATTTATCCTTTACCGTGATTTATTTGGAATGGATACTCAGGCCGATCTTTATAAGGTTATTACTATCATTACAGGCTTTTCATTTGGTGCCTCATCTATCGCATTATTTGCAAGAGTTGGAGGCGGAATTTATACAAAAGCTGCCGATGTTGGTGCTGATTTAGTAGGTAAAGTTGAAGCCGGAATCCCAGAAGATCATCCCTTAAATCCGGCTACAATTGCCGATAACGTTGGAGATAATGTTGGTGATGTTGCTGGAATGGGTGCAGATCTTTTTGAGTCGTATGTTGGTTCTATTATTGCAACAATGGTTTTAGGTTCTGCATATTTCATTATTCCTGAATTTGAAGGCAATTTTAATGGACTCGGAGCGGTTTTGTTGCCGCTAATTATTGCAAGTGTTGGTATCATAATGTCAATTATAGGAACTTTCTTCGTAAAAGTTAAGGAAGGCGGCGATCCGCAAAAAGCTTTGAACAAGGGCAATCTGGTCGCTGGAACATTAATGATTATAGCTTCCTGGTTCCTTATTAAATGGTTGCTTCCTGAAGAATGGTATTATCAAGATCCATTATATCAATGGGCAGATCCGGTTAAAGGCAATTTATATACATCAACAGGAATTTTCATTGCAACTGTTGTCGGAATTCTTGCGGGTGCAGGCATAGGAATGGTTACAGAATATTATACTGGTAGTGGAAAAGGACCTGTTAAAGGAATTGCAAGACAATCCTTAACAGGAGCAGCCACTAATATCATTGCAGGGTTAAGTGTTGGTATGTTATCAACGGCTGTTCCAATCATTATCATTGCTTCTGCAATTATTTCTGCCTTTTATTTTGGCGGGCTCTATGGAATTGCAATTGCTGCAGTCGGAATGCTTTCAATATTAGGTATTCAATTAGCAGTAGATGCCTATGGCCCAATCTCTGATAACGCAGGAGGCATTGCTGAAATGTCTGAACTTCCTAAAGAAGTTCGCCAGAGAACTGATAAGCTTGATGCAGTTGGCAATACAACAGCTGCCATAGGTAAAGGTTTTGCAATTGGTTCGGCAGCTTTAACAGCTCTTGCACTTTTTGGTGCGTATATGACATCTGCTGATATCAAATCAATCGATATATCAAAAGCTCAGGTGATGGGCGGTTTACTTATTGGGGCTATGATTCCATTTCTTTTCTCTGCACTCGCAATGCAAGCTGTTGGGCGCGCAGCAATGGCTATGATTGAAGAAGTCAGAAGACAATTTTTATCTATCCCCGAATTGAAGGCAGCACTGGATGTAATGCGCAGAAATCAAGGCAAAGAAAAGAGTTCGTGGTCAAAAGAAGATTTCGATATATTTGAAAAAGCCGATGGAAAAGCTGAATATGGTAAGTGTGTAGAAATATCCACAAAGTCTGCCATTAAACAAATGGTACTCCCCGGTCTTTTAGCAGTAGTGATTCCCATTCTTACAGGTTATTTGGGCGGAAAAGAGATGCTTGGTGGTTTAATTGCCGGTGTAACGGTTTCTGGTGTGCTGATGGCTATCTTTCAGGCTAATGCCGGAGGAGCCTGGGATAATGCTAAGAAAATGTTTGAAGAGGGCATTGAAATAAATGGTCAAAAATACCTAAAGGGCTCAGACCCGCATAAAGCAGCAGTTGTAGGCGATACTGTTGGAGATCCTTTCAAAGATACCTCTGGACCGTCTTTGAATATTTTACTAAAGTTAATGTCAGTTGTAGCTCTTGTAATTGCACCGCTTATTAAGTAACTTGAGCGGCGTTTTTAAAATAATTATTTATCATAACCCTGTTCCTGAAATTTTTAATTATCAGGAGCCAAAAATGTCCATAGGGAGGTGAAACTACGGATGAAAAAGAACGTCTATGATAGTACTGTACTTCTAAATGCAGCGCTTGATGATAGTCAAATCGAGTCGATTATTACCCGCATAAAAGATTTTATCGCTTCTAATAATGGTGAACTGCGTGAATTTGAAAATTGGGGACGTAAAAGACTGGCTTATATGGTCAACAAAAGCAAAATTGGTTATTACGCCGTCTTTAGATTTGATGCCTCTTCCAATTTAATATCCAAACTTGATAGGTTATACACTTTAGATGAGAATATCTACCGTTTTCTTACAATCAAACTCAGTAAAGAAGCCTTAGAACAAATCGAAAAAAACAGAATACAATCAATTGCAGCGGTAGAGGAAATAACACCTAATCTAATAGAGGTTATTACTGAAGAAGATAGCAACTTAAAAACTGAAGCTAACGATAATAAGTAATTTTACAGACTTAGTACGGAGGAATAACAATGGCCGATTTGAAAATGCCAGAAATCAATTATGTAATTGTGGCAGGCAATTTAACTAAAGATCCAATATTCAGAGAAACAACAAATAAAACTCCTGTTGTAAATTTTTCTGTTGCTTCTAACAGAAAATATAAAGACAGCTCTAATCAATGGCAGGAAGATGTATGTTATGTTGGTGTAGTTGCGTGGAATAAATTAGCTGAGAGCTGCAAAGAACGACTTAAGAAAGGTTCGGCTGTTTTGGTAGACGGAGAGCTTCAAAGCAGAACCTGGAAATCCGAAGATGGTCATCACAGAAGTATAGTTGAAGTTAAAGCAAGAAGAATTCAGTTTCTGAATAAAAGATTAGCTAACTTTGAAAACAATGGAACTGGAACTGAGGCTGAGGATGTTCTTGTTGTTGCCGAAGAAGACGATTCTGTTGATTATACAGAAGACTCATTCGATAAGTTTTTATCAAACGAAGAATCAGACTTAATT
>Ga0209498_1001692_pt1 | contig 13487 bp, 13 predicted proteins | sample WalLakDeSediment_FD_184131 | JGI IMG/M metagenome (GOLD analysis project Ga0209498, IMG submission 184131) | Lake sediment microbial communities from Walker lake, Nevada to study Microbial Dark Matter (Phase II) - Walker Lake 11/02/13 Deep... | ecosystem: Environmental > Aquatic > Freshwater >...
TGTCAGCCAGCCTTCGCCGGTTGATGGTCGAATCGCTGTCCAGGATGTCCTGTCCGAAACAGCCTACTATCTCCCTCCAGGCCCTCGAGCGGGGACGGACCGCATCTCGAGCCAGTTCATCCCAGTCGATCACGTAGGCCCCCAGTTCCCTGAAGAGGCTGGCCACGGTGCTCTTGCCCGTGCCTATCCCTCCAGTCAGGCCCACAATGATCATCTTCTCACCAGCAGGACCACCGCCTGAGCAGCCATCCCCTCTTCCCTACCCACGAAGCCCAGACCGTTGGTGGTGGTGGCTTTTATCGTGACCCGCGTCGAGTCAACACCCAGAGCTTCACCTGCGTTCCTGCGCATGTCAGGCACATACGAGGAGAGCCTGGGACTGTGCGCAATGATGGTGACGTCGACGTTCACGACTGTGAATCCCTTGTCTTCAAGCAGTCCGCGAATCCTGCCCAGCAGGATCAAACTCGAGATGTCCTTGAACTCGGGATCCCCGGAAGGGAACAGAGCGCCAATATCACCCAGGTCTGCGGCCCCACACAGGGCATCTATCACGGCGTGAACCACCACATCAGCATCACTCCACCCGGAAAGGCCCGTGGCATAGGGGACCTCAACTCCGCCCAGAATCAGCTTCCGGCCCGAGACCAGCGGATGGCTGTCAAAACCAATACCGACTCTGAAATCCTGCTGCATTCTACTCTTCAGACATCACTCTGTTGACTACGCCCTTAGTACTTCCGTCGGCACCCCAGGTCCTCAGCCAAGTAACCCGCCGTCAAATCCGTCAGGCGGGTGTACGCGCCCCTCCCGCAAGGATGCGCGCCAGGGCCAGATCCTCAACGGTGGTCACCTTTATGTTCCTATCATCGCCCGCGAAAAGCACTACCCTGTGGCCCATCAGTTCCACTGCAGCCGCATCATCAGTAACCTCTGCCGTGAGGCCATCATACGCCCCGGTTATGACATCAGACCTAAAGATCTGCGGGGTCTGTGCTGCACATAGTCTATCACGCGGGGGTGTCTCTGCAACCGCGCCTCCATGCGCGATAAGCTTGACTGTATCCTTGACGGTGACTGCAGCTACGGCGGCCCCGGTCTCCTCGACCGCATGAAGCCCTGCGCTGATCAACCCTGGAGTCAGGAAAGGCCGGGCTCCATCATGAATCATGACCAGCTCGCAGTTACTGATATGCCTTAGCCCTGCCTTCACCGAGTCCTGACGGCGCAGTCCGCCCGCACATAACACCACTTTCGCCCAACCTCTCCTCTCCTTCAGTCTTGCCCCCCGGGGCAGATCGCACTCGTTCAACACCAGCACTATCTGCTGAACCGCGCTGCACATCTGACAGGTTTCCACCGACCAGGCCAGCAGAGGTCTGCCCTTGAGAGGGGCCCAGAGCTTATTGGTGCCGCCCATTCGCTGGCTGGTCCCGGCAGCGACTACTATCGCACCTAGCCTTTTCAGCCCTGAGTTCAAGAGTTCATACTCCCCTGCCGAAAGTCAAAAAGTAGACGTTAAGGCACAAAACGGCAGAGCTCTTCACTCCAGTCCACCGTTCTCGCTGCCTGCACTTCGCATCCTGGTGCCCCTGGTAAGCCCCGTCCGCAGCGCCTCCATCACCGAGCCAACCTCGATCAGCCTGATATCATCAGAGTGGATGGACTGCCTCACTTTCGCGGAGATCGCCGAAGACAACTCAGGCATAAGGCAGGCCCTGAAGCCCAGTCTGATGGCCTCGGTGATTCTTCTCTCCACGTGTGACACTCCCCTCAACTCCCCGTTCAGCCCTACCTCTCCCAGGGCTACCAGCCCCTCAATCGGTCTCGCGTCACGGAAGCTGGAGGCGATGGCGCAGGCGATGCCCAGGTCAACTGCCGGCTCGCTCACCCTCAGTCCGCCGGTAACGTTGACTATGATATCCTGGTTGAAGAGCTTCAGCCCTGCTCGTTTGGAGAGCACGGCGATAATCAGCAGCAACCTGTTGAAGTCCACACCGCTGGCGATACGCCTGGGTGGACCGAAGCTGTTAATGGTAGTCAGAGCCTGAATCTCAACCAGCAGCGGGCGATTCCCTTGCAGGGTGGGCACCACCACTGAGCCGATGGTCGCGTCCTTATGTGCTGAAAGGAAAACCTGTGACGGATTGCCCACCTCTATGAGGCCCTTGTCGCTCATCTCAAAGATGCCTACCTCATTGGTAGAGCCAAAGCGGTTCTTCACGCTGCGCAGCACCCTATAGCTGCTTGACGATTCGCCTTCGAAGTAGAACACAGCGTCCACGATATGCTCGAGCGTGCCAGGACCCGCGATGGCGCCTTCCTTGGTGACATGGCCTGTGATGAAGAGCGGCACGTTGCCCTGTTTCGCCCACCTCTGTAGTCTCCAGGTACACTCGCGCACCTGCGAGATGCTGCCGGGCGCTCCGGCCACATCCTCAAGATACATGGTCTGAATGGAGTCGATGATGGCCAGTCCGGGAGAAAGCACATCCAGCGATTCCAGGACGGCAGCCAGATCCGGCTCAGAGAGGAAGTATATCCCCTTGCCGTCTATGCCAAGCCGCTCGCTTCTGAGTTTGACCTGGCCAATGGACTCCTCGCCGGAGACATAAGCCACAACCTGGCCAGCTTCAGCCATCATGGCTGCGATCTGGAGCAAGAGGGTAGACTTGCCTATTCCCGGTTCACCGCCCACCAGCACCAGAGATCCCGGAACCAGTCCGCCTCCCAGTACTCGATTCACCTCGGAGAACCCGAGGCTAAAGCGGGGAGACTCCCGTTTCTCCGCTTGCGAGAGCTCTTGGGGAGCATTTGCCGTGAAGTGAGGCTGTGCAACCGGGCGGGCCGGTGCGACCCTGGTCTCGACCAAGCTATTCCATGCCTGGCAACCAGGACAGCGCCCGAGCCATTTGGGGTTTTCTTTGCCGCATTGCTGGCAGATGAAGACAATCTTGAACTTGGACTTGCCTGGATTGTTAGATCTCAAGTCTACTGGTGAGGATACCTAGTACTCGATAACTGCTATCTTCTCGCCGGTCTTGACCGCCTGCCCCGCCGACACAGCCACTTCAACGACTGAAGCCTCCATTGGAGACAGTATAGGATTCTCCATCTTCATCGCCTCAATGAGGCAGATGACCCCACCCTCCTCAACCCGCTGACCAGTAACTACCTCAACACGAACTATTCTGCCGGGCAGCGGCGCTTCAATCACTTCCTGAGCCATGGTCAGGCGGCTTCCTTAACGAGCGGTCTCATTACGATTGCGTCCTCCACACAGTCGACAACCACCGTGTCGCCAGGCAGGAACTCGCCGCGCAGTAGCGCTTCGGAGAGCTGATCCTCGACCAGGTTCTGGATGGTCCGGCGCAGGGGGCGAGCCCCGAAGACAGGGTCATAGCCTTTGTTCGCTATGAGATCCTTAGCTTCAGGAGTGATCTCCAGAGCAACGTTCTTCTCCTCAAGCGACGCAATCACCTGGCTGAGCATCAGGTCAACGATCTGGCAGATATGGTCCTTGCCTAAGGCGTGGAAAACTACCGTGGCGTCAATCCGGTTAAGGAACTCGGGGCGGAAGAGTCTCTTCATCTCCCCGAGCACCTTCTCCTTCATCTTCTCGTATTCCACATGCTGTTTCCCATCGCCCTCAAGATGCGCAGCAAAGCCGAGGCTCATATGACGTTTGATAAGCTCGGCACCTGCATTGCTGGTCATGATTATTATGCTGTTACGAAAGTCAACCTTCCGTCCCTTGGCATCAGTGAGGTGACCATCGTCGAAAATCTGGAGCAGGACATTGAACACATCCGGATGTGCCTTCTCGATCTCGTCAAGCAGAATGGCACAATAGGACTTCCGTCTTACGGTCTCAGTTAACTGCCCACCATCGTCATAGCCAACATAACCCGGTGGCGCTCCGATCAGCCGAGCCACAGTATGTCGCTCCATGAACTCGGACATGTCAAGCCTGACCAGCGCATCGTCGGCACCAAACATGAACTCGGCCAATGCCCTGGCCAGTTCAGTCTTGCCCACGCCGGTAGGTCCCAGAAAGATGAACACGCCGATGGGACGCCTGGGGTCCTTAAGCCCGGCCCTTGCCCTCCGCACTGCCCTGGCCACAGTGTCTATGGCTTCATCCTGGCCGATGATGCGCCGATGCAGGGCCTCCTCCATCTGCAGAAGACGACCACTCTCATCGGCAGTCAATCTCACCACAGGTATGCCCGTCCACATACTCACAACCTCGGCAATATCCTCCGAACTAACCAGGGGACGGCCCTGCTCCTGTTTGACCTGCCACTCCTTCTCCATGACCTGGATCTTCTCGGTCAGCTGGAGTTCACGATCACGCAGTTCGCCGGAATACTCATACTGCTGGCCGGCTATGGCTGCCTCCTTCTCTTTGCGCACGCTTTCCAGGGCCCGCCTGGCCTCAGCCAGGCCTATGGGGGCACTACCCCGCTTGATGCGTACCCGGGAGCTAGCCTCATCTATCAGATCTATCGCCTTATCGGGCAAGAATCGATCCGCAATGTATCTGGTGGCCAGCGGAGCTGCTGTCTGCAGGGCCTCGTCGCTGATATCCAGCTGGTGGAACTCCTCGTAACGATGCTTGATGCCCCTCAATATGTCCAGGGTTTCTTCCACGGTAGGCTCAGCCACCAACACAGGTTGGAAGCGGCGCTCCAGGGCCGGGTCCCGCTCCACATACTTCCGGTAGTCGTCCAGCGTAGTGGCGCCAATACACTGTATCTCGCCCCGCGATAGCGCAGGTTTAAGAAGGTTTGAGGCATCCACCGCACCTTCGGCGGCTCCGGCACCAACGATAGTCTGCATCTCATCTATGAACAGGATGCAATTGCCCGCGGCCTTCTCTTCCTCGATGACCCTCTTGAGCCTTTCCTCAAACTCGCCACGGTACTTCGTTCCTGCCACCAGAGCACCCATGTCTAAGGCAATTATTCTCTTGCCCTGCAACACCTCAGGAACCTCTCCAGCTACGATGCGCTGGGCCAACCCCTCAATAATCGCTGTCTTGCCTACTCCGGCTTCACCGATGAGCGCGGGGTTATTCTTGGTACGGCGACTCAGTATCTGGATTATCCGCTCTATCTCCTTGTGTCGGCCGACGATCGGGTCGAGTTTATCCGCCCTGGCCAGAGCAGTGAGATCCGTACCCAGTTGGTCGAGAGTCGGGGTGCGCGAGGCGACACGGCCTGCGGTCCTCGACCGAGCAGTCTCCTGTCTGACCACCTTGCTGACCTCCTCGCGTGCTCGATCCAGGGTGATGCCAAAACTCTCCATTACGCTGGATGCCACGCCGTCGCTCTCACGCAGAAGGCCAAGCAACAGGTGTTCCACCCCGATGTAGTTCGAGTTGAGGCGGCGGGCCTCGTCTACGGCAAACTCTATAGCTCTCTTGGCTCGAGGGGCAAGGTCAACATCACCACTGGTAGCCCGGCGTTCTCCTTTGCCAATAACGAACTCCACGGCCGCCTGGATCTTGCTAGTGGAGATGCCCAGATTCGCCAGGATCTTGGCGGCAGACCCGGACTCCTCTCCAGCTATCCCCAACAACATATGCTCGGTATCAATGTAGCTGTGGCCGAGCCGCTGCGCCTCTCCCTGAGCTCGAGTCAGTACCCTGCGAGCTGCCTCAGAGAACCTTTCGAATCCTGTGCTCATCTAAATCCTACTCCCACTGTCGCTCTAGAGTATAGAACATACCACACATTGCGTCAACAGGCCAGCCCTACTTGAACGAAGCGAGGCAATGGTAATATACTATGATACCACGGAATAGCTTCAGAGGTCAGTAAAAATGAGGGTCACCGGCGGCAAAGTGAAAGGAACTCGACTTAAGACCCTGCCCAATCGCTCAGTTCGACCCACAACCAGCCTCGTTAAGCGGGCCATATTCTCGGTCCTGGAGAACATGGCCACGGAGTGGAACCACGTTCTCGATCTGTACGCCGGCAGCGGTGCTCTGGGTATCGAGGCGCTAAGCCGTGGGGCAGAATGGGTCGACTTCGTGGACCACAGGAGGAAGTGTTGCGACATCATCAGGGCTAACCTGAAGCAAATCGGCGAGACGCAGCGTGCCCACGTTTACTGCTGTACCGCCAACAAGGCTCTGTCCTTTCTTGACACCAGGTACGATATCATCTTCATGGATCCGCCCTATGACGATCTCTCCACGGGCAACCTGCTGGGGAGTCTAGCCGGGTCGACATTGCCAGCTGAGAACTCCACAGTCGTGCTTTGCCACGCAAACCGCATAGCCCTGGAGGGCGTCTACGATGGTCTTCGTCTGGCCAAAGAACGTCGCTACGGCGACACTTTCATCTCTATATATCGAAAGGAGGCGTGAGTATGCTCATAGCAGTCTATCCGGGCACCTTTGACCCCCCGACCTGCGGCCACGTGGATATCATAGAGCGGGCAGCCAGTCTGGTCGACGACTTGGTTGTCGGCATCTATGAGAACCCCGGGAAGCAGCCGCTCTTCTCTCTGGAGGAGAGGCTCAGATTGGTGCAGCAGGCGATAGCGGGCATGTCCAACGTCCGAGCCAAGGCTTTCAAGGGCCTGACCGTGGACTTCATCAAGGAGATGGGAGGGCGGGTGATGATTCGAGGTCTGAGAGCGAACTCCGACTTCGAACGTGAGTTTGAGATGGCTCTCATGAACAGGAAGCTGGCACCCGATGTTGAGCTGCTCTGCCTGATGACCAGTTCGCAATATCAGTTTCTCAGTTCCACGCTGATCAAGGAGGTGGCCAAGCTGGGAGGCTGTCTGGAAGGTATGGTGCCCGACCATGTTGCCATGGCCTTGATGGCGCGCTTCTCGGTGCCTGGCGAGCTTGCTATTGGCAAGGGCAAAATGTAAAATTAGGTGCGAAAAACTAAGGAGGTAACCAAAGGATGGCATACAAGATCACTGACGAGTGCATTAGCTGCGGGGCATGCGAACCGGAATGCAAGAATGAGGCAATAAGTGAAGGCGACGAGTTCTACGTCATTGACCCCGACAAATGTACTGAGTGCGTTGGTTTCTTCGACACGCAGAAATGTGCTGAGGTTTGCCCGGTAGATTGCTGCGTTCCTGATCCCGATCACAAAGAGACACCGGAGCAATCGCTGGAGAAGTGGCGCAAGCTCCATCCTGGTCAGACTCCAGCCACGACTTAACACAGAGCTGGACGATCGGTCGGGTCAACACTCTCACCTAGCCCTTGCGGGCGCACCGTAGGTGGGTGCCTTGTCTCATGTCCGAGAGTCCGCCTGCATTAGCGATCGTCGGCTCAGGCGGCTGACGGGAATCCCCTAGTGAAGCACCATCTGCTTGATATATTTGGGGAGATTCTTCCCGTGGGTCAGAAGTGACATCTCGCTGTACGACCTGATGGAGACGTAGCAACTGCCGCATCGGTTGTTTCGCGAAAACTCCTCTGCCATCTGCTTCCGAGTTTCGTACTTGTCGCGGTGCAGCGAGCAGGGAACAAGGCCTCCGTCGGGCATTACAACAAGGAATTTTCTCCCAGCCTGGCAGTTCGGCATGTACCCCTGCTCGAAGAACCGCAAGGTATCACGGAGGGTGAGTTCCGGGTTGGCCAGATGGATGTCCTGCTTCTTCAGTTCGGTAAGCTCATTTACGGCCCGGCGCAGGATCGTCAGGTCCTCTCCATGATCGAGGCAGTAGTCGCTGTTCCCGGTTCGAAGCGGTGTATAAGCACTGTAAGATATGTCCACCCCCCACTCAGCAGCCTTTCTGGCCAGAGGCAATATCTCGCCCACATTAGCCTTGGTTATCGCCGTGTTGAGGATAATATCCCGGAACCCGTGCTTTGCCAGTCGTGGCATCCTCTGCTCCAAACGTCTGTAAAGACCCGCATGTCGTCGGAAGTCATCATGTCGCTCATCGGGGAAGTCCAGCGATACCGAGAACTGATCCACCCCGGCTTCGTGCAGTCGCAGATAGGTATTTTCATCCAGCAGCAGTCCGTTGCTAACCAGGATCACGTATCGCGTTCCTGCCTTTCTGATGGCCCTGACGATGTCTACTATATCCTTGCGTAGCAGCGGTTCACCGCCCGAGATCTGCGCTGCCAGCGGCCTCAACTCCCGGGTGATGTCCCTGTACCTCTCCGGACTGATCTGCCTTTCATCCCTGATCGGCCCACCCAGATCGCAGTGACGGCAATTGCAGTTGCAGGACAGCGTTACCTCGTATGAGACCACTATGGGCCGATCGGTAATATAGTTGTATATGCCGCTCTTGATAAGCCAAACCGCCTGATACGCAGAGACATGAGCCATACTCTTACGATAGCCTCACTGAACTACTTTGATCCCAGAACCACACAGTGGTTGATGCTTGAAGGATATACTAACATCATCTTGTTCATGATCTTGCCCAGGGGTGATGGGGAGTTGAGCAGAAACCTGGACTGTTCATAGATATCGAGGTACTTCAACAACATGGTAACCAGAATGGACAGGCTGACAAAGCCGCTGTACGAGGCAGCGGACACATCCCCGAACCCCGCCTTCCGCAGTATGTCCACGAGAGTTCTGGTGCTGAACTGATTGATGTGCAGCCTTTTTATGTCCCACCAGCGCTTCCCCAGCACTCTGGAGGGAAACGCCTCTATATCGGGAGTCGATACCGCCACCAGCCCCCCGGGCTTGAGTATCCTGCGAACCTCCAGCAGAGTCTGGAGCGGAAGCGGAACGTGTTCGAGTGTTTGCCACAGGGTGACTACGTCGAAACAGTCCTCAGGGAACTCCATTTCCTCAAACGGCTTCACCTCTATGTCCAGTCCAAACTCCTGCCTGGCATACTCAGCCGCATCCCGTGACAACTCAACCCCCCTGACAGCATAACCTGCCCTAGAGGCGCTGAACAGGAAAAACCCCTGCGCACAGCCGATGTCCAGCAGGTTGGGTCCTTTGGCGTGCCTCTGTATGAGCTGAACCTGTGCCCGGGCGGTTTTCAGGTAGCTCTCACGTATAGTAGGGGCATGATTGTTGGTGGCCCTGGCGTAATACCCGTTGGTCCTGTCTACCTGCTCGATCGGATTCATGTAGACGAGGCCGCAGTTCTTGCATTTCACGTGCCTGCCCCACTCGTCACCCGGCACCAGATAGCCTTCTCCCGCCTCATTAGAATCACATTGCTCCATCCGATAATCGTAAAGCACGTTGAAGCCGTGCGACTTCATATTAGAGTCAAATAGGACCAAGAAGTCATCCCGGCCGCAGCTCGGGCAATTGCGATACTCGAAAAGCGAATCCATCTCTGCGCGACTCTTAGAGGCGCTGAGCTTTGCTATGCGCAGCAGCTACAGCTTCAAGAAGGAGGGACCGAAATGCCCCTTTCTCAAGCTGAGCCAGGGCCTCGGTGGTGGTTCCCCCTGGAGAGGTAACCATATTCCTGAGGACGGCCGGATGTTTGCCCATCTTTTCCACACTGGATGTCGAGCCGAGTATAGTCTGCATTACCACTTGCTGCGCCATATCACGCGGCAGTCCGATGTGTACACCCGCATCGATGAATGCCTCGATGAAGAGAAAGACGTAAGCCGCGCCGCTCCCGCCCAGCGCAGTGGCCATGTCAAGATACTTCTCCTCGGTAACGTATATCTCTCTGCCGACAGCGCCCAGCACGGTTCGAGCAAGCTCTTTCTGTCTCTCGTCGGTCTCGCCAGTGGCAGTCCAGACGGTCATCCCCTGGCCGATCTGTGCCGGCATGTTAGGCGCGGCACGAACTACCGAAGAGTGGTCCAGGTCCTGACATAGCTTAGCCAGAGTGCCTCCGGCCAGTATCGACACCACCAGTTGCTCCGGCGAGGGTGACCTGATATCTTCAGCAACCTTGTGCAGGTTCTGTGGCTTCACAGCCAGCACAATGAGGTCAGCGCCTTTCACCGCCTCCTTGTTGTCAGTCAGGGTCTTGATCCCGTACTCCTTGCTCAGTACTTCCCGACGCACTGGACTTATGTCGCTGACCACCAGGTCCTGGGGCGAAGCCGCCCCCTTGGACAGAATGCCTCTAATGATCGCCTCACCCATGGCCCCCCCACCGATAAACGCTATCCTCATTGGTCCCTCCTTAATCTTGTGAGATTCTGTAACGCCGATCACATTGAGTCTATCACGATGTTTACGATCCTCTTCGGCACATAGATGACCCTGTCGGGCACCTTACCTTCAATGTACGTCTTCACCTTTTCTCTGCTCATAGCCAGACCCTTGGCCTCCGCCTCACTTATGGAAGCCGGTACGAGCACCTTGTCGCGCAGCTTGCCGTTGACCTGGATAGCCAGGGTGATCTCTTCCTCTCTCGCCAGTTGTTCGTCATAGGCAGGCCAGGCCTGATTGTGAATACTGTACGGATATCCGGCTCTGCTCCACAACTCCTCCGCCAGATGTGGAGCTGAAGGGGCCATCAGGAGCGAGAGGTGGCGGACCACCTCGCGCCACAGCGAACCCGACACCACGCCTCCATCCCTGACTCTGGACAGATGGTTAGTGAACTCCATGAGGCTGGCGAGCATAGTGTTGAAGCGGAAACCCTCAAGATCGACGGTCACCTTCTTGATTGTCTTGTGGAGCAAGTGCAGAAGTTCCTTCTCAGCCTCAGGGTCAACGGCAAGGCTGGCATAATCATCGTTTACCAGGTTCCACACCCGATTCAGCCAGCGACTGATACCGACAATTCCCCTGTCGTTCCAGTCTCCTCCCATTTCCCAGGGGCCAATGAACATCAGGTATCCTCGAACGGCATCGGCGCCCAACTCAGCCACATATTTATCCGGGGCAACGACATTGCCCCTGGACTTGCTCATCTTGTCGCTCTGATAGACTATGATCCCCTGATTGACCAGTCGAGTAAACGGCTCACCGAACTCCAGCAGGCCCACGTCTCTCAATGCCTTGGTGAAGAACCGGGCGTACAGAAGATGCATTACTGCGTGTTCTGCACCGCCCGTATACATGTCGACCGGCAGCCATGACTTCATCCTTGCGGTATCGAAAGCAGCATCTTTGCTGTGAGGGCTGGTGTATCTCAAGAAATACCATGAGGAACACACAAATGAGTCCATGGTGTCAGTTTCTCTTTGTGCTGGTCCCAGGCATTTCGGACAAGTGCAGTCGACGAACGACTGGCAATACTTGAGTGGCGACTCGCCAGTCGGCCTGAACTCTGCATCCGGAGGAAGCAGAACCGGTAGATCCTCCTCGGCCACCGGCACTATGCCACACCTGCTGCAATGCACCACCGGTATGGGAGTCCCCCAGTACCTCTGTCGGGACACAAGCCAATCACGGAGATGGTAGGTCACCGCGCGTCTGCCCCTGCCCTTCTCTTCCAATAGCGCGCAAATCGCCTCCGAGCCTTCCTGGTTGGGCAGACCGTCAAACGTGCCCGAGTTGACCATGGTGCCAGGTCCGGGGTAGGCTTGGGACAACTCCTGGCCCGACCATTCCTCGGGAGCGATGACGACACGCACAGGCAGATTGAACTTCCGAGCAAACTCGAGATCCCGTTCGTCGTGTGCCGGCACCCCCATTATCGCTCCCGTACCGTAGGAGGGCAGCACATAATCAGCGATCCAGATCGGCACGCGTTTACCGCTGACGGGGTTGACAACGTGGCTGCCCAGAGAGACACCGGTCTTCTCCCTGCCCAGTGCAACCCGGTCAATCTCAGTCTGACGGCGACACCAGGCTATGTATTCGTCTACCTCAGCCTTGCGGTCCGGCGCAGTCAAGGTAGAAACCAGAGGATGCTCCGGTGCCAGGACGAAGAACGTTACGCCGAAGATAGTGTCCGGGCGTGTGGAAAACACCCTGATCTCTGTCTGATCTGGATCTTCCTGCTCTACCTTGAATGAGATCTCCGCGCCCTTGCTCCTACCCACCCAGTTGGTCTGCATGGTCTTTATGTGATCCGGCCAATTCACACCGCTGTAATCGAGCAATTCCTCAGCATACCTGGTGATTCTGAAGAACCACTGCTCCAGTTCTTTCTTTGTTACTGGAGTATCACACCTCTCACAGAGTCCGTCTCCCACCACCTGTTCATTTGCCAGCACCGTCTGACACTTAGAACACCAGTTGACAGGTGCCTTGGCACGATAGGCCAGCCCGGCCTCATAGAGCTTGAGGAAGAACCACTGTGTCCACCGGTAGTACTCGGGCAGGCAGGTAATCACCTCTCTGCTCCAGTCATATACGGCGCCGATGCTCTTCAACTGACGGCGCATGTTGTCAATGTTCCTCATCGTCCACTCATACGGGTGGATGCCACGACTGATAGCCGCATTCTCGGCCGGCAGGCCGAAGGCGTCAAAGCCCATAGGATGGAGCACGTTATAGCCCTGCATGCGCTTGAACCTGGCATACACATCCGAGGGCGCCATTGCGTACCAGTGCCCGACGTGAAGGTCGCCCGACGTGTAAGGGAACATGGTCAGAGCATAAAACTTGGGGCGGGTATCATCGTCGTGGACTTCGTGAAGACGGTCAGCCGCCCATCTCTCCTGCCACTTCCGCTCGGTCGCGGTAGCATCGTATCTGGCAACCATGTTCAGTAGAGTTTAACGCAATTCAGGATGAATTTAAAGTGTCGCTCGGCTGCGGGAGCGCTGCCCACCAGGAAAAGCGTGCGCAAACTGGCCTCGCCTTCGGCCCGCCAGAACACGGCGTACCTGAGTCGCGCAGGCATCCACACCGGTGTGATACTTAGTATCACTATAAGATGTATATGTGCAGCAGTTGCCTGTGGGTGTATAGACCAGTAAAACTATGTGAGGTCGAGGATGCAGGCACAGCCGAGTTCACATGCAGAGAGGTTACTCACGCCCAGACAGCGCGTCCTGAAGCCCAGCGAATTGTCCGGGGAGTCCGCTTAGGCGCAACCAAGCCTGAACTGGCGACCCAAGGACGCGCACGGGCCTGCGCTGCGGGGTGGCAGGGCGAGCTTTCGCCTCTACAGCCAGGCACTGTCAGGCTATGCGAGGAGACAACACACGCACCGGACGCCGCCCTAGGATCGGAGGTCCCGCCTCCTATGACAGCTTACGCCGAGACTGGCGCGTGACTCTGTCCATGATCGGTGGCCGCCGCGGGTATTCAGGCCTTCTCGATCCTGAATACCTTGGTGTTGCAGACAGGGCAGAGACCCCGGGTTGCCGGTCGGCGATTCTTGAGCATAACCCGGCTAGGATTCCTTATCTCCACCTTCTTCCTGCACTTCATGCAATACGCTGTCGCCATGGTGCCCTCCTTCCAGGCTTCGCCTGTACACCTATATTGTTACTGCAAGAGCAAAGCTTTGTCAATACTTTTACGGGACGACGCAGGAACTATGTGGTTGCCGGCGTGCGACGGGGTGGAAGGTCCGCACAGCAGAAGGTTGAGATGGTAGGTGATCTTGTCCGTATCTACCTATGCATCGGAGAGGATCTGCTCTGCCGT
>Ga0209498_1001693_pt1 | contig 13481 bp, 26 predicted proteins | sample WalLakDeSediment_FD_184131 | JGI IMG/M metagenome (GOLD analysis project Ga0209498, IMG submission 184131) | Lake sediment microbial communities from Walker lake, Nevada to study Microbial Dark Matter (Phase II) - Walker Lake 11/02/13 Deep... | ecosystem: Environmental > Aquatic > Freshwater >...
GCACCAATGCTTATAAAAAGGCAATTGTGACCCTTGCAGAAGGCGAGCGCATCCCGATATTTGAAGGGGTGGAGTAATGGCAGTAAAAGTATATAAACCAAAGACACCTGGTACTCGACATAAGACCAGTTACACTTTTGAAGAGATTACCAAAAAAGAACCTGAACGTTCTTTGATCATTCCTTTGAAAAAGCGGTCAGGCCGCAATATGCATGGTCGCATTACCGTACGGCATCGCGGCGGTGCCCATAAACGGCATATTCGCCTGGTGGATTTTAAACGTGATAAGATGGAAATCCCGGCCACTGTGGCGGCGATCGAATATGATCCGAACCGGACAGCCCGCCTGGCGCTGCTGAATTATGCCGACGGTGAGAAACGCTATATCATCGCGCCGGTTGGTTTGAACGTTGGCGACCGCGTCCTCTCGGGTGAGGAAACAGAAATCCGGGCAGGAAACAGCATGCCTTTATCAAACATACCGGTGGGTACGACTATTCACAATATTGAACTGCAACCGGGCAAAGGCGGGCAAATGGTTCGTTCTGCCGGTACTTCAGCCCAACTTCTGGCGAAAGAAGGACGCTATGCCCACGTACGCTTGCCTTCGGGTGAAGTTCGTTTGGTGCTGCAGAAATGCCGGGCATCCATAGGGCAGGTTGGCAATATTGAACATGGCAATATCAAGCTGGGTAAAGCAGGGCGCAAACGCCATATGGGTTGGCGGCCAGCGGTACGCGGTTCGGCGATGTCCCCGCGAGACCATCCCCATGGTGGCGGCGAAGGCCGGTCACCGATTGGTATGCCGGGCCCGAAAAGCCCGTGGGGCAAACCCACACTGGGTAAGAAAACCCGTCGTAATAAACGTACGGATAAGTACATTATTCGCCATCGCTCAAAAGCGAAACGGCGTCGTAAGTAACCGACTAGTGTAGCGAAGAAGAGGACGAAATTATGTCGCGATCGCTGAAAAAAGGGCCGTTCATCGACCCGAAACTGTTGAAAAGAATTGAAGAAATGAATGACAGAGGCGAGAAGAAGGTCATTCGGACCTGGAGCCGTGCCAGCACGATTTTCCCACAAATGGTAGGTCATACGATCGCCGTTCATGATGGGCGCCGCCATGTGCCGATTTACATTACCGAGAATATGGTTGGTCATCGTCTGGGTGAATTTGCGCCCACACGATTCTTTCGTGGCCATATTGTCGCCAGTAAGGCGGATCGCCGCGCTGGGAAGAGAAAATAAGGATAAGAAGTCATGCCTACGGATATTCGAGCAAAATTGAGCAATCTAGATACATCAGCCCAAAAGACCAGGCTTGTGATTGATCTTGTGCGCGGGAAAGAAGTCTTGGAAGCGTTAGACATCTTAGCCTTCACGCCAAACAAATCGGCAAAACCCGTTCAGAAGCTTATCCAGTCGGCGATTGCAAACGCAGAAGAAAATTATGGCGTTGCACGTAATGATCTTTATATTTATGAGATCTATGCCGATGAAGCCCCAACACGAAAGTGGCGGCGATTTGGTGCCCGGGGTCGGTTTAAACCGATATTGCGCCGGCGCTCGCACGTCACGGTTGTTCTGAGAGAAATTGAGTGACAGAATGTTTAGAGAATGTGTCATTAAAAGGAACCAGGAGTAATTATGGGTCGTAAAGTACATCCGATAGGATTCCGGCTGGGCATCAATAAACCATGGTTGGCCCGCTGGTATGCAGAAGGTATGGATTACCAAGATCAATTGCATGAGGACCTTGCCATTCGGCAAAAGATACGCGAGAGTAATGATCGTGCCGGTGTTTCAATGATTGAGATTGAGCGTTTCCCGGGCAAGGTTAAGCTTTATGTTCATACTGCAAAACCAGGTATTCTCATCGGTCGCAGTGGCGAAAATGTCAAAGCGCTGCGCAGTGAATTAGAAGCGATGACCGGTCAGAAAATTGACTTGGAAGTTAAAGAGATCAAAGCCCCTGATTTGGATGCCAGGCTGGTGGCCGAAAATATCGCCAGTCAGCTTGTTCGTCGGATCAGCTATCGAAGAGCTATGCAGCGCGCCATCCAACAAGGTATGCGCCAGGGCGCTCAGGGCGTCAAGGTGATGGTATCGGGGCGCTTGGGCGGAGCTGAAATGTCTCGCAGTGTTTGGCTGCGTGAAGGTCGTGTGCCTTTGCAGACCATACGTGCCGATATTGACTATGCCCAAACCGAAGCGTTGACAACCTACGGCCAGCTTGGTGTCAAAGTTTGGATCTACAAAGGTGAGATTTTGCCCGAGGTGGAAGAAGAAGCCGAAGCCACCGAAGGCGTTTATGTCAGTGAGTAAAATCGTCGCCGGCATTTTTCCCGGCGGTTAGCGAGGTAGTCATTATGTTAATGCCAAAACGAGTTAAGTACCGCAAACAAATGCGCGGCCGCATGAAAGGCAAAGCCTACCGCGGCTCTGATGTGTCTTTTGGTGAATTTGGCTTGCAAGCTTTGGAGCCAGGATGGATCAGCGCACGGCAGATCGAAGCTGCCCGTCGGGCGATTGTGCATTCAATGAAGCGTCGCGGCAAGGTTTGGATCCGAATTTTCCCCGACAAGCCTTACACCAAACGGGCCGCTGAGACGCGCATGGGTAAAGGTAAAGGTCCCGTGGAGTATTGGGTTGCCGTTGTAAAACCCGGTCGTATCATGTTTGAAGTGGGTGGAACGGACCCAGAAGTTGCCAAGCGCGCTTTAATCCGTGCAAAATATAAATTATCTGTGAAGACAAAAATCGTCTCACGTGATGTGGCAGGAGAGGCGTAACCATGAAAGCAGCAGAGATTCGAAAAATGAGCATCCCTAAGATTGAGGAAGAAATTTTGGATGCCCGCCACGAGTTACTGAACCTCAGGTTTCAAACGATCACCGGCCAATTAACGGATACTAGCCGTATCCGTGTCATACGCCGGGATATTGCCCGGATGGAAACCATCTTAAGAGAGAAACAGTTGGCTGGGATGGCCGAGGAGAGTGAAGCATGAATAAACGACGTCGATTTGTAGGGACTGTCGTCGGTGACAAGATGCAAAAGACCGCTGTGGTAGAAGTGGAGCGCGTCTATCGTCACCCGCTGTATAAAAAAGTTGTCCGATCGGCAAAAACCTACAAGGCACATGATGAATTAGGTGCCAGTATTGGCGATCGCGTCAGGATTGTTCAGAGCAAGCCCATTTCGCGCACCAAGCATTGGGTTGTCGAGGAAATCCTGCGTATCGAGGAACGGTCCGAGGACGATACCGTGGAAGAATTGGGAGTCTGAGCCATGATCCAACAGGAAACCCGATTAAAAGTTGCCGATAACACCGGCGCAAAAGAGCTGTTGGTGATCCATATCACCGGGAGTTCACGCCAGAGGTATGGGTATGTCGGTGATGTCGTTGTTGGAACGATTAAAACCGCAACACCACAGGCGACTGTTAAAAAGAGCGAAATTGTGAAGGCGGTTATTGTCCGAACAGCCAAAGAGTGGCGCCGACCGGACGGATCGAGCATTCGCTTCGACGATAATGCAGTGGTCATCCTCGACAATGATGGTGTGAACCCGCGAGGATCACGTATCTTTGGCCCGGTTGCGCGAGAGCTGCGTGAAAAAGGTTTTATGAAGATTGTCTCATTGGCACCGGAAGTACTTTAGCCAGGATGACAGGAGTTTAGCGATGAAGAGAAAGATTAGAAAAGGTGACCGCGTGATCGTGGTCAACGGAAAAGATAAGGGTACTGTTGGAGAGGTGATCCGGGTGATCCCGGAAGAATTCCGGGTGGTTGTACAGGGTGTTAATTTACGGAAAAAGCACCAGGCACAAACCCAATCACGCGGCAAAACCATCCCATCTGGTATTATCGAATTTGAAGCACCAATTGCCATTTCAAACGTGATGCTGATCGATCCCAAAGATGGGAAGCCCACTCGCGTTCGCATATCGCGTAAAGACGGTGAACCGATCCGAGTTTCGACCCGCACCGGCGCGCCGATTGATAAATAGGCTGCCCTTCGCGGAGCACGCTTTGAGTTGGAGTAAGTGATGAATAGACTAAAACAAATTTACAAAGAAGAAATCGCACCAGCCCTGATGGAGGAATTATCCATTGAAAATGTGATGGAGGTTCCAACAGTCACGAAAATTGTCGTCAACATTGGCGTTGGAGACGCTTTGGATAATCCCAAAGCCCTTGATCAAGCAGTAAAGGATTTATCAACCATTACGGGGCAGCGCCCGGTGGTCACGAAAGCTAAAAAATCCATTGCGAACTTCAAATTACGTGAAGGACGCTCAATTGGCACCAAGGTGACCCTGCGCGGTGATCGTATGTGGGCTTTTCTGGATCGTTTGGTTAATGTGGCACTGCCTCGTGTGCGCGACTTTCGTGGAATCTCTCCCGACGCTTTTGACGGTCGTGGGAATTACACACTGGGTCTTGATGAGCAATTGATCTTCCCCGAGATCAACTATGATGATGTTGAAATCTTACGGGGCATGGAGATCAGTATTGTGACCACAGCTGGAAATGATGATCAGGCCCGTGCGTTACTAAGTAGAATTGGAATGCCGTTCAGGAAAGGATAGTATGGCTAAAAAGTGTATGCAATATCGCGAGAAGCGACGAAAATACCCCAACCAGGTTGTTAACCGCTGTCGGCGCTGTGGGCGTCCGAGGGGTTTTATTCGCAAGTTTGGTTTGTGCCGTATTTGTTTTCGGGAATTAGCCCTGCAAGGAAAAATTCCTGGTGTGACCAAATCATCGTGGTAGTTCGGCGGAGGAAGTATCGATGAATATAAATGATCCAATTGCTGATATGCTGACCCGTATTCGTAACGTTGCCATTAGCAACGGTACACTGGTGAGCATGCCCAGTTCCAAGATCAAGGTGGAAATCGCCAAGATACTGGTGGAAGAGGGCTATATTGAAAGTTATGATGTCGTTGAGGGGAGTCGACCTCATCAAAAGGTGTTGCGTCTCCGTTTGAAATACATTGGCGAACGACGACACCGCCGCCCGTTGATCACCGGCCTTGAGCGCGTGAGTCGACCTGGCTGCCGTGTGTATACCAATAAAACGGATATTCCCTGGGTGCTCTCGGGTATTGGTGTGGCGATTTTGTCAACGCCAAAGGGAGTGATGACGGACCAGCGCGCCCGCAAGATGGGCGTTGGTGGCGAAATTTTGTGTAAAGTATGGTAGCGCCTGGCGCTAGAGGAGGTACGAGCTGTGTCTCGAGTAGGACGTTTACCAATTGAAGTGCCGGCAGGCGTGGACGTAAAAATTGATGGCTCTTATGTGCATGTAAAGGGCCCTAAAGGCGAATTGTCATGGACTTTTTCGCCCAACATGACCATTAAAAAAGAGGATGGGACCATTGTTGTTGAGCGTCCCAGTGATCAGCCAACACATCGTGCCCTCCATGGTACGACACGTTCGTTGATCAATAATATGGTGGTTGGTGTGAGCAAGGGCTTTGAGCGAGTGCTCGAAATTGAGGGCGTTGGTTACCGGGCCGAGATGGATGGAAATAACTTAATTGTCAATGTTGGTTATTCACATCCTGTGGTTGTGGAACCCCCAGAGGGCATCAGTTTTGAGGTGGACATGAGAGTTCGCCAGATTAAAGTCTCCGGCTTTGATAAACAAGTTGTCGGCCAGGTTGCAGCCGATATTCGCAAGATACGACCACCTGAACCTTACAAAGGCAAGGGTATTCGCTATCAGGGTGAATATGTTCGCCGTAAACCGGGTAAAGCCGGCAAGACCGTATAATAAATTTGAAGGTGAAACATTATGGCAAAGAAATCACGGAATGAGGCTCGATTACGTCGGCACCGTCGTGTGCGAAAAAAGATCTTCGGCACACCTGATCGGCCGCGGATGAATGTATTTCGCAGCTCAAAAGAGATTTATGTGCAGCTTATCGATGATTTTCAGGGCTATACCCTGGCTTCGGCTTCGAGTATTGATCAGGACTTGCGCCCTGAAATGGAAGGGCTGTCGAATATGGAACAAGCGCGTAAAGTTGGTCAGGCGATCGCTGAACGTGCTCAGAAAAACGGTATCAACCAGGTTGTTTTTGACCGTGGTGGGTATAAATATTTTGGCCGTGTGAAAGCCATGGCTGAGGCTGCCCGCGAAGGCGGCTTGGAGTTCTAAGAAAGAGGCGTATATGTCGGACTACCAAACTGAGAAACTATTTGATGAGCGCGTCATTGACATTGCTCGCGTGGCTAAAGTGGTCAAGGGCGGCCGCCGGTTTTCTTTCCGGGTGGTGATGGTGATTGGTGACAATGCCGGACGTGTTGGCATGGGCATTGGCAAAGCCAATGCTGTTCCGGATGCTATCCGTAAAGCAAGCGAACGAGCCCGAAAGGATATGCGCAGGATTAACCTGAGCGGTACGTCGATCTCTCATGAGGTGATCGGCAAGCAAAGTGGCGCAAAGGTGCTGCTTCGACCTGCGGGTCCCGGTACCGGTGTGATCGCCGGCGGTGGTGTTCGCGCTGTGCTTGAAGCGGCTGGTGTGCATGATATTTTGACCAAATCTTTGGGCAGCAGCAATATTTTGAATGTTGTTCGCGCAACCTTCAACGCGCTGGACCAATTGAAATCACCCAAGGACCAGGCAGCTTACCGCGGCAAACCCTTTGATCAGGTGAAACCATATTGGGAGCGAGAGACACGTGGCTAAGAAGAAACAAACACAATTAGAGATAACCCTGGTGCGAAGCCCCATCGGTTATTCAAAGAGGCAAAAAGCGACCTTAAAGGCGTTGGGCTTGAAGAAGCTGAACCAGTCAGTGACCCATCAGGACAGTGATGTTTTACAAGGGATGCTGGACAAGGTGTCCCACCTGGTAATCGTTGAAGAGGCGTGAGGACTTGTTATTATGGAATTACATGATTTAAAACCAAACAAAGGCGCACGAAAAGACCGCAAGCGTAAAGGACGTGGGACGGGATCTGGTTATGGCAAGACCAGTGGCCGCGGTATGAAGGGTCAAAACGCGCGATCCGGTGGCGGTGTTCCCCTGTATCACCAGGGCGGCAACCTGCCATTCTACAGGAAGCTCCCCTTCAAACGTGGGGAGGGATTTACCGTCATCAACCGCGTGCGTTATGCTGAAGTCAACCTGGAAAACCTGAGGGATTTTCCGGCAGATACGGAGATCACCCCCGAAGTATTGCTGGAAGCAGGCATTATTGATGATTTAAAGAAGCCTGTAAAAATCCTGGGACGCGGTGAAGTTGTCGTTCCCCTGACCGTGAAGATCCACAAAATTTCCGCAAGCGCCCAAGAGAAGCTTGAGCGCGCGGGCGGCAATGTGGTCATCATCCAGGCGTAATGGTTAACTCTAGGCTATTAAAGGAAACCTAAAATGAAACGGTCCGCTTGGCGCTACCTTTGGAAGTCAAAAGACATACGACGAAAACTATTAATTTCGCTGGCGTTGCTTGCGATCTATCGCCTTGCTTCAAATGTCCCGGTGCCCGGGATCGATCGAGCCCTGGTGGCACAACTCACCCAGACTGGTGGAGCAGCAGGTGGTTTGATTAACATGTTGGATATGCTCTCTGGTGGTGCGGTCTCGAATTTCTCGGTGTTAGCGATGGGTGTTTATCCCTACATTACCGCCCAGATTATCCTTCAGCTGCTGATCCCGATCATCCCAGCGCTTGAGCGCAAGATGCAAGAAGATCCCCGCGAGGGCCGCTCCTGGATGGAGAAATGGACGATGATCTTAACCATCCCCATGGCAGCCCTGTCTGCTATCGGGCAGATCAACATCTTCAATGCTATCCTGGGACAATCCGTAGCGACACGCTTTGGATTTTCGGGGGACGTGTTGATCCCCACCCTGGCAACCCTGCTGTCGATGATGGCGGGCACGATGTTTGGTGTTTGGCTGGGTGAATTGATCTCAGAATTTGGTATTCGGGGTCAGGGTTTGTCCCTGATCATTTTTGCCGGTATTGTCTCGAGCCTGCCCAGGAACTTGTTCTCGCTGATTATGGACCCCATCTACTGGTGGCTAATCTTCATCGTTTTAGCTCTGCTGGTGGTGACCATCTTCGCGATTGTCTACGTGCAGGAAGGGCGCCGGCATGTGCCGGTGATGTTCCCTGGAAGACGTGTTGGCAGCCGGATGTCCATGCCAGTCAAGAGCACGGTGCCTTTGATGGTCAATATGGCCGGCATGATCCCAATCATCTTCGCGCAGTCGATCATGACCTTCCCGACGATTCTAGCCAGCTTCTTTAATAACTCCGAGATTACCTGGCTGCGTAACTTTGCGGTCACGATCCAGACAACGCTCAGTGGGGAGGGTGTCCTTTACCCAATCCTGTTCTTCCTGATGGTTGTGCTGTTTACTTTCTTCTATACGGATATCTTGTTTGCCCAGCAGAATTATGGTGATAATTTGAAGAAACAAGGTGCGCAGGTACCCGGGATTGCGCGCGGCGGCCCAACCCAACGCTACCTGACCAAGGTCCAGCGTCGGATTACCTTGCCCGGGGCGTTGTTCCTGGGTATCGTGGCGGCATTGCCATTCTTCCTGGGCTTATTCCTGCCGGCAGGATTGCAGCAAACCCAGGTGTTCCTGGTCTCCTCTTCTGGTCTGTTGATTGTGGTGGGTGTGGTACGTGACACCTTCCAGAACATTGAGTCCGACTTGAAGTTGCATGGTTATGATGATCGTCTGATTAGCTAGGCAGGATGATGATGGCACCTTTATACATTGTGATGTTAGGCCCGCCTGGCGCAGGCAAAGGCACCCAGGCGAAGGTACTTGCTCAGTCAATGGACTTAGTCCATGTTTCAACCGGGGACCTGTTTCGTGAAAACTTGAAAAACGAGACCGAATTGGGTCAGCTAGCGCAAGGCTTCATGAACAAAGGTGAATTGGTGCCAGACGATGTGACGGTACGCATGGTTGAAGAACGTTTGTCCAGGCCGGATTGCGATAAAGGCGCTGTATTGGATGGTTTCCCGAGGACACCAACCCAGGCAGATGCTTTGGAGGCATTACTGGAAAACTTTGGTGCGGGTGTCAAAATCGTTCCTTACATCAAGGTGCCAGACGAGATCTTGGTTGAGCGTCTGAGCGGACGCTGGATGAGCCCTTCAGGGCGTGTATATCATGCCCTGTATAATCCACCCAAGGTGAAGTGGATTGATGATCTTGATGGGTCTCAGCTCTACCAGCGGGAGGATGATAAACCAGAAACGGTCCGCCATCGGATTGAGGTTTATAAGGAGCAGACTGCACCATTAATTGATTATTACCAGGAAAAAGGCATTCTGGTTGAGATCGACGGCACACAGTCAATTGACGATGTGGCTGAAGACCTCAGGCAAGTGGTTGAGGAGGCTTAGGTTGATCTCCTGGGAAAGAACGATCAACATTAAATCGCCTGCTGAGCTCGAAATTATGCGCGAGGCCGGTCGTATCAATGCGGAAGCTTTGCATACAGCAGCAGCATTGATCAAACCTGGAGTCACAACGGCTGAACTGAACACTGCTTTCGAAGCTGTTCAGAAGAAATATCAAGTTTATTCGCCCTTTAAAAATTACCCGGGACCCTACCCGTATCCAGCCAGCATCTGTACCAGCGTGAATGATGAGTTGGTGCACGGGATTCCCAGTGAACGCAAGCTGCAGGAAGGCGACATCATCAGCATCGATTGCGGCACGGTTTACGAGGGCTTTGTGGGTGACATGGCGATCACCGTTGCGGTGGGCAAAGTCAGCTCCACTACAGAGCGGCTGATCAAGGTTACCAAGCAAGCCCTTGAGATTGCCATCTCCCAAATGGTGCCGGAAAATACCACCGGTGATGTCGGTTATGCCGTTCAGACTTACGTAGAGAGCGAAGGATTTCAGATCACTCGTACCTACACGGGGCATGGTGTGGGAAGAAAGATGCACGAAGGTCCCCAGGTGCCCAATTACGGCAAACCTGGTCGTGGCATGCGCTTGCGGGAGGGGATGACCATCGCGCTCGAACCGATGGTCCTGGTGGGCACGTCAAACACCACTGTGAAAGAAGACCAGTGGACGGTTGCCTCTGCAGATGGCTCCTTGACGGCTCATTATGAGCACACAGTTGCTGTGACCGCAAATGGCCCGCAAATATTGACACTTTTATGAGTGCAAACTAGACGAAAGGCTTAGCAGTAGGTATAATTGAATATTTGCTGCTAGATAGAAGGAGTAAGATTATGAAAGTTTCAGCATCGATTAAGAAACGCTGCGCAAAATGCAAAATTGTTAAACGCAATGGTCGTTTATATGTGATTTGTGAAAACCCGAAGCATAAACAGCGACAAGGATAAGGAAAAAATACAATGGCACGTATTGAAGGCGTTGACCTCCCACGCGATAAACGCGTTGAAATAGGTCTGAGATATATTTATGGCATTGGCCCAACCCGGGCACAAGAAATTATTGAATCGACAGGGGTCGATCCTGATTTGCGCGTGAAGGATCTCACCGATGGTGATGTTTCAAAGATGCGCGAATTCATCACAGGAAATTACACTGTCGAAGGTGATTTGCGCCGCCAGGTGCAGATGAACGTCAAGCGCTTGATGGAAATTGGCTCCTACCGGGGCCTGCGCCACCGACGTGGTTTGCCTGTGCGCGGGCAGCGCACCAAAACCAATGCGCGCACCCGTAAGGGTCCGAAGAAGACCGTTGCCGGTCGCGGCCGCCGCAGAGGCGTTGGTAAGAAGTAAACATAGCGAGTGAAAGCGCCGTTGTTACTGCCTGTCTGGGGTTCCTTCCTTTCTCCCCCGCGGCAAATCAGGCAATGCAATGGCATAGAAGAATGAGTTAGCGAGGTAAAATGGCAAAAAAACCACAACGATCGCGGCGAACGACAGGTTCGCGCAAAGTAAAGCGCCAGATGTCATCGGCTCAGGTGCATGTGTACGCTACCTTTAACAATACCATTATCACGGTGACAGATCAGCAAGGCAACACCGTATGTTGGGGAAGCGCTGGGTCAGCTGGATTTAAAGGCTCCCGGAAGAGTACACCCTTTGCCGCACGTTTGGCAACAGAACAGGTAATGAAGACCGCACAGGGCTTCGGCATCCAGGAAGTTGACATCATTGTCAAAGGACCTGGGCCGGGTCGTGAGGCGACCATCCGCGCGGTGCAAAGTATGGGTATCACCGTCCGCTCGATTGAGGATGTGACCCCAGTGCCACATAATGGTTGTCGGCCCCCGAAGAGACGCCGCGTCTAGAAGAGATTAAAGAGAGGAACTAAATGGCAAGATACACAGGTCCGGTATGTAAATTATGCCGGCGCGAAGGCGAGAAATTATTCTTAAAGGGCGAACGCTGCTTCACCCCGAAGTGCGCTTTTGAAAAGCGCAGCTATCCCCCAGGTGAGCATGGACGTTTTAGTGGACGAGCGAGCCGTCAATCGGACTACTCTCGCCAGTTGCGTGCAAAACAAAAGGGAAAGCGGATTTACGGTGTGCTCGAGCGTCAATTCAGACGTTATTTCAAAGAAGCACGCAGACGTCCTGGTCTGACCGGTTTGAACCTGCTTCAAATCTTGGAGTCCCGGTTGGATAATGTTGTCTACCGCTTGGGTTTTGCGGAAAGCCGAAGCCAGGCTCGCCAATTGGTGAACCATGGGCATTTTAAGGTCAATGATCGGCGAAATGATATTGCTTCGACGATCCTCAAGCCTGGTGACCGGGTTGCTGTACGCGATATTTCTAAGCAAAACGAATATTTCAAGATGTTGCGACAGGCAGGAGAATCGCGCACACCCCCAGCGTGGGTGGAGTCTGATCTGGATGCGCTCACCGGTCGGGTGATCCGATTGCCCGATCGTGCTGAAATTGATGGTAACTTGAATGAACAGCTGATCGTTGAGTATTACTCACGGTAAGGCTGGTCAATGGTATGCATAAGGATGCAATGGTAAGGGGTATGAGGTGACTGGAACAATTAGTATGGTAAAACCAAAAGTCGAACGGATCGCTGAAGCCCGAAACTATGGTAAGTTTTCGATCAGCCCACTGGAACGGGGTTTTGGGACCACAATCGGGAACGCGCTGCGTCGTGTGCTCTTATCTTCACTGGAAGGTGTTGCGATAACATCTATTCGAATGACAGATGTATTGCATGAGTTCAGTGATATTGAGGGTGTGCGTGAGGATGTCATCCAGGTGATCCTGCAATTTAAGCAATTGCGCATGAAGATGTACGATGTGGACGTATCCCATCTCCATTTAGAGGTCAGCGGCGAGGGTACGGTGACCGCGGCGGACATCATTTGTCCCCCGGAGGTTGAAATTATTAACCCAGATCTGTACCTGTTTACAGTTGACAGCAAACAGGCTAATCTTGAGATTGATATCACCGTTGAACGTGGCCGAGGTTATTCCCCCGCCAACGAACGCAGCGACCACCTGCCAATTGGTGAGCTGCCGGTAGATGCAATCTTTACACCTGTCCGTAAAGTCAACTGGACAGTCGGGTCAGCCCGTGTGGGTCAGAGCACCAATTATGACAGCCTGATGCTGGAGATTTGGTCAGATGGAACGATCTTACCTGAAGAAGCAATGATTGCATCTTCCAGGATCCTGATCGACCACCTGCGTTTGATCGCTGGAATCAGCGAAGAACTGCTGGCTGTGCCGATAGAAACGGCTGAACCAGTTGCAATGATCAACAGCGAAGCTGCTGAGATGCCGATTGAAAACCTTGACCTGACAGTGCGTGTCTTCAACTCTCTTAAGCGCACCGGGGTCGTCACTGTAGGCGATGTCCTCGAATTGCTTGATAAAGGTGAAGATGCGATCCTAGCCATTCGTAACTTTGGCGAAAAAAGCCTGGTTGAATTGAAAGAAAAGATGATTGAAAAAGGCTTTCTCGAAGGCGAAGTGGAAGAACTAATGGAGAATTGAGATTATGAGACACAAAGTAAAAGGCTATCGTCTCAATCGCAGCGGCGCTCATCGTACGGCGATGCGACGGACGATGATCCGACAATTATTTGAACACGAACGCATCAAAACGACGCTGCCCAAGGCAAAAATGATCCAATCACAGGCTGAGAAATTGATCACCCTGGCGCGTAACAGCCAAGATGTGGATGATATTGTGGCAGTCAATGCCCGCCGGAAAGCTGCTGCTGAATTGGGTAATGGCAGCGGTCCGATCGTGAAAAAATTATTTGATGATATTGGCCCCCGCTATACCAGCCGCAACGGTGGTTACACCCGGATTCTAAAATTGGGTCCCCGTTTGAGTGATGGCGCGGAAATGGCGTTGATTGAATTGGTTGAAGAGTAATCCGCCCGGATCAACAGACCGGATGGGTTTAGCACATTACAAAATTATTCTTGCATACAACGGCTCAGCTTTCGCAGGGTACCAGCGACAGGCCGAGGTTCGCACCGTCCAGGCTGAATTCGAGACTGCACTTCGCAAGATC
>Ga0209498_1001695_pt1 | contig 13466 bp, 14 predicted proteins | sample WalLakDeSediment_FD_184131 | JGI IMG/M metagenome (GOLD analysis project Ga0209498, IMG submission 184131) | Lake sediment microbial communities from Walker lake, Nevada to study Microbial Dark Matter (Phase II) - Walker Lake 11/02/13 Deep... | ecosystem: Environmental > Aquatic > Freshwater >...
ATTATGCGGCGCCCCCTGCGCCCACCTATAAAAGAGGTCAACCTCATCCACCCACCCCCACCCCCGCAGCGCCTCAGCCAACTCAACGTTCCCACAATAGTTATCCGACCCACTCCCCGGGCACCCCAACCCCTCACCGCCGCCGCTGTCGAGGTAGATCTGCAACCCGACCGGCGGCGCCTCGGCGTAGCTCGCAAGGATCGTCGGATTGCCGGCCGCGAAGCTGCCCCAGCCGACGGTCCCGGACATCGAGGCGACGTGGCCAAACAGCTCGGGGTAGCGCAAGCCGATGTACAAGCTGACCAGGCCGCCGAGCGAGGAGCCCATGACCGCGACCTGATCGGGCTCGCTCGCGATCGAATAACGCGAGGCCACAAAGGGCATGATCCCGTTGGCGAGGAAATCAGCGTATTCGTCGGCGCGCCCGCCATATTCGACGCCGTCGAGCAGGTCGCTGACCTGGGTGTATTCGTCGAAGCGCGCTGGGGTGTTGTCGATGCCCACGATGATCAGCGGCTCGAGGATCGCCATGTCGATCGCCTCTTCGACGGTGTCGCTGACCCGCCAGCCGCCGAACAGCGCGTTGGGGGCGAACAGGTTCTGGCCGTCGTGCATGTACAAGACCGGCAGGCTCGGCGTCGCTTCGGCGCCAGGCGGGAGGTAGACCGTCAGCGTGCGCGGGGCGAGCTCGCCGACGGCCTCGGCGAAGCCGGGCCAGCGCTCATGGTGGCCGCGATCGGGCAGCGCCCCGATCTGCGAGTATTCGCCAAACTCGTCCCAGGCGAACCGCCGCGCGAGCGGGTCGGCGAAGTATTCGCTGCCGCCGCGGACCAGCTTGTACAAACCGATCGCCTGATCGACGGTGAGCAGGGCGTAGTAAAACCCCGGCGCCGCCTCTTGGAGCGGGTCCGCGTTTGGGTCCCAGCCGTTGAACTCGCCCGCCACCGACAACAGCTGCCCGGCCGCGCCGCGGTGGACGACGGCGAGCTTGCCCGATTCGACGATCGGGAACCCGGACGCGCCGTAGCTGACGCTGTCGATGAATTCATCGATCAGACCGGCCTGCGCGCTGGGATCGGGCTCGCCCGCCAACGCGTCGAGCAACGCGCTGAGCCGCTCGCAATCGCCGAGCTCGCCGCCGCTAGGAAGATCGGAGAGCGGCGAGCCGGTCTCGGTCTCGGTCTCGCCGGGATCGCCGGTGTCGACCTCGGCGCTCGTGTCGCTCGTGCCCCCGCCGTCGCCGACCACGGCCGGCTCCGCGCAACCACCCGCGAGCCAAACGAGCGCCCCCAAGCGCGCTGACAATCGTCGCATCACTCGCTCACCTCGAGGATCAAGCCCTCGTCGACCCACCGGCGCAACCACCCGGCGACCTGCGTCGGACCAGCCGCTTCGCCCGAGGCCGCGGCGCAGATCTCTAGGAATGTTCGGCCGCCAAACAGCGCGAGCAAGGCCCGCGCTTCGGGGTCCTCGACCTCGCGGTGGTGAATGTTCATATCCTTTCGCCAGATCAAGGTGTGCCCTGGCCGCGGCGGGTGAAGCCGGCGGGCGACCGTCAGCGGCTCGCCGGCGCGGCACAGGGCGAACATCGGCGAGAACGGCCGCGAGGTCGCGCGCAGCCGGGCGGTCTTGCTTGCGACGAAGCGCAGCTGCGGCCAGCGATCGAGCTCGATGTCCGCGAGCGCCTCGGGCTCGAGCGGGCGCTCATCGGCGAAGTCGAGGATCTGCGCGCGGTCGAGCTCGATCACCGCGACCTCGACGAGTTCAGGCTCTCGCTCGCGCTCTTGCGCCAAGAACCGGGGGAAGTCCCGGGAATAGCGGCGCAGATCGGGCTCGCACGCCGGACAGGCCAGGACATAGTCGGTCACGAGGTTGTGAAATTGTACGTGGCCGAGCATCCACGCGACCATCGGGAAGTGCAGCTCGAGCACGCCGGCGAGCCGCCAATAATAGTCATTGGCGTAGACCTCGAGGCGCTGGTTTCGGGTGAAGCTCGCGGTCTCGGCGAAGGTCGCGTTGACCCGCTCGCGGACGGCGACGGGCGCGGCCTCGAGCATGTCGACGGCCCCGGTCGGGAAGCTGATCGCCCGCCACAGCAGGGCCTGGCTCTCGCCGAGGTCCTCGGTCCCGAGCGCCGCGCTGGCCCGGGTCAGGGCGTCGAGATCGACCCGCGCCGGGCGGCGCTCGGGGGCGACTCGCTCGTCGGCCGCGAGCCCGCAGACCTCGCGGGCGATCGCGGCGGCGGTGCGCTGCTGCGCGCGCAATTCCTCCCACTCGGGCGGGTCCTCGTCCCATTCGACGAGCGAGGAGATCGGCCCCCAGCGGGTTAAGGCCTCGCGGTACAGCGCCCAAACCTCGTCGGGGACCGGGCCGAGGTGCGAATCGAATTTGTAATTGTCACGGTCGCTGTGGTTGGCGAGGTGCAGCTGCCAAACCCGCTCCCCGGGGATCCCGGCCAGGTACGCGTGCGGATCCCAGCCATGGTTCGCGCAGCTGACGATGATGTTGTTGAGGTCGAGCAGCAGCAGGCAATCGGTGCGGGCGCACAGCTCCCCTAAAAATTCCCACTCGCTCAGCTCGTCGGCGACAAAGCTGGCGTAGGTCGAGATGTTCTCGAGCACCAGCTGGCGACCAAGGGCGTCTTGGACCCGAGCGACGCGCTCGGCGACCGCGGCGAGCGAGGCTTGGGTGTGGGGCACGGGCAGCAAGGCGTGGGTGTGCTTGCCGTCGATCGTCGACCAACACAGGTGATCGGACACCCACGCGGGCTCGACCCGATCGATCAGCCGGCGCAAGTTGCTGAGGTACTCGGGGTCCGGGGCGTCGAGCGAGGCGACCCCGAGCGAGACCCCGTGGAGCACGATCGGGACCTGCTCACGGGCGCCGTCGAGCACCCGCAAGGGCCGGCCGCCCGCGCCCAGAAAATTCTCGCTCACGAGCTCGAGCCAGTCGACGTCAATCGCCCCGCTCGTGGCGCCCGCGAGCGCGAGCCCGTAGTGCCGGGTCCGCAGCCCGACGCCGTGGCCAAGGTAGGGGCGCGTCACCACGGCCAGCAGTGTAACCTAGGGCGGGCGCCTGCCGCTCTTCGATCATGACCCACACCAACAAGCAGTTCATGTCCGCGTTTGCCCTGTCCGCCGCCGCGTTGTTCGTCGGCGGATGCAAGGACAAGCCCACCGAGATCCCCGGCGAGACCCCGACCACCTCGATCGAGGAGCAGGTCAAGTGCTTCGGCATCAACGACTGCAAGGGCGAGAGCGTCTGCGGGGTCAAGAAGCCCGAGCTCGGCATCGATCACGCCTGCGCCGGCGAGAACGACTGCCAGGCCAAGGGCTGGATCAAGGTCACCCGCAGCGAGTGCGAGGCCAAGAGCGGCGAGGTGCTCGGCAAGCTCTGATCTGAGTCAGCGGCCGCGGCCCTCGACCTGCTGCAACATCTGCCAATTGTTGTAGGCGAGCATCCCGAACAAGATCGCCAGGAACAGGCTCTGCCACAGGGCCAGGGCGACGATCGCGATGACCCCGGCGGTCCCGATGCCGAGCTTTAGGCTCACGGCCCACGCGTCACGGGGGCGGTACTTCTCGATGATCGCCTTGGCGATGCCGCCGCCGTCGAGCGGCTGCACGGGCGCGAGGTTGAGCAGGCCGTAAAAGATGTTCACGTAGAGCATGAACAAGACGAACAGCTCGAGCCGCCCGCCGCCGGCGAGGAAGCTTGGGCCCGAGCCGAGGTCGATGCCGACCCCAGGCAACGGGATGCTGTGACCGGTGAGCAGGACCGCCGCGATGATGATGCCGCCGAGGATGAAGCCGGCGCCGGGGCCCATGAAGTCGATGATGATCCGCGACTTTCGGGTGTGGCGCGTGGGCGTGTAGACGGCGAGGCCGCCCATGCTGTAGAGGATGATCCGCGGCGGCCAGCCGTGAGCCCGCGCGGCGAGGGCGTGGCCGAGCTCGTGGACGAGGATCGAGACGAACACCGCCGCGGTCCACAGGCCCATGCCCACGAACACGTTGACGTGCGGGAGGCCGCCGACCGCGATGGCGCCGAACACGATCGAGATCAGCCAAAACAGCGGGTGCACGCGAACGGGGATGTCTCCGATCGAGAAGTGCACGTCGAACTTGGTCGTGTTGGGCTCGGCGAGGAACACGTCGGCAGCTTAGCAGCCTTCGCGGCCAGCGGCGCGACCGGGCCCGGCGCAGGCTTGCCCGCGGCGTAGGCCCCGGTGAGCGCGGACGCGACCGGGTCGAGCGCGCGCCCCGGGTGCCAAAAGGCTCCAATTGAGCCCTCGCCGAAGCTCGCTTCGCGCCGCAATCGAGCTGCAATTATTAGACTTTATTAGGCGGGCTGGCGCCGCGCGGCGGCGCCATCGCCGGTATGGCATTTGCTTCATCGCCAGCGCATGAGCAAAACCACCGCGCCAAAGGCTGTTAGACAATGAATGGTGCACACCGCAATCCATCGCAACAACTGTCCTCACCACGCTCCCTCGGTCGCTCGCTGCCAGCCTTGGCGGTCGGCCTCGCAGCCAGCTTTTGGGCCCCGTTGACGCTCGCGGCCCCGGGCGAGGACCCCGACGATGAGTTTCAACGACAGCCCGCCGTCGACCCAGCCGCCGACCCGGCCGTGCAACAGCGGCCCATCGAGCAGCGGCCCATCGAGCAGCGGCCCGTCGAGCGCGAGCGCCAACGCGGCGTCCACCCGGCGTCCGGCGGATACTTGAACGTCTCCCCGGGGCTCGTGCAGATCCCCCTCAACGACGGCAACGTCGGCTACCAGTGGGGTTTAGGGGGCGGCTACATGCTGCGGACCGACGGGCTGTTTGCGATCGGCCTTGGCGCCAACTTCGAGCACGGGATCGGTGATCTCGGCATCGAACAGCCCTACGTCCGGCCCATCGATCACCAGCTCCGCGCGCAGTTCGAGATGACCCCCGGCGTGCTGCTCGCCAATGATCGGGTGTTCTTGCACGCGGTCGTTGGCGTCGGCTATGCCGCGCTGCTGCAACGCTGGGAGCGGGCCGACACGATCGACACCGACGTATTCCACGGCGTCGCGTTCAGCCCCGGCGTCGGGATCAGCTTTCGCGTGTTCGCGAACATGTCGGTTGGCGCCCAAGTCGGCGCTAACTTGCAATGGTTCGAGCTGCGCAACACGGCCTTTACCGCCCACAACATGGACGTCAAGGTCTTGCTGGGCTGGATGTTCTAATTCAGGCTGAACCGCGCGGGCGCTGGCCAGCCGCGACCACAGCGGACGCGTGAGCCGCAGGGCGAGGAAGGTCAGCGCCGGCCCGGCGGCCGTCCGCGATCCACTCCCATCCGCGCTGGCCCAGCCCGGTTCACTTGTTGGCGCCGCAGGCCGGACAGCGGGTGTCGCTGAGCTCGATGTAAAAAGTCGTCTCGCAGTACGAACAGGTGTTTTGTTCGGGCAGCGCGGCCCCGGCGACGTTGGGGTGCCGCGGAGTGATCGGCGCGGGACCTTCGGAGAAGCTCTCGGCGACCGCCACCAACGCGTCGAGCTGCGCCCGAATCGTTTCGGCGACCGGGAGCTGAGCCTGGGGGCCGACGAACGCCACGGCCTCGAGCCGCTGGTGCTCGATGCGAATGTGCGAGGCCCCGAGTCGGTGCGCGGCGATCAGCCGCTCGCGACCGGTCGCGTCGAGGCTGTCCCAGGACGCCTGGAAGGCGGGCAGGTCGGAGCGAAACGCAGTGATGGCCAGGCCCGGAGCGATCTCCGGCGTGACCACGTCGCTGGCATCGTCCTCCCAGAACTCGTCGTCACCCTCGGCTCGGGCTTGCGGCGGGCCGATGATCAGGTGCCCGCGGCGGTTGATGAACTTGACCCGCAGATCGACGCAGCCGATATCGTCGAGCTTGGCAGCGATCGGTCGGCCGCGGAGGTTGCCGCGGAGCTCAGCCTCGCGCAGCTCAGGGTTGGTGCGAACGCCGGCCTTGTCGCAGCCGGCCTTGACCTGCTCGAGCTCGCTGCCCAGCCAGCTGATCCGTGCGCCCGAGTCCATCGCCTCCCACTCTTCGTAGGTCGGCATTCGTGGATCGGGTTCGGCGGGCTTGGAGCGGCGAAAAAAATCGAAGATGCCCATGCGCGACTCTACTCTCGCATGCAGTCGATCGGCAACGATCGAGGGCCGGACCGACGCGCTCAGCGTACTCGGCTCGACCTGCCGACACGTCGAGAACGGAGCACCATCGCCGAGCCAGCCGTCGGTGAGGTGCCATCGCTCGAATTTTACACAAACCGGACCCACCGCGTGGCCCTCGACGGGTACCCTCAGGCCATGTCCGTTCGACCCCCCTGGGCCCCCAAGCTGGCTCGCACGGCCGCGCTCGCGCTCTCGCTCGGGCTCGCCTCGTTCGTGATCGTCCACGCGCAGTTCGGCTGCGACTCACCGGTGAGCAACGCTCCGCCGGCCAAGACCGACGCCAAGCCCGACGCCAAGCCCGACGCGGAGCCGTCCGACGCGGAGCCGTCCGACGCGGTGATCGAGGCCCAGCCAACCGAAGCCCAGCCGGCCACGCCCAGCGACGACGCGCCCGCCCCCGGCCCGGTGTTCATGCCCGCGAGCAAGTCGGGCGGCGACTTCGGGGCGATGCCCTTCCCCGGCGAGTTAACCCCCACTCAACAACAAGCCCCGCCGCCAAAATGATCGATGCCCTGACCTCGGCGGCCTACGCCTTGCTGTGGATCGCGGCGATCTTCGTGCCGCTCGAGTGGGCGCGACCGATGTGGCCGCAGCAACGACGGCTGGGTCGGGGGGCCGCCACCGATCTGGCGTTCTTCGCCGGCCAGCACCTGTTGTTCGGGGCCCTGGTCGTGTGGCTGTTCTCGAGCGCGATCGATCTGCTCCCGCGGCCCGACGCGCTCGCGGCCGTGCAGGCCGGCTTCGCTGACCAGCCGCTGTGGCTGCGGACAATCGCGGTGCTGATGCTCGGCGACCTCGCGATGTATTGGGGCCACCGCCTCCAGCACCGCAGCCCGTTCTTGTGGCGTTTTCACGCGATTCACCACACCGCCGAACAGCTCGACTTCCTCGCCGCCCACCGCGAGCACCCGCTCGACGGGCTCTACACGCAATTTTTCATGAACATCCCTGCCGTCCTGCTCGGCTTCTCGTTCGAGGGCCTGCTCGGGCTGGTCGCCTTTCGGGGGCTGTGGGCGACCTTCATCCACTCGAACGTCGACGTCCCGCTCGGACCGCTGGCGCTCGTGTTCGGCTCGCCGAAGCACCATCACCTCCATCACCTGCGCGACCGCGAGGTCGGCAATTATGCCAACCTCGCGCCCTGGATCGATCTGCTGTTTGGCACCTATCGCCACGGCGACACCAACCCGACCGACCTCGGCCTCGACACGCCCGCGCCGAGGACCTATCTAGGCTTGCTCGCCTACCCCTTCGTCCGGAAGCGCAGGTGAGATAGAGTCCGCGCATGCGCTCCCAGGCGCGATCCCAGCGCTCAGCCGGTCGAGCGAAATGAGAAAGTCGAGCAGTCGGCGACCTTGCCATCGGTGTCGAAGCACACGTAGCTGCCAGTCTCGAGCGTCTTGCCGGCGATCTTTTGATCGCCGTCGAGTTGACACTGGCGCAGCTTGACCCCGTCTTCGTGCAAGTAGTTCAAGTAGCCCTTGCACGTGATCCCGCCGATCTCGACGCCCTCCTCGACTTCAAAGCGGTCGAGCCGGGTGCCCTCGCCCTCCCAGAAGCTGACCCACGAACCGCTCGGGATCTCGATCTCACCGAACTTGTGGGCTTTGCCGAGCTTGCAGCGGCTCAACGCGCCATCCTTGCGTAGCGAGAGCGTACCGTTGCAAGGGACGCCTTCGATCACGACCTCCCCGCTCGTAAAGCAGTAGTCGAGCTTGCCGTCGCCGAACAGGCCGACGACGTAGCCGGCGCCACACTTGACCGAGCCGATCTGCGTGTCGGCTTCGACGTTGAAGGTGACCATGCGGCCCTCGGCGTCGAAGGTCAGGTCGCTCGACTTGACCTTGAAGCCTTGAATCTCCATGGCCTCGGTCAGCTTGCACCGCTGCTGGCCGGGGCCCCCGGCCGGATCGATCGGATCACCTTCGCACTTGCACTGCGGACACCAGGCTACGAAAGCGTCCGCGTCGGCTTCGTCACCCGCAGCATCGTCTCCGCCCGGCTTGTCCCCCGCGGCTGCCTCCGGCTCATCGCTCGCCGCGGCCTTGTCCTTGTCCTTGTCCTTGTCTGCGGCGCCCTTGTCTGCTTTATCGCATCCGCCCAAGGCAAGAGCGCCGGAAAGCATGAATATCGTGATGATTGATTGTTGCTGAATTCGCATGGTTCTCCCAACGTACAAGCGCAAGCGCCGCCGATCTGGTCGATGCTATCATAGTTTCTGGCACGCGGGGACACTATTTGGCCGCTCGCGCCGGTTAATTGAGCCCGCGCAAGACACGCATAGCTGCTTGGGCGGGGTCGAGACGGCGGCTTGCTGGTCTCGAGTTCGAGGCCGTCGGCGGCGTCGATTTGCAAAAGCAGGCGCAGCGGAATCGGCCTAGCACCCCGTGGTGCAATCCCTCACGCCGCCTCGCTTGGTCTTTCCGACGAGGGCGTTGTCGCCGAAACTTGCAGTTTGGCAAGTACGCCCGGTACAACTGCGTTTCGGCTCCTAGGAGGCCTCGCCGGAAATCCCGGCGCGAGGCGACGCGATGGATTGCGCCACGGGCTGCTAGGCTCGGTGTCGATGTCGCAAGCTGACCACCCCCAGGACGACTCGGTCGTCGCCCAGCTCGTCGCTGCGCTCGCGCGCGAGGGCGAGTACGTCGACGACGGGCAGTTCGAAATCGACCTCGCCGCCGCCGCGAGCTTGGCCCGCTACCAGCTCGCCGACCCGAGCCTGTGGCCGGTGTTCCTGGTCGAGGCCGCGGTCCTGCTCGGGGCTTCGGAGATCCGGTTTGGGTTTAGCGGCTGGGTGATCGAGGCCGAGCTCGTTGGCGCCCGCGTCGAGCCTCGGCTCGTCGACGAGGTCGAGCGGCTGACCAGGTCCGAGGGCCACCGCGGCCGCGATCCGGCCAAGCTGCTCGGTGTCGCCTGGCGGGCGGCCTGCGCTCGGTCCGGTGATCAGCTGACGCTCGAGGCCGTCGGCGAGGATCGCCAGGGTCGTCGACGGCGCTGGACCGCGGCCGGCGAGCTGAGCCGCTCGGACTGCGAGGGCGAGCCGGGCCTGCGGCTGTGGCTGCGCTTCGCCGCCGATGCGAGCGAGCCGGGCGAGGCTGAGCGGGCGTGGTTGCTGCGTCGCTGCCGGCCGTCGAGCTTCCCGGTGTTCATCGACGATCAGCGGATCTCGCTCGGCTGGGTCGGCGTGTTCGGGAGCTTCGGCGTCACTCGGGTCACCACGCAGGTGCCGATCGAGCGCGACGGCCAGACGATCGGCGTCGCCGGGCTGCACGAGAATCCGCCGGACGGGAGCCGCGTGCTGCTCCTGCAAAACGGCGTCGTCGTCGAGGAGCTGAGCTTCCTGGTCGCGACCCGGGCGTTCATTGCCGCGGTCGAGGTCGAGGCCGATCGTGACTTGTCCCTGAGCCGCTTCGTCCGCGGGCCCGCGCTGGCGAGCGCGATGGCGGCCGTGCAGGCGGCCTATCCCGAGGTTCGCGAGCAGGCGCTCGCGGCCGCCCGCCGCCTGCAGACCGCGCTGGTGGTGCCGGAGCCGAACCTGGTCGACGACGCCGATCGCGAGGCCGATAAGCTCGCGCTGAACCAGGCCATCCGCAGCCCCGCCAAGATCGCCGGAGGCGTGGCGGCCTCGCTCGGCGCGGTGTTGTTGGCGATGACCGTGCAGGCGGGCGCCGGCGCGTGGACCATGCTGCCGGTGCTGCTGCTCGGGGTCGGCTTGTTCCTGCTGTTTGGTGCCGAGCTCGGCTAGCAGCCCCTCACGACCCAGTCTGGATATTTAAATTATGTATGCTCGCCTTACTGCTCGCTCCGGCCGACGCCAAAGCGACCTACCGCGACCTCTGCACTTCCAGTCCCGGCGCGTGCCAGCACACGGGACCAGACGCCCCAGTGCTCGCTGCGGACGTGTGCCACGGATCCACCGGCGCCTGGCGACATTCTCTGCCCTTTCGGCCAACCGTTTTCGCTCGCTGGGTGACATGCTGAGTATGCTGCCATGAGCCCGGTCGCCGTCGCCCCTCTCGGCTGCGGCTTCCGCTCGTGCGAGCGGGTCATCAGGCTTGAACATTTGGGAGACAGAAAAGCCAGTGCGTTCGCCAACCTCCACCCCTCCGATCGTACATTACGCCGAGCGCGTCGCGGGCGTTGGCCAGACAAATTTGCGATTCGCTCACAGCAGCCGCGACCACAGCGGATGCGTGAGCCGCAGGGCGAGGAAGGTCAGCGCCGGCCCGGTCTTGTTCTTGCTGCGCAAGAACCGGTACTGGCCCAGCAAAAACGCCGGACTCAAGAACGCGTCGGCGAGGACCACGGACTCGCGGGCGTTGATCGCCTCGAGCTCGGCGCGGCTGCGACCCAAGGGGTAGGTGCGCTCGCGGCCGTCCGCGATCCACTGCCGGGCGATGCGTTGGGCCTCGTCCATGAGCTGCTCGTGGGCGACCACCCATTGGACCAGGCCAATGTCGAGGGCCTCTCGCGCCGTCGGTGTCCAGCCCTCCTCGCCGAGCATCCGCGCGGCGTTTTGCTCGCCGAGGAGCTCGGGGAACACCACGCTCGAGCAGCCCTCCGGGGTCACGCCGAGGCGGGCGAAGGGCGTGGAGAAGCTGGCCCGTTCGGACGCGACGATGCCGTCGCACAGCGTCGCTGAGGTCGTGCTCGCGCCGATCGCCGGGCCGTTGGCGGCGATCAGGATCGGCTTGGGGAAGCGCAAGAAGCAGTCGAACAGCGCGCGGTTGCCCTCGATGATGGCGGCGTGGATCCGCTTGGGATGTCCAAGCTGCAGGGCCCCGCTGAGGTTCACGCCGGCGCAGTAGTAGGGGTCGCTGCCGGTCAGGATCAAGACCTTGGTCGCGTCGTCCTCAGCGGCCGAACGCAGCGCCGCGTGCACGGCCCCGAGCATCGCTTCGGTCCAGCCGTTGAGCTTCTTGGGGTTGTTCATGGTCAACGTCGTAACGCCGTCGACCGTGGTTCGAAGCAAGATGTCGTGCGACACGGGCAGAGCCTACCCGAGCTCGCGTAGGCGGGCAGCCCTGTGCCGCTGCCAGAACCCTAAAATATGCGCTATGGGTCGAGGCGCTGTGAACCGCAGCGGCTGCGCTCAGACGGCTCGGGCCCGGTGATCGTCGCGGGGATTAGCCTGGGCGGCTGGTCGACCAACCTCCACCACGCGGCGTTCGCCAGCGCAGACGCGAGCGCACCGATCTTCGCCGGCGCCGCGCTGGCCGAGACCTTCTTGACCGCCGCCGGGGCGCTCGCGGCCCCCGAGCTGGTTCGCGCGGCGTTGAACTTCGAAGCCAGCTTCGCGCAGGGCGACCAGGGGCGCGTGCACCCCTTGCTCGCTCGCCATGATCAGTACATCGACCTCGACCGCCAGTCGGCGAGCTACGTCGGCGTTGATCTGCACGTGATCGAGGCGGGCCACGTCACCGGCACCCTCGATGCTGCTCGTCTGCGAGCGCACCTGCTCGAGGTTGTGAGTGCGGCCTGAGCCGGGTGCTCGCCGGGCACAGACGGCGGCTACGGGGCCTCCTTGGCCAACAATTGAACGGGCAAGAGCTGGACCTCGCCGTCCGATTTGAAATTTTACTCGCGTAGCTGCCTAGCGAGCTCCTCCCAGCGGTAGCGGCTCACATCGATGACCGGGTGCACCCACCCGCAGGCGCTGCATCGCCGCAGGGACTCCTCTGCATTGAAGGCCCGGGAGCCGGCGAGGTAGCCCTCTTGCGAGAAGGTCTGCGCCGTGTCGAAGACATGTCGATGGAGCTCGTTTGCGCAGGACTCACAGTACCAGGCGACGCCCTCGAGGCCGGCCTCACGGGCCTTGTAGCGCATGATGACGGACTCGGTCTCGGGCACGAGGCGCGTGGGCGTGCCAGCGGGGACGTAGATGTGATCGCCGGGCTCGAGCGGGAACGAGCGGACGCTCGTGAGCTCGAGCTGGATTCTTCCGGTCCCCGAGAACACTACGATCAATGTATCTTTTTCACAGATGAGGTAAAAGGGCTGGGGCTCCTGGTTGCGACTCATGTACAGTTGGGTCTGAGTCGCGTCGGGGAGCATTGGGCGCTCATCATAGGCGCCGAGCTTGCCGGCCTCCCGGAACACCATGAAGGTCTTTTTGCGGGGCAGGGTCATGTTATTGGGCCTCCTTGGGGCTCGCGGCGGCGGCCAACTCGAGCTTGGCGAGAGCCATGATCGCGGACTGCGAGGCGTAGTGATCCCAGCCCCAGATGTCGATGGGGAAGGGGTCGTTGACGTGACCGCAGGCCGAGCAGGTGCGCAGCGCCGGATCCTCGTTGAACTCGCGCAGGATGCCCGGGAGCTGGGCGGAGCCGGCGAAAGGGTGGTCGATCTCGCGGGCGTCGACGGGCGTAGCACCGTCCCACTCGCCCTTGAACAGCGGCTTGCGGCACTCCGAGCAGAGCAGGCTGATCGCCTCGGGCTGGGCCTGGCCGTGCTCGAGCTGCCGCTGGGTCACCGTGAACAACGCGAACGAGCCCGCCTTGGTCTGGTCCTTGAGGAAGGAATTGACCCCGTGGACGCGACCGCCGTTGTAGACCTGCCCGGTCGCGAGGGTCGCGCCCTGAGCGACGAACGCGATGATAATCTCATCGACCGAATTGTGGTGGTAGAATTGACCATAATCGCGGCCGGGGCCGCCGATGAACAACGACGCGGCGGGGACCATCGCGCCCGGGTGCATGTAGGGGAACAGCGGCGCGAGCGTGGTGTTGGCCTGCTGCATGATGTGCAGCACGTTGGCCCGCAGCGGCGGCCGATCGGCCCGAGGTCGGGGGATGACGAGGGTCGCGAGGCCGCTCATGTGCTGCTCAACCGGCCCATCTGTTGGAGCATGCCGACCATCTCGTCGAAGGACTGGCTAAACTGGATCTCGTGGATCTCCTCGAAGGCCAAGCCGAGCTCCTCGAACTGCTCAACGAGCGCCTCGCGGTTGTCCGCCTCGTAGATCGTGACGATGAAGCCGGTCCCGAGGTTGACGTAGGCCTGCTTGAAGGTCGCGAGCGTGCCAGCGTGCACCTCTACGGCGCTCTCGACCCACTGCTCTTGCAACAACCCCGGAGCGCGATGAACTGTGATGTACTGCGGCATGCTCTACCTACGGTTTGGAACCCGCTGAGAGTATTGCTGCCCGAACCGCGCCAGGTCAACCCTTGATTTAACCCGCGTGGTTGAAAGTTGCGCGGCCGTCACGCCTTCACGCGCAGCATCTTGGGGTCGTAAAGCGGCGCCAACGAGGCGATCGCTTGGTGGCGCCGGTCAGCGATCTCCACGGTCCAGCTGCCGG
>Ga0209498_1001696_pt1 | contig 13466 bp, 5 predicted proteins | sample WalLakDeSediment_FD_184131 | JGI IMG/M metagenome (GOLD analysis project Ga0209498, IMG submission 184131) | Lake sediment microbial communities from Walker lake, Nevada to study Microbial Dark Matter (Phase II) - Walker Lake 11/02/13 Deep... | ecosystem: Environmental > Aquatic > Freshwater >...
CCGCGTGGAGCCGCTCGTGTTTGGCGGCGGGCAGGAACGGGGGATGCGGAGCGGCACGCTCGATGTGCCGGGAATCGTGGGCCTCGCCGAGGCGGCGCGGCTGGCGGGCCTGGAACTCGCCGAGGAGGCCCCGCGGATGCGGCGGCTGCGGGACCTTCTCTGGACCCGGCTTGCCGCGGGCATTGCCGGCCTCGAGCTCAACGGCCCCGCGCTCGACGCAGTCGACTCCGGGGGCCAGCCCGTGCGGCTCGTCAACAACTTGAACGTGCACATTCCCGGGGTGGACGGCCAGACGCTTCTGGCGATGCTCGCCGGTGAAGGCCTGGCCATCTCCTCGGGAAGTGCCTGCTCCTCCGAGAATCCCCGGCCGAGCCACGTGCTCATGGCGCTCGGCCGCGACCCAGACCAGGCTCGCGCGAGCCTGCGATTTGGCCTGTCCCGATTTACAAGCGAGGCGGAGATCGACGACGCGGCCGCCCGGATTGGGGCGGGGGTTGCCCGGCTGCGGTCTCTCTAAGGGCGGCCTTTGCCTTTTCCGGGCCGAAGGCTAGACTTTTCGCAGTGCGGGCTGCGAATTGTCTCGCCGGTCTCAAAGCCGCCAGCACACAACAGACTTTACTGCCCTCGCTTCCAGGTATTTCCCCCGTTCGCACAGGAGACGTCTCGCCATGTCGGTCATGCTCACGGAAAAGGCCGCCTCCGAGGTCAAGAAGATCATCGTCGACCAGCAACTCACTCCCGAAACGGTCCTGCGGGTGGGCGTGGCGGGGGGCGGCTGCAGTGGCTTCAGCTATTCGCTCGGCTTCGACACCCAGGTCGATCCGGCCGCCGACACGATCAAGGAACAGCACGGCATCAAGATCGTGGTCGATAAGAAGAGCGACCTGTTTCTCGATGGCACGACGCTCGATTTTCACGAGGGGATCGACAAGCGCGGCTTCACGTTCATTAATCCCAACGCGAAGAAGAGTTGCGGATGCGGCAGTTCGTTCCAGGCCTGACGCGGCCGGACTGCGGCGATGGCCAAACGAGGTGAGGGTGGAGGGCCGGCGCCGGTGAATGACGTGACGAGGGCCGACCAGGTGCATGACAAGGTGCACATTGTCGGCATCGGTGACGATGGCGTCGAGGGAATGACCGCTCAGGCTCGGCGGCTCGTCGAGGATGCGGAGGTGCTCATCGGTCCCGATGCCTGCGGTGGCCTGTTGCCCGCCGCCATTCGCGACCGTCTCGAGGCCGCCGCCAGCCTCGACGAACTGGTCGAGCGGATCGAGGCCGCGGCTGGCCGCCGGACGGTGGTGCTCACCTCAGGCGACCCGCTCTTCTACGGCACGGCCCGCTACGTCTGCGGGAAGCTCGGCAAGGACCGCTTCGAGGTCGTGCCCCACGTCAGCAGCATGCAGTTGGCCTTCGCCCGGGTGAAGGAATCCTGGGAGGAGGCCTTCCTCGCCAACCTGGCCGGGCAGTCGATCGAGCGGGTGATCGATCGGGTTCGCACGAGCGAGACGGCCGGGCTGTTCACGAGCGAGCAGTGGCCTCCGGCTGCCGTCGCCCGAGCGCTTCTCGAGCACGGGATCGACTCCTTCCAGGCCTACGTGTGCGAGAACCTCGGCTCGCCCGACGAGCGGGTCACGCAGGGAAGCCTGGCCGACATCGCCCGCGAGGTGTTCGGGCCGCTCAACGTGATGATCCTCGTGCGGCGGGCGAAGGTGCCCGAGGCGGCAGGCGGTGCTGGCCGCCGGCTGTTCGGCAATCCCGACGAGTGCTTCCTCCAGTCGCGGCCCAAGCGGGGCCTGCTCACGCCCGCCGAAGTGCGGTCGCTGGCGCTCGCCGAACTTGGTCTCGAGCCCACGAGCGTGGTCTGGGACGTAGGCGCGGGCTCGGGCTCAGTGGGCCTCGAGGCGGCCCGGCTGGCCCGCGAGGGGAAGGTGTATGCGATCGAGATGGATCCCGACGACCACGCGCTCATCCTCGAGAATGCCCGCCGGTTGGGCGTGGCCAATCTGCATGCCGTGCTCGGCCGGGCCCCCGAGGCCTGGGCCGATCTGCCCGCTCCCAATGCGGTCTACGTGGGGGGCAGCGGCCGCGACGTGGCGATGCTCGTCGAACTGGCCTGGGGGCGGCTGGCCGCCGGTGGCCGGCTCGTGACCGCCTGCAACTCGATCGAAAATCTGGCCGCTGTCCACTCCCTTCTGCGGGCCCGCTCGGCCGACGCCGCCTACTGGATGGTGAACATCGCCCGCGGCTACGAGCAGATGGACCGGATCCGGTTCGAGGCGATCAATCCCGTGTTTCTGATCGCCGCCACGAAGCCGGCATCCGGTTGACACGTGCATGAAGACGCCATCCCTGCCCGAACCGCTCGACGTGATCGCCGTCGGCGCCCATCCCGACGACGTGGAGATCGGCTGCGGCGGCACGCTCGCCCTGCTCGCAGCGCAGGGCTTCCGCGTCGGGATCATCGACCTCACCGACGGCGAGCCCACGCCCCGTTCGAGCGGCCCGGCCGAGCGGCTCGCCGAGGCGGCTGCGGCGGCGAAGGTGCTCGGGGTGGTTCATCGCGAGACGCTCGCCTTCCCCAACCGACGGCTGTTCGACGACTTCGAGGTGCGGGTCGAGTTGGCCACGATCTTCCGCCGGTGGCGGCCGCGGCTCGTCCTCGGCCTGGCCGACAAGACGCCGCTCGCCTCGCCCGACCATGCCCAGGCGGTGGCGATCACCGAGGCGGCCGTCTTCTACTCCAGGCTCACGAAGTGGGATGAGAAGTTTTCCGGTCTTCCAGTCCACACCGTGCCGCAGCTGCTCTGCTACTTCCTGTTCGCCGGTGTGCCGAGTGTGCCGCCTGGCCATTGGCCGCTGGTAGTCGACATCGCCGGCCAGCTCGACGCCAAGCTCGAGGCGATCGGCTGCTACCGCAGCCAGTTTCCGCCGGAGAAGGCCTTCATCTATCCGCGGGTGCGGGCGATGGCCGAGACGGTGGGGCTGATGGCCGGCTGCGCAGCCGGCGAGCTGCTTGCGAGCAGCCGGATGCCGCTGACCACCAATCCCATGCAGACGCTGTTTCCGGCGTCGCCGGGCTAACGCGGGCGGGCTGCCTGATCGGGTCGGACTACCCCGCTCCGATCGTGGACCACGCCGCGGCCGTCCGGGAGGCGAAACGTCGGCTGGCTGCTGTGCGGGGCGATGCGCGGGCCCTGCGCTCGCTTGCGAGGCCGGCGAGAGAGCACCTGACGCAACCCCTTGCGTGGGTCGGGGTTGGCCGTGCCATCTCGCCGGACGTTCGCTACGGGCATCCTGCCCTGCGCTCACTCCACGCAAGCTCGCTTCGGCATCCTGCCTCTCGCTCGCTTGCGAGGCCGGCGAGAGAGCACGGGCAACCCCGACCCCTGACCCTTCCCCGCCCCGATGCTACCAACGGGCCTCGACGCCGAGATTGGCACCGTGCAGAAACAGCACCCCGTTGTCATTGATCCTCGCCCCGCTATCGGCGAAGGTACCGAAGTCGTATTGGGTCGGGGCCAGGGCGGCGCTTGTAAGCCAGTAGCAGTTGTAACCGGCTCGGATACCCCAAATGTCGGTTACCCGGTAGATGAGCGACCCGTTCAAGCCGCCGATGAAGCCCACGCCGGCATCGCGGGCTGACTGCCCCGGACGCACGTCACCAGTCACGCTGCTCACAATCGGATCCTGGGCCTGGTACGCGCTCGTGCCACACACGGCCGTCTTCCACCAGCCATCGACCGCCCAGCGGCGCCACTCGCGGCGGCCCCACTGGCCGATCTGGGGGCCAAAGTAGTTGGTGCTCGTCTGCAGTGAATAGGTGCTCGGCTCAGGCGGGTCGCAGCAGAGCGCCGTCAGCGACGACTGCTCGTCGAGGCCTGCCCACACGAAGCCGACGAGCCAGCTCGAACAGTGGCAGCTCCGCCTGCAGCAGGGGCCGCACTCCTCGCAGCAGTCGTAGAGAAAAAGGTTGGCCTCGACCATGTTGAGGGTTGAGAACCAGGTGGCCCGGGCGGCATTGGCCGGCGGAAACGCGGTGCCGAGCGGATCAGGGAACGAGAGATTGTCGTCGCCGGCCACCGCGGCCTGCCCGAACATCCCGTAGATGCCGGTGTAGCCTACTTCCCAGCCGATTTGGTCGGTGACGAGTCGGCCGTAGAACAGCCTCACCCCGGGGGCTACGCCCGCCTGCAGGTCCTGAGCCGTGAGCACGGGAGCACCGCTGTCGGCGTTGATGAACAACGGCTGGTTGCCGGCCAGGTTTGCCCGCTGGAGAAACAGGACGTCGAAAATCACGTAGTGGTCCCAGCTCGGGCAGCAGCAGCACCGCCGCAGCTCGGCCAGGCAGGCGTCGTCATCGAGCCCGGGATCGCTGAAGCTCCAGAGGTGATCGGTATCAGCGGCGGTGGCAGCCGTCACCGAGAGGGGGTCGGCCGGCTGGGCCGGGGCGACCGTGGTGACCAGCGCGATCGCGACCGTCCACAGCAGGCAGCGGCCAATGGCGGGCGCATGGCTCGGCCACATTGGTTCCTCCATGATCCCTCCCTTTCCCCCTCACGTTGCCAGCATGGACCAGCCCCAGACGCCGTCACTATCGACACGTCTCGCGGCTCACATTGAGTCATCCGCCGGGAGGCGGCGAATCCGGGCCACACCCCGGGGGAGAGCGGGAAGGGATGTCCGGCCTCGGTACGCCGGGTGGGCCGGTCTGGTTCCTTGACCTTGCCGCCAGGGCGAAGCAAATTGGAAGAGATTGGTGAGTCTGCCGATTTGGTAAATCGTGAGGGCCGGCACCCGGTGCCGAGTACTGCCACGAATGAACCACGTGGGCGGCTCCGGCTTTGCAGGCCGTGAATACGAGAGTCGTGAATTCGGGAGTCTTGATGGACGTGCTTGCCAGCCTGTTCGATCGCTTGAGCCGCCGCACCGCCGCCCCTGTTCGGGCAGCACGCCCTTCGCGTGCCTCTCGCCGCCGCCTCCACGCCGAGCAGCTCGAGCAGCGGCTGGCCCTGGCTGCCACGCCCACGGCGAGCATCACGACCACCAGCGACGCGATTGCGTTTCTGGGCGCCGAGATCCCGCTCACGGTCACGTTCGACAACACCGGCTCCGACATCGGCTACGGCCCGTTCGTAGACGTGATCATGCCGGCCAGCGGTGACGCCCCGCCGCTGCCTGAGAACGGCATCGCCTTCAAGCCCGGCAGCGCCAGCTATCTGGGCATCCCGCTCGCCCCCACCGTGCTCACGTTCGGCCCGACCGGGCAGGTGAACCATCCCTTCGCCAAAGACACGCTCGGCAACCCGGTCGTGATCTCGGGCGCCCCCGGAGACCAGCTCGTGGTCTTCCAGCTGCCCTTTGGCAGCTACGGCCCCGACCAGCCGCCCGCTGCCATCAACTTCACCGGCACGATCAGCGACCTAGCTCAGCCGTCGAACCAGTACGACATCACGGCCACCGGCGGCTTCCAGTATCAGGTGGACGGCTCCGGCAATCCGACGATCAACGTCGCCGAGTTCGGCGCGGCGGACACCGATCCCGTTGACCCGGAACTGTTCGTGATCGAGAAGGACTCGTCGGCCCCCGGGGACGAGACGGCCACCGGCCCCAACTTCCAGCACACCTACACGGTGACCGTTTCCGTGGCCCCCGGCCAGACGGTCACGAACTTCGCACTCACCGACGTCCTGCCGAACAACGTCCAGTTCGTGGCCGTCACAAGCGCCACAGCCAACGGCGGCACCGTGATCTCGTCCAGCACGCCCAGCACGACCGTGCCCGGCGGCACGCTGGCCTACGGGTTCGACCAAGTGATCGGCACCGGCGGCAACGACATCACGCTCACATACACCTTCTTCCTCCCCGAGTATGCGGCCGGCGGGGCCGACGTGATCCCGCTCGAGACGGGCGGCACGGCCGCTGCCACGAACACCGTGGGAGGCTCGGCCACCTGGACGAGCCCGAACCCCAACTTCCCCACGCCGCAGTTCGTGGTCGGCGACCCGGTTTCCTACACCGTCACCGGCAAGACGCTCGCCCTGCAGAAGTCGGCCAGCCCGTTCCTCAACGCCAAGGCCGGCGACACCGTCACCTACACGCTCTCGTTCCAGCTGAGCGACTATTTCTCGCTGGGCGGCTTTGTGATCGACGACGTCCTCTCAGACGGCCAGGATTTCGACGCCTCGTTCACCCCGCAGCTCAGCTTCACGCAGCAGGGGCAGACCTTCACGGCCCAGCCGTTCGACCCGGCCAACTACTCGGTCGTGGTCGACAACGTGGGCGGCACGACCGCCATCGACTTCGACGTCGCAGCCCAACTGGCGGCCCTCGGCCTGGCGACGGGCACCGATATCCTGGGAGCGGGGATTCCTGCCGGCGGAACCGGCGGGCCCGATCCGGATCCGCTGCCGGCCGGCCCCGGCACCACCGGCACGATCACCTTTCAGACGACGATCCGTAACACCTACCGGGCCACGGGCGACGAGGTGGTGCAGGGCGACGTCGTCGACAACACGGCAGCGACCGCTGGCACCGTCCTCGACTTCACAAACCTGTCGCCCACGGCGAGCACGTTCTCCGACGGCTCGACCGCCACCGTCACGCTCGCCACGGGCCAGTTGGACAAGGCCGTGCAGGCTGTCAATGGATCCCCCGTGGCCGGAATCCCGGTCGTCACCGCCGGCGACGCCGTCACCTTCCGGATCACCTACACGCTGCCCTTCTCGAGCATCGGGCAATACACGCTCACCGACTACCTGCCGCTGCCGATCTTCGAGGCCAGCACGCTTGCCTACGCGGGGGGCGGCCCGAGCAGCACGCTCCCCGGGGTGGGGGAGTGGAGCTTCGGGCCGCTCGACACCTTCTTCGGCATCTCCGGGATCGTGCCGACGACCTCGCCCGACGCCGCGGCCAACGCCGTGGCCTGGAACTTCGGCACGTTCCAGGATTCCGCGGACCGCGCTGCGGTGACCGACATCTTCTTCACGGTGGCCGCCACCGACCGCCCCTTCGCCGACGGCCTGCTGCTCACCAACCAGGCCCAGCAGACCGAAGTCACGACCGACGGCCGCACGCTCTCGTCCACCGACATCGCCCAGGTGCGGATCGCCGAGCCGCTGCTCGGGATCACCAAGGGGGTCGTGTCGACCGACAATCCCGCGGGCGTGTTCACGCCTTCGGAGGTCGCCCCCGCCGGCGTCAGCTTCGCCCCGCCGGGCCAGCCGGGCGCCGCCTTCACCGGCACAGTCACCTCGGGCGGGCTGGCGACGACGCCGATCGACGCGGCGCTGTCGAACGTGCTCGGCAACGACCTCGTGAAGTTCACGATCATCGTCGAGAACACCGGCAGCGGCCCAGACGGCGCCTTTAACGTTACCTTTCAGGACACCTTCGACGCGACGAAGCTCAGGATTCCCTCCGGTAGCCCGGGCCTCAATCTCCGGATCACCGACGGCGCGGGCGCGCCGCTAGCCTTCACCGGCGACCTGTTCGCCGGCGGAATCACGCTCGTCGACGGGGCGACGACCGGTGCGCTCGCCCCGGGCAAGACCACCGCGGGCGTGCCGATCGAGACCGGCCGCAACATCGCCGTCATCAGCTACGACCTCGAACTGCTCGACACCGTGGTGCCGCTCGACGTGCTCCCCAACACGGCCACGCTCGACCGCTACACCTCGACGCCCGACCCCTCGTCGCCCAACTTCGTGCCCCCCGGCGGCATCAGCGACACGACCACGGTCACCGTGATGGCGCCGGAGGCCGTGAAGAAGCTGATCGACACCTCGATCATCGACGACACCAACAGCCGCACGCAGGCCGTCGTCGGCGAGCTGGCGACCTTCGAGCTCACGATCCTCGTGCCGGAGGGCACGACGCCCGACGCCGTTGTGATCGACGCCCTGCCTGCCGGCCTGGCTTTCGTGCAGATGGTCGGCAGCCCGGTGATCGATCCGGGCGTGAGCTTCACCGGCTCGGCCACGCCGGTGGTGACCAACGACGGCCGCACGCTGACGTTCAACCTCGGCGACATCGTCAACACGAACCCCGACCGGCAGCTTCACGGAATCACCGTCCGCTACCAGACCGTGGTGCTCAACGTGGCGACGAACGTGATCAACACGGCGCTGCGGAACTCGGCCACCTTCTCCTGGGATGCCGGCAACAAGAGCCTGCCTGCCGCCCAGAGCGACTCGCCGGTGATCGTGATCGAGCCGAAGCTTCAGCTCCGCAAGCGGCCCGACGTGCGGAGCGTGGAGGCGGGCGATCTGGTCACTTGGACGCTCGTCGTCTCCCATGCCAATAACAGCCAGACGAATGCCTTCAATGTCTCGCTCAACGACGTGATTCCGGCAGGGCTGACCTACGTGCCCGGGTCGCTGGCCAACACGGCTGGCGTGGTGCCGACCACGCTCACGCCGGCGGGCAGCACCTTCGCGGTTACCTACGACGAGCTGCCCTTCGGCCAGTCGAGCACGCTCACCTTCCAGACAACCGTCGATGCGGGCGTGGTGGCCGGGGATGCGATCGTCAACCGGGCGAACACCACCTGGACGAGCCTGCCTGGCGATCCGGGCCAGATCACGCCGAACAACCTCGACGCTTTTGAACGAACCGGCGGCGGCTCGGGCGATCCCGGCCAGCTCAACAACTACGTCACCACCGGCTCCGGCACGATCACCGTCGCCCAGCCCGACGTCACGAAGTCGCTGGTCACGACCTCGATCGTCAACGCCTCCAACACCGCCACCCAGGCCGTGATCGGCGAGACCGCGATCTACACCGTCACCCTGACGGTGCCCCAGGGCTCGATGCCGGCCGCCACCCTCGTCGACGTGCTGCCGGCCGGGATGGCGTTCGTGGAGATGGTGGGCACGCCGGTGGTCGATCCCGCGATCAGCTTCACCGGCTCGCTCGTGCCGGTGGTGGCCAGCGGCGGCCAGGCGATCACCTTCAACCTCGGTAACGTGACCAACTCCGACACCGACAGCACCGAGCCCGAGACGATCCAGGTTTCGTTCCGGGCCGTGGTGCTCAACGTCGGCGGCAACGTGTCGGGCACGCAACTCGTCAACCAGTCGCGAGCTACCTGGAACGGCGGTGCCAGCGTCACGCCGTTTGCCACCAGCGGCCCGGTGACCGTGATTGAGCCCGAGCTGCAGACCGCGAAGACGGTGGCGGTGGGCGGCTTCGGCGGCAACGTCGGCGACCCGGTCACCTACACGATCACGATCCAGCAGGCGGCCGGCAGCGACACCGACGCCTTCGACGTTACGTTCCTCGACGAGTTGCCGGCCAAGGTCGCGTCACCCGCACTTCTTAGCGTGGTCGATTCGGTGGGCATCGTCACGGCCGCCAACTTCTCGCTCACCGGTAGCACGCTCACCGGCGACGGCTTCGACCTCCCGAAGCTGCCCGCGGGCCGCACGATCACGCTCACGGTTGCCGGCACCCTCTCCGCGCCCCTCTCGGCCGCCGAGAAAATCGTCAACAACGCCACCACCCGCTGGACGAGCCTGGACGGTGATCCCGGTCAGATCACGCCCAACAACGCCAACGCCTACGAGCGGACCGGCGGCGGCTCGGCCGACCCCGGCCAGCTCAACAACTACGTCGCCTCGGGCACGGTCACGATCACGCCCAACTCGGCCGATCTGGCGATCGTCAAGACGGTGAACGACTCGACGCCCAACGTTGGCGACACGATCACCTTCACAATCACGCTCTCGAATCTGGGGCCGAACCTGGCCCACGGGGTCGAGGTGACCGACCAGCTGCCCACGGGCCTCCAGTTCGTCTCCGCCACGCCCAGCCAGGGCAGTTTTGACGACGGCACTGGGATTTGGGAGGTCGGCACGGTGGCCGTGGGCACCGCCGCGGCCCAGACGCTCACGATCCAGGCGATCGTGCTCGCCCCCACGACGCCCGGCAGGATTCCCGCGGCCCAGACCAACGTCGCCACGGTGACGGCCTCCGACGAGCCCGACCCGAACCCAGGCAACGATACGGGCACCTCGACGGTGACGCCGCTGTATGCCGACCTGGGCGTGAAGAAGACCACCTCCAACGTCCAGCCGAACGTGAACGACTTCGTCACCTACACGGTGCAGCTGTTCAACCTCGGCACCGCTCCCGCCACGAACGTGACCGTCACCGACACGCTCCCGGGCAACGTGACGTTCGTGTCGGCGTCGCCCGCGGCGGGTACCACCTTCACCCCCTCGGCCACCGGCGGCGACTGGACGGTGCCGGTGATCCTGCCGGGCCAGACGCTCGTGCTCACGATCACCGTGCAGGCCACGGCCTCCGGCGTCTCCTTCAATACCGTCACGATCACCGATAGCGACGTCTACGACCCCAACAGTCGCAACAACACCGCCAAGACGCCGACCGACCCGCAGGAGGCGGACCTGATCGTCAAGAAGACGGTCGACAACGCCCGGCCCCAGGTCGGTGCGGAGATCACCTTCACGATCACGCTCGACAACCTCGGACCCAACAGCGGCCAGAACGTCGTGGTGACCGACCTCTTGCCGGCGGGCCTCGACTACGTCAGCCACACCGCCACCAACGGCGATGGTTCCTACGTGCCCGGCACGGGCGCGTGGACGCTCGGCACCGTCGCCGGTGGAGCCGTCGAGACCCTGACCATCACGGCGCTGGTGGTTTCGCCCGGCTCTGGCCCGGCGGCGGCCCAGACCAACATCGCCACCGCCACCTCGACCACGCCCGATCCCAATCCAGACAACAATACGAGCGAGTCGACGGTGACCCCGCTCGAGGCCGACCTGGCGATCTTCAAGATCGTCGATGACCCGACCCCCAATGTCGGCCAGACGATCGAGTTCACGATCGGCGTGGCCAACCTCGGCCCCGATCTGGCGACGGGCGTGAGCGTGACCGACGTCCTGCCGGCGGGCCTCACCTTCGTCTCGGCAACGGCCTCCCAGGGCAGCTACGCCGAGGGCACCGGCCTCTGGACGGTGGGCACGGTGGCCTCGGCCGACTTCCCCACGCTCGTGATCCGGGCGGTGGTGGTGGCACCGGCGTCCGGCCCGCCGGCGCCGATCACCAACTCGGCGACGGTGACCGGGAATGAATACGACCCTGACAGCAGCAACAACCAAGATAATGTGACCATCACGCCGCAGTACGCCGACCTGGCAGTCACGAAGACGGTGGACGACGCCACGCCGAACGTTGGCGACCTTGTCACGTTCACGATCACGCTCGACAACCTGGGCATCGACACCGCCACGAACGTGACCATCCGCGACCAGCTGCCGGCGGGGCTCGGGTTTGTCGCCGCCCTGCCGAATCAGGGCACCTACGACCCTGGCACCGGGATCTGGACCGTGGGCACGGTCGACACGCTCTTTACCCGCACCCTGTCGGTGCAGGCGATCGTGCTGGCCCCGACGTCAGGCCCGCCGCAGCCACGGACAAACACGGCCGCAGTGGCCACGGTCGACCAATACGACCCTGACCCGGACAACGACGAGGATGAGGTCACCGTCACACCGCAGTACGCCGACCTCGCCGTCACCAAGACCGTGGACGACGACCGGCCGAACGTGGGCGACACGATCACGTTCACGGTCACGCTCGAAAACCTGGGCATCGACACCGCCACCGGCGTGACGGTGGTGGACAGCCTGCCGGAAGGGCTGTCGTTCATCGCGGCCACGCCGCAGGCGGGCACGAGCTACGATCCCTCGACCGGCATCTGGACGGTGGGCACGCTCGCGCCTGCGGCGACGGTGACGCTCCTCATCGAGGCCGAGGTCGTGTCGGGCTTTGCCCAGACCAACACCGCCACGGTGAGCACGGCCGACCAGTTCGATCCCGATCCCTCCAACAACACCGACAGCGTCACCGAGACGCCGCTCACCGCCGATCTTGCGATCGTCAAGAGCGTCAACGACCTGGCACCCATTCTCGGCGACACGGTCACCTACACGATCGTGGTCAGCAACGCCGGCCCCGACCCGGCCCTCAATGTCATCGCCACCGAGCTGTTTCCACTCGGCGGCCTGGCCGACATCGCGGCCGGCATGCCGACCCAGGGCACCTACGACACCCTGACCGGATACTGGCTCGTCGGCAGCCTGCCGGTCGGGGCCTCGGCCACGATCACCTTCACGGCCGTGGCCACCGCAGTCGGCGACTTCACCAACAGGGCGACGGTCTCGAGCACGACGTTCGACCCTGACCTCGCCAATAACGACTCCGAGGTGACGATCGAGGTGCGGCCGTCGGGAATCATCCTGGGCACCGACTTCGGCTGCGACTCCGGACCGCTCGTCCGCGTCGTTGATCCCCGCGACGGCACGCTGCGGGCCGAGTTCTACGCCTACGAGCCGGGCTTCCGCGGCGGCGTGCGGGTCTACGGGGCCGACATCACCGGCGACGGCATCCCCGAGATCATCACCGCCCCCGGCCCGGGCCGGCCTGGTGAAATCCGCGTCTTCGATCGCGATGGCAACCCGCTGCCGGAGTACAACTTCTTCCCGTTCGGCCCCGGCTACCGGGGCGGCGTCGAGGTCGCGGCCGGCTCGGTGACCGGCCCCGGCACCTTCGAGATCGTGGCCGGCCAGAGCCGGGGCCAGAGCCTCGTGCGGGTGTTCACGGTCAACCCCGGCGCGGGCGTCGAGAGCCGGCCGATCCGCCAGATCCAGCCCTTCGGCCCCCGGTTCCGTGGTGGCGTCACCGTGGCAACCGCCGACGTGGGTACCTTCGCCGGCGGCAGTCCGCTCTCAGCATCGCCCGACGGCGTTGCGGAGATCATCATCGGCAGCGGCCCGGGCATCCCGGCCCAGGTGCGAGCCTTCAATGCCGTTCCGGCCCGGCCGGTGCCGCTCAGCAGTTTCCGGGCGATCGCCGCCCGTTACCAGGGAGGCGTGTCGGTCTCGAAGCTGCCCGGTGCCAACGGCCTGGCTGACCGAGTGCTCGTGGCCGGCGGCCGCCGAAGCGGCGGGCGGGTGCAGACCTGGCGGCACAACGGCAGCCGGTTCGTCCGCGATGCGGCCTTTGCGGCCTTCGGCGGCTCGACTGCCACGGTCTTCGCCGCCGCCCTCGACGCCGACAACATCTTCACCGTCGAAGGCATCGGCGGCCGGCGACCGGGCGTCGCGAAGAACACGGCCCCCTCGGGCGGCACGGCGTCGCAGGTTCCACAAACCTCGACCTTCGCCCCGCCGCTGCGGGTTTCCGTGCTGCGGTCGTGAGCGGAAGGCAAAACGGCGGGCGCATCAGGATGTTCCGTGGGTCGTCCAGGAGGTGCTCGTAGAGCAAAGCCGGCGAGAGAGCACTTGACGCAACCCCTTGCGTGGGTCGGGGTTGCCCGTGCCATCTCGCCGGACGTTCGCTACGGGCATCCTGCCCTGCGCTCACTCCACGCAAGCTCGCTTCGGCATCCTGCCTCTCGCTCGCTTGCGAGGCCGGCGAGAGAGCACGGGCAACCCCGACCC
>Ga0209498_1001697_pt1 | contig 13466 bp, 12 predicted proteins | sample WalLakDeSediment_FD_184131 | JGI IMG/M metagenome (GOLD analysis project Ga0209498, IMG submission 184131) | Lake sediment microbial communities from Walker lake, Nevada to study Microbial Dark Matter (Phase II) - Walker Lake 11/02/13 Deep... | ecosystem: Environmental > Aquatic > Freshwater >...
GTAGTTTTCAGCAATAAACTCTGCATGGCAACGGCCACCATGCCATTACCAATTATTTCTATTCTGTTTTTGAAGTTATTACCGTTGGATTTATTTATATAATAGCCTCCAAATCAACATTGTTGTTTTTTAGGTTAAAGAAATAGACAAAACCCTTAGTTAAATAGAGATTTTTGCCATTTTTTGAAACTGTAAATTTGTAGCAATTAATTCTTTGTAGGTTCCTGCCGCTCTGATCATCCCCCTATCAATTAAATAAATCCGATCGCACTTTATTACAGTTGTTAGGCGATGAGCAATAATAATTAACGTTTTATTTCTAGCTGCGTTCTCTAAAGCTTCAAGTACAGAATCCTCTGTAGTTCCATCAAGCGCACTTGTTGCTTCGTCAAAAACAAGTACTTCGGGATCATGGTAAAGTGCGCGGGCAATGCCAATTCGCTGCAGCTGTCCTCCTGATAGGCGAACCCCTCTCTCCCCCACTAAGGTCTGATAATTGTCTTGCAATTCTTCATTAATAAATGTATCAATATTGGCTATACTTGCTGCCCTTTTGACAGCTCCAAAATCTATTTTATCATCCGGCAAACCAAAAGCAATATTGCGCATAATTGTATCATCAACTAAATAAATGTGTTGCGGTACATAACCTAAGTTTGATTGCCATTCTTTAACATTATTTTCGGTTATTACCTCTCGATCAATAATTAAATTGCCCTCGCTCGGAACCAGAAGCCCGAGAACGATATCAACCAGGGTAGTTTTACCAGCTCCGGTCGGGCCTACGAATGCAATAGAGTCATTCTGTTCAATAGCCATGTTAATATTTTTTAATACATATGTATTTGAATTGGGGTAACGGTAGCTAACCCCTTTTAGGACAATTTCTTTATTAAATTCAAGGGGGTGAATCGGGCATTTTAAATCAATTTCAGGATTATAAATATTTATCCCCCCTGTAATATCATGATGGACACGGTCAAGAATAGCCTGGGTGTACTTTATATTCGTTGCAGATTGAAACAACTCCGACAGAGCGGGCATTAGGCGATAACCGGCAAAGGCAAAGATGCTGGCAATGGGGATAACCTGTCGAGCATCTTGCTGGGTTAACAACAAAATAAGTACAAATATGATGATACCACCGAAAGCAACTGCCTCTAAAATAAAACGGGGAAGTTGGGCAATTACCTGTTGCCATGAAGTTAATTTTGTCAACAAAAGAGAGTGAGTCGAGTAAACATCAATAAAGTACTGCTCCCTATTAACCACTTTTACTTCTTTTACTCCACCAAAAGCTTCGCTTACTGCTTTAAAACGCTCTTGTGCCGCTATAGATTGCTGCTTACCCCGATAAACTAAACTGCGGTTTATACGCCAAAATATTAATGCGTACGTTCCCCCAAGTAAAAAAATAGCTGCCAGCGAAACCCATACGTTGACCAACAGCAGCAAGAAAAGAATAAATATGCTCATCAAACCCCTGGTAATCATCGTAAGCAAAGGTGTAACGTAATTACCTGTGAGTTGAGTAACTTCACCCAGTACTTTATTGCTTAAATCTGCACTATTCCGATTAAGAAAAAAAGCATAAGGCATGCTCAGGTATTTTTCTAAAAGTCTTCGTGAGAGACGGTGATTTAGAGTTAAACCAAACCTTATCTTTACCCAGGTTGCAAAAGCTGAAACAGCATTAGAGATGATGATCAAAAACAACATTGTCAGGCCGCTAAAAACAATAAACGCATTTATACTTTGAAAGTTCAATGATTCGTATATCAATTTCAACCATTGATTCTCAAAAATTAGATTGGGTTCCATAATTAAAGTGATAAAAGGCAGCACTGAAGCAATGCCCAAAGCTTGTAAGAAAGACATCAATAATATTGCAATAAGCAACCCAAAAAGCTGATATTGTTCACGTCTAGTAAAGATATCTCTAAGTTTTTTAAAGTTCTTCCGCATTGATGGGCAGCCTCAATTCTAATATTTATGTATAATTATCCTTATATTCCTGATATTCCGGTTGATATTCATGAATTACCTTTCTTATACTTACTGTTAATCAATTCAAGCAACCCGGCTATACCAAAAGCAACCAGAATCATAATGAAGCCGTAGCGCATGCGGGTAAGGGTTCCAATATTGACAACGACCAGGGCATAAGTCAGAATCATCCCCAGGGAAAAGCCGAAGGCGAGATAGAACTGGGGATTCCTGCGCCAGATCCACCAACCATAGAACATGAAGATCAAGGCACAATAGATTAAGAACATTTCCAGCGCGTTAATGCGGCGTATCAGCGTAGTCAGGCTGGAGGACCCTTCAGCATACCAATGGTTCGGAAAAGGAGCCAGAATGCCAACCTGCAAAGCACGTGGTATATATTTTATAGCATCTGCAGCGCTGGTAAAACTCACATCGAGATCAATATTGGATCTGGCTTCCGGTTTATGATTACGATAGCGATCCCTCATCACAGCCATGGTGTAAATTGCTTCATCAACAAAAACAGGCAGTATTGTTGAATGCACCCAGATCAGCTTTTCTTCTTCCACAGATAGCATTTCTTTCTGGTAATACTGCTGTTTTTCCAAATCTATCTTTTCTTCAACTGTTCTTTCTGTCAGCGGCTTTACACTTTCGACTGTTCCCAGTTCTGCGTGATCCACTTCCACGTACTCATGGTGTGCTCCAGTCTGAGTAAGGGGCATAGCTATAAAAATGGCTAACCAAATAACCACGATATTAAATAATATTTTGCGGTTTTTATCTAAACCTGTGAGAAGAAAAATCGTTGAAAATAAGGCTAGGGCTAAGCTAATATATACAACCATTTCGACCCCATATGGACGGACTATCCAAATCAGACCTATTCCGGCAAGGAACAGACAAAAACCTGATCCAATGCGGTATAGATATCTATGTTCGTTTATCTGAGTGAGCAGTATAAACCCATAGAGAAAGATATAGGACCCGAGGATAAAAAAACCATCTTTATGGATTTGTGTATTCCAGAGCAGTGCAGTCGGGAAGAAGATAAACGGCAGCACCGGCCAAACAGATAACCTTGCCGTACCGGTTACATTTGTTACGATAAGCATTAGAACTATAGCGGAAGAAGCATGCAAAGCAGCATTCAAAGGTAATATTATCCATGGCTTGTTAATGCCGGTCAAGGTATAGATAGCCGCGGCAATACCGGCGGGTGCCTGACCATGAGGCGCCAGCACCCATGCACTCCAACCCTCTATTTCTATTTTTGATGTAAGCTCCAGCGCAACCTTTTGATAATCAAGCCAATCACCACCGATTAAAAGGCCGTCGCCGCCATGCCAGTTAGTAAAAAGAACCGGCAGCAGAAACAGTTGAACAAAGAGACCGATCAGCAGGATATATAAAAATGTCATTAACCATAATTTCACAATTAAGGGCTTGTTAGTTGACATAATATCTCACAACTGCTCCTCACTTATAAGTTGAATACTCATTGCAAATAATTGTTATTCGAGGTCTGAGTTTACCAGGTATTTTATATAACCGGCTTTTAAAAGCATCAATTTATAGAGAATATTTCTGATTAAACCCTGTTTTCGAACACCATATTTATTTGAGGCCTCAGTAGCTTTAATTCCGCCCAGCTTTATTCCGCATAAAAAATCAGGGAGCCATCTAGGAATCTGAGAATAGTTTATTTTTTCCAGGTGACCCTTTAAAGCTATTGCTTGCATTATAGCAGCCGCGAGCTCTTTTTCCCTCGCTTTTAGATCAGCAATTTTCTTAATGTTATTTAGCGTATAAAACCCGCTGGCACCGACTACATTGGCTTCGTGCTGCCGGTAGAGAACCGTCAGCTGGTCGATGAATATTATCTCCCCGGCAGCGGCTGCGACTAAAGCTAGCCACCAATCGTGCATCACTGCTTCTTCAGGGATTGGTAAAGCAGCCTCCATAAGTGGCCGGTTTATTAAAACTGTACTGCCAGTAACGTAATTCTGAACTAACAATGTTCTAAGGGAGTCTTCTTGGATCGGTTTTATTTGTCGGAGTTTCATAAAGGATGGGGCAATAATAGTGCCGGAAATATCAATAACAATTAGATCGGTATGTAAAAGCAATGGTTTTATTGTACCATAAGTCTTCTCTGCTTCATTTATTTTAAGTAAACTTGATGCCAACTTATCTGGCAACCATAAGTCGTCCTGATCACATAGAGCCACATAGTCGCCTTTGCAGCGGCTAATTGTATCAGAATAGTTAACCACAACACCTTTTTTTTCTCTATTTTGGTATAAATGAACTGTAAATGGCGCTATTCCGGTAAAACTTTTAATTATCTCTACTGTTGAATCAGTTGAAGCTTCATCACTTATAACCAGTTCATGGGGCAGATAACTTTGGGCCGCTATGCTCATTAATTGTTCATGAAGAAACTGAGATCCATTCAAAGTGCATAAAGCAACTGATATCCTCGTATTCTGCATATTATTTCCCCATAACAATAAATGAAATATCCATACATTTAAATAATTACGCTTGTTGGAGTCAATGAAAAAAAATATTTATTGTTGATGATCTTTTTCATACTCCAGTTTTTTTATTCGATAAAGTATTTCATCATTTATTTTTCGAGTAGCAGCAATAGCATCGGCCAAAAATCCAAACATTATGAGCTGAACTCCACTTGTTAACATGATAGAGGCCAAGATCAGTGATTGAATATTACCCACGCCGAAACCGATTGCATACAGATAAAGAAATCTTAAACCAATAAAAAACCCAATCGAAAATACGATGACACCCAATGGGAAAAAAACTCTCAAAGGCTTAAACATGGTATAGGTCCTTAGAATTGTTGTGGCAGACTTCTCAAGATAACTCCAGATAGTGCTATATAACCTGGACTCCCTTAATTTTTCATTTGTCTCAATGGTAACATTTTCTATGGCTGTTTTTTTTCTGCCTGCATCAATTATTGTTTCCAGCGTATAAGAATACTCGGAAATCACATTGATTCTCATTGCAGCATCACGGCTATATGCTCTAAATCCACTAGTTGTGTCAACAACATTGCTATTGGAAGCTAGTCTAACTACCCAACTGCCGATTTTTTGCAGTTTCTTTTTAATAAAGGTAAAATGTTTAATATTATCTATCTGCCTTGCCCCTACAACAATCTCAGCATTGCCATCCATTATTGGCCTGATCAGTTTCTCAATATCCCGCCCCTTATACTGATTATCTCCATCAGTATTAACAATTATATCTGCACCAAGACGAAGACAATAATCAATCCCGGCTAGGAAGCCCATGGCCAGGCCCCTGTTATTGGGAAAACTTAAAATATAGTTAACTCCCAATGCCCGGGCAACTTCAATAGTACGATCACTGCTGCCGTCATCAATGACAAGATATTTAATATCATCTATTCCGTCAATTTTTATAGGCAGATCTCTTATCGTCTGAGGCAAAGTAAGCTCTTCGTTAAAGCAGGGTATCTGAATTACAAGCTTCACTTTTACACACCTCCAAGTAAAAAACTTTTCAATTTATTTTAAGTACCAGCAAACACCGTATTTCTTTATATACCGCATCGCTTCTTTGTCCATTTGAAAATAATATTTTTGCTCAGTACTTTTAATCAAATCCCGCAATCTTTTCCACATATCCAGTAAAATTAATAATTCTTTTGAACGATAAATTGACCATAAACTCCATAATAACAAATTACAATAAAATAATAACCGTAGATTTGCTAACCTGTAGATATAGATTTTATTTGAAGCCATTTTTATATAATAGTCCCTTGTATTAAGTCTTCCTTGATGAGATTTTTTATGCTCTAAAACCAGATTAGGGTTATAAATAAGGACATTGCCACGGCTTATCAGCCGCATACTTAAATAATATTCTTCCATATAAATAAAAAGATTTTCAGGAAATAAAAAGTTATCACTGTAAACGCTATCCCTGAATAGCACAAATCCAACAGCAATAAATTTTGCTACTTTTTTTTTAGTCAATGCCTTAGAAGGTCTGACTGGGATTTCTTCATATCTTATTGACCAATCCTTATTAACAGATCTGAAAGCAATAATTCCTAATTTTTTATTTTGTTTTTTCTCTTCAAGTATATCTTTTATCAAGTCGCTTTCATTGATAATTTCAGCATCATCGTCAATAAATACCAATACATCGCCCTGGCTATGCTTATATACATAATTACGGCCTCCGGCAGCACCAAGATTTAATTTAGAGTAATAACATTTCGCCAATGCAATCCCTGATTCTTCAATTGACTGCATGTATGATCTAATGAAATTAAAATAATCAAAATCTCCACCATTAATTAATACAATAATTTCACCTTTAAAATCTCTGTAATCAGTATTAATAATAGTCCTGCAAATAGAATCTAAAGCTCCGATCGTTTCATTACGCCTTTTATGCGAAACGACTAAGAAGGAAATAATCATGTTCACCTATCCTCTATTACATTTGTCGTCGGGCTAAATATAGTAAATAAAATGGGATCCAATAGATCAATTTAAGAAAAACGCTAATCATTAACAAGTAACTTTTATTTCTATGATGGATTTTTAAATCTATTAAACCCTGTGTTACAGCTATTCTGCTTTTTATGTTTTTCAAATTCTTGTTTTTCTCTGTCATATATTTGTCAAATTCTTTATTGTCAAGAAATACTGTATATTTTTCAGATACAGCGTTTTTTTTTGTATAAAGGTCTTCAACAGCAGTACTTGCTGTCTTAGTTCCTTTAACTAAACGGAAATTTCCTAGCAAATGCTTAATCTTTACAAATTCAAATCTATAGGCACATTTTAAGAGAAAATCATAGTCCATGGTTGCGTTATTATGAATATCAAATCCCCCAGCAACTTCCTGCACTACTCTTCGATAAAAATAACCTGATGGATTAAAACAGAAAGCATCTTTCTGCCACCACTTTAGCATTTCTAAAAATTCAACTTTGGGATCATTTATCCAGGATGAGCCGTCATCTCTAATAACTCTTACTTGACCTACTACAAACTGTGCCCCTTTTAAAAAATAAGGCAAAACTGCATGAAAAGCCCCTTCCTCAAAGTAATCATCTGCGTTCAGGTAAACAATAATTTCGCCGCTTGATAATATAAAGCCTTTATTCATTGCATCTGATTGGCCCTGATCTGATCCAGAAACCCATTTTAAATGAGGATATTTCTTTAGTACTTCTAAGGTTCCATCTGATGAGCCTCCATCAACTATTATATGTTCAAAATTTTGATAATTTTGTTCCAGTACACTTTTTATAGCACATTCAATATAATTCCCGGAATTATATGAAGGTGTTATAACAGATATTCTTAGGTTTACATTCATTTTAAACATCCCAGTTTCCTTCAACTAATGCATTTAATAATCCTTATTTATTATAAAGTGTTTCTATGATTATTATTTAACGCTCAGTATCTTTTCTTGAATTTTGTTAAGACTGCAAACCATTTATCAAAAAGAACTTTTAAAAGCATAAATGTTCAATATGTTCAACCAGCCTATCCCATGAAAACCGTTCCTGCTGGTTGCAAATATTAGCGGCAAATACAGCCTCTTTTTCCCCTTTGTAAAAATCTATTACTGCAATGGCAATCTGCTGCGGGTCTTGTGGCGGAACCACATAACCGGTTCGGTTGTGCTCAACTACTTCCGGTAATCCCCCAACACTGGTTACCACCACTGGCTTATTAAAACCATAGGCGATCTGGACAACCCCACTCTGAGTAGCAGTAACATAAGGTAGAACAACTAGATCGGTTGCTGAAAAGTAGATGCCTACTTCCTGGTCTGGTATATATTGGTCATAAATATCAATATTACCCTGAAGGTGGAGTTTTTCTATTTCTTCAAAGTAAAAATCTTTATCATGGAAAAATTCACCGGCAACAAGCAGCTTAACTCGAGGATATTTCTCTTTTATTTGAGGAAGTGCCTTGATCAGGTAAATAAGGCCCTTGTATTCCCTTATAAACCCAAAGAAAAGGAGTAATTTCTCTGTGTCTTCAATTCCCAGTCTGGCCCGAGCTTCTTTTTTTGAGACGTTTTCTGATTTGAAAATACTGTAACTCGGATGAGGCACTTTTTTGTATTTTGCATTAGGAACAATACTCAGAAGTTTTTCTTCATCTTCTAACGATTGGACTAAGTGGCAATCTCCTTTTCGCAAAATGGCTTTTGTCAACCATCTATCTAGCGGCAGTTTCTCATGTGGCAATACATTATGGCAAATAAAAAGGATTTTCGCTTTAGCAAATAATTTAAATATTTCTATTATTACAAGATAGGACGGTGCAAAAAATGGATTCCACCATTGAAAAACAATCAGGTCTGGTTTGATGGAAATTATTTTTTTAGCGGTCCAAATCCAGCTAATAGGGTTTATCGAGTCGATCAGATATTCTACGCCAAAAATTTCGAAGGTTTTATCCAGGTAATTCTTTTGCATTATGCCGGGATATAAAAGATGGGGATATAGCCTTTTAAAAGAAATTATTTTTATATCGTAACTTTTACTTAAGTTATTAATTAACAAACTGGTGTAGTGTGCTATACCACCTTTATACGGATAAACTGGACCTATCAGAACAATCTTTTGATCACTCAACCTTAGCCCGCCTCAAAATAAAAATATATTTTTAAATGCTTTTGTTTACATAAGAGTAGTTTTCATTTAGTGTTAGTATTATTTCTGTACTTTAAGTTAGAGGTTGGATAATGCATCACTTCTTGAAAGTAAGCAATAGTATTATGTAAACCTTCTTCTAATAAAACTTCAGGGGTCCAGTCAAGCTTATTTTTAGCTAAAGAAATATCCGGACAGCGCCTTAATGGATCATCTTGGGGGAGCGGCTTAAAAACCAGCGGAGAAGACGATCGAGTAAGATCTTTTATCGTATTCGCAATTTCTAAAATCGATATTTCTTTTGGATTACCTATATTAACCGGTCCGGTAAATTCAAATTTTGTAGCCATTAACCTGATTAAACCTTCAACTAGATCATTAATATAACAAAAAGAACGGGTTTGACTACCATCACCGTAAATAGTAATTTCCTTGTTTTGCAGAGCCTGGATAATAAAATTTGAGATTACCCTGCCATCATCAGGATGCATCCGTGGACCAAAAGTATTAAAAATCCTGACTATTTTAACCTCAACATTTTTTTGATGGTAATAGGCCATATATAAAGTTTCCGAACAACGTTTTCCTTCATCATAACAAGCCCGGGGACCAAGAGGGTTAACATTACCCCAGTAACTCTCAACCTGCGGATGCACAATGGGATCACCGTAAACCTCACTTGTGGATGCCTGCAAAATTTTTGCTCCAGTTCGTTTTGCAAGACCAAGCATATTAATAGATCCATGCACATTCGTTTTTACCGTTTGGACAGGATTATATTGATAGTGGATCGGAGAAGCCGGGCAGGCCAGGTTATATATTTCTTCAACTTCAATATAAAGTGGGAAAGTGATATCATGTCGCAATAACTCAAAAAGAGGATTGTCCATAAGGTGTGTAATATTTCTTTTCTGCCCTGTAAAAAAATTATCCACGCAGATAACCTCATTACCGTCATTAACTAATTTTTCACAGAGATGCGAGCCAATAAAACCGGCTCCGCCAGTTACCAATATCCTTTTCATAAAAAACCCTCCCTGTTTATTACTAAAATTAAGATAAAGCTTTATCCATTCATGATTCTGGATAATCGCTCCAAAATAACCCCATTATAGCAATAACCTTCTCTTCGGCACATTGCTTCGTGTTCAGATTCCTTTAAATCAGCTTCGACCATCATTTTAACCAGCGCGTTAAAATTAATTTTTGGTTTCCAACCAAGTTTCTTTCTTGCCTTGGTGGCATCTCCCTGCAAAAAGTCAACTTCTGTTGGGCGATAATACTGTCTGTCAATTTCTACCAACACTTTTCCGCTTTGCTTATTAATACCTTTCTCATATGCACCTCCACCCTGCCAGTTAAGCTGAATCCCCGCTTCCCAAAAAGCTCTTTCACAGAATTCACGAACGCTGTAAGTTTCACCTGTAGCAATAACATAGTCATCCGGCTGATCCTGCTTCAGCATCAGCCACATCGCTTCAACATAATCACCGGCAAAACCCCAGTCATGGTGGGCATTGAGATTGCCCAAATACAATCTATCTTGCAATCCGAGTTTAATCCTGGCCACAGCCCGGGTGATTTTTCGGGTCACAAAAGTTTCTCCGCGAATAGGTGATTCGTGATTAAAAAGAATGCCATTGCTGGCATGGATACCGAAAGCCTCGCGGTAGTTCACGGTAATCCAATAGCTGTAGAGCTTAGCCACAGCGTAAGGGCTACGGGGATAAAAAGGGGTTGTCTCTGTCTGAGGCACCTCAGCTGCCTTACCGTATAACTCACTGGTAGAAGCCTGATAAAAGCGGACTCTATCTTCCATTTTCAAGATTCGCAATGCTTCTAAAAGACGCAGAGTGCCCAGGGCATCGGCATTGGCCGTATACTCAGCTGTTTCAAAGGATACCTGGACATGGCTTTACGTCGCAATATTGTATATTTCATCCGGTTGTGTTTCCTGCAAAATCCGGATTAGGTTAGTGGCATCGGTTAAATCTCCATAGTGCAGGTAGAAGTTTGTTTCTGCCTCATGCGGGTCCTGGTAGAGATGATCAATCCGCTGAGTATTGAAAAGAGATGAGCGTCTCTTAATACCGTGGGCAATGTAACCTTTGTTTAAAAGAAACTCGGCCAGGTAAGCGCCGTCCTGACCGGTAATACCGGTAATTAAACATACCTTCTGCATAATCCTAAATCTCTCATCAAGTTAATAAAAAAGTTTGCTACTCAGTTAACCTTTACTGTGTCACGTTAATTTATCTAAAACCTCTATGAACGCCAAGTTCTTTATAAATCTTCGCTTTAACTTTATTGTTTAATATTTTTGCTTTGTGCACATTAGCTAAAAGTAGTGATTCTGCTACAGGTTTTTTATGTTTAGAATCACTGACCACAAAATCAAAAAAATCAAGAAGATTTTGCTCACAAAATTCATCAGGGACCCTATTATTCTTAAACCAGGGTTCTGCAGCCATCTGTAAAAATTTCTCATCATCGTTATCCAGGTCAATGATATAATCAATCGCTTCATCGTAGGAGTTAAAGCTGTTAACGTGAATAAAACTCCTTGTATTAAAATCAAGCCCTACTTTTAGGTTGCCCCAATAAATAGGAATACTATTTACCAGCATCGGTTCAATCAGTTTCTCAGTTGTATACCCGGGATATGATGAGTTTTCAAATGAGAGAACAAACTTATAATTACTGATAAAATCTAATTTGCTATCAACTGCTCCGCCAACATTATTTAAATATTTTCCTCCAGAATCTATTCTTTTATATTTACTTAATCGATTAAAAAAATCAATTCTTTCTTTTGCATAAGGGTTGGACACAACCATGCAGGCAAATTTTTTCTTATGTAAGAGAAACCTTTCCGGATCTTTGGATTTTGTTAACTCCTCAGGGTTATGAACAGCCCACAGCGGCCATCTTTTATGCCTTGGATTATTATCATCAAAATCTGTACCCAATGTATAGTCACAGCAACTCCAATCGGTGCGTTCATTTTCCCAATTTAGAAACACTCGATGACATCTGTAATTTAGGTAATCTCGCTTGCCATCAAAAGGATGTGTAAAAAAATAAAAAGATGGGTTATCAGACAGTACGACCCTGTACTTCTTAGACAGAATTGCTGTAAACATATTATCCTCTTTGTAAAAATCGTCCCAGAAGTAACCAAAGTTCACTTTTAATTCTTCCATAGAGAAAAATAGAGTCTCCTTTATAACCAACTTCAATTAAGCAAAATAATTATTCCTGCAAAATATTTGACTCACTCTCTCTAACAAATATAATTCGTTAGATTATGAACAAATCAGAAAAAATTGCTCAAAATGCAGATTTTAACAACCACTTGGCGAAAAAGTCACCATCACAGTCTTCTACTGCAATCCGGGGCAAAAGGAATAGATCAGTATTTGTTTTGACTCGAGCAAACTCGCAAGAACAAGCACAGTTGAAACCCAGATCCTTAACCAGTGAAACAGTCTCCGTAGTATAATCACCATAAGGATAGGCAAAACTGTTTATATCACGGTTCAGAATATCTTCTAAATGAGCTTTGCTATGTATTATTTCGTCCCTTTGAAATCCTACTGGATATTCAGATAAATAAGGGTGCGTTACCGTATGAGCGCCAATTTCAATTAAACTCCCTTTCTCTAACATAATTAATTCCTCTTTGGTTAGAGTATGGTGGGTTTTTCGCTGTTTTGGGGCGGAACCTGCCCATATATAAAGTTCATTTATAATCTGTTGGCGCTCATCGGCTGGTAAAATCCGTAACAATTTGTATATTGCTCGATATAGCGTGTGGCGCCGGGTTGGATTTTCTTCCGGTTCCTTGAGAAACCGCCAATCACTATATTGCAGTTGATTATTAACGCTGTAATTTGCTGCTTCACCTAACTCCCATTGATAGTTTATACCTTGCACTTCGAACTGAAGAAAATTGGGCAAAGTAGCCGGTCGTAATAATATTGTTTCTAAATCATCCCACCAGAATTCAGTTTCTCGTTCCATAATACTACTTGTAACAAAAACTGTTGCTGGTATATCAAATTTTTCTAACAAAGGTTTGGCATTGTAGAGATTGTCAGCGTAACCATCATCAAAAGTAATGACAATTTGTCTTTGTAAAGGTTGATAGTTAACCAGTTTATTTATCAACTCTTGAAGATGTAAAGGGTATCCATATTCTCTAAGAACTTCCAGATGTTCTGCAAAATGTTTTGGAGTTACAGCCATTGACCATAGGTCAGCGTCTAATTCAGTCACGCGGTGATACATAAGGATAATCGCATCAGGATTAATCCGGTTTTTAATCCGTTTGGCGGTCCGGCTAACTTTCCTTCTAATTCTCTTAATAATCTTTTCCTCCAGGATATCTCATTTGGTCAGTTTGTATATTAGTAATTCAGGCTGATTGAAATACTTTGGTTTTAATAGAAGAAAAATCATCCACTTAAATCACAAAACTATTGTTTGATTTTCTTTTTATTTCAATAGCAGTTATAATTCTGTTTGTGGTTTGCAGACCCGAATAGCTATTATAACCTGGTATTCATCGTCCTGGTATAACAGTTCCTCTCTGGTTAACTCTTCTTGTGTGATCCCATGTAAAAAAGAAATGGCTGCCAGGACATTGCCATGGTTTCTAACTTCAAGATCATTGCTATCAAAAAATTCTTCAAACAGCAATCGTGCTGATTGATCTGTAAACGCCCAGTACCAATTATCACCCCAATTGCACTTTACTACCTGGCTGATTCCGGGAACCGTGGCA
>Ga0209498_1001699_pt1 | contig 13459 bp, 9 predicted proteins | sample WalLakDeSediment_FD_184131 | JGI IMG/M metagenome (GOLD analysis project Ga0209498, IMG submission 184131) | Lake sediment microbial communities from Walker lake, Nevada to study Microbial Dark Matter (Phase II) - Walker Lake 11/02/13 Deep... | ecosystem: Environmental > Aquatic > Freshwater >...
TATTTCTGTGGATCAGGAAGGCGGCAGGGTAGCAAGATTAAGAGCTACTAATGGATTTACTGCAACCAAAACTGCTTTTGAAATCGGGAATATAAATCAAGAGGATACAACCCGTGCCTGGGCATCACTTATGGCCGGCTGGCTTCAGCAAAGCGGATTTAATGTTAATCTTGCTCCCGTAGCTGATGTAAATGTTAATCCAACTAGTCCCGCAATAGGCAATCTTGATAGAAGCTTTTCCGCAAATCCTGATTCAGTTTTTTATCATTGCAACTTGTTTATCGATGAGTTTAATAATAGAAATATTTTTACAACACTTAAACATTTTCCTGGTCACGGCAGCGCAAACACAGATTCTCATTTCGGGTTCACGGATATTACAAACACCTGGTCTGAGTCTGAGTTGATACCCTTTAGCAAATTAATTCAGGGTGGTTATAATGATTTTATAATGAGCGGACATTTGTATAATTCAAATCTTGATTCAACTTTTCCAGCTTCTCTTTCCGATAAAGTTATGACAAACCTTTTAAGAGATTCGTTAGGGTTTGAAGGATTGGTAATTACTGACGGAATGTTCATGGGTGCAATAACTAATAATTATACATTCGATAAAGCCGTTGAACTGGCAGTTAATGCTGGTAATGATATTTTACTTTACACCGGAAACAAGATTGACGGAAGATCTCTGGTTGATAGTATTGTGTCCATTGTTCAAAACAAAATTTCTCTCGGTACTATATCGGAATCAAGGATTGATGCATCTTATCAGAGAATTATACAGAAGAAACAAAGAATCACTAATATTCATCTGGCATCTCAAACGAAAGTTCCGTTAGATTACGGATTAATCAATTATCCTAATCCATTCAATGCTACAACAAATATTTTAGTAAAAAATCCGGCTAATGGAAATTTAACTGTTAAAGTCTACAATGTCATTGGGCAGGAAGTTGCTGAAATAGTTAATGGCTATTATCATTCAGGAAATCATACGTTTTTATTTAATGCAAATGAACTGGCCTCAGGTATTTATGTGATAAGAATGAATATTGATGAATATTCCGCTTCACATAAGATTATTTTATTAAAATAATTTCTTAATAGAACAGGGGGCTACATACACAAATACTTCCAACTGACTTTCTCCGGGAGCAATGGATGAGGTCATCCAATCATTCATCCAATCATTCATTGAATCATTCATCAAATCTTTATCTTTTAATTTATTTCAACCGTAAACAGATATATACAATTGTAAGGTATTTTATATCTCCAAGTTTATTCTGGGGCTTATTTATTGCCTTCAGTAAAAGTGTATTAGAAATTCCATTCATTTATATTTACCTGTATAATTTTACAATCTTTTAAAATTAACCCGGAGCTGTTATGAAAATGAATTGGGAAAATTACGTCGGCATGACTTTAAATGTTACCATGCACGAAAATTATGGTATGACTATTGATCCAGGCAGTAAATCACCTCTTTACGAAATTGTATTTAAATCCGGTAAATTTATTGAATCTTTTGACGACGGCATATTACTGGAAACTGAGCGGGAAAAAACCGTTGTTCTTATTTTCATTCCATACCAATCAATTAAATGCGTTGAAATATTTCAGCTTCAGGGCGGTATAAATTGAAAACACTAATAAGTCTGTTCCTTGTTTTACTAATACTTCCAGCATTTAACTTTGCACAAAATGTTGAGATCAAAAGTTTAAAAACTTATACAAGTGATAATAATCTTTCTTTCCCGGTTTTAGTGCAGGGTTCAAGGTTAATTATTGAATTTGATGTTGATGCAGTTTATCCGCCTGATCTAAATGTATTGTTTAAGTACTGCGATAAAGAATGGAATCCTACTGATAATATTTTTCTTTTAAACCACGGTAAAAATACCGGCTACTATCTAAAATTTGAGAGTCTGCCAAACACTGTTGAAGGCGCATCGTACCATTTTAAAAATTCTTTTCCTGATAGAGAAGGTTATGTAAGCTTTCCGTTTTCAGGTAAGTGGAGATATTATCTAATAGATTCACAGAATCATTCAAAAGTATATGCGGATGGAAGATTTATCGTAATCAATGATGATCTGGTGGATTTAAATATCAGCATTCAGAATCAGGAAATGGATGACAAGAATTATTTTCCTATTGATTTTGGGAATGTATTCTGGATTACTGCCTCATTTGAATTACCTGACGGACTTTTTCCAAATTTTGTTGACCAGGTTGAAATAATACAAAATCACAAAATTGAGTATCCGTACATAGTTGATCGTACTTCCTCCAGCAATATGAGAATTTATAATTGGGATGCCAATAAACAATTTTCATTCACTGCCCGCGATGTATTTCCCGGTAATGAATATCGCCAGGCAGATCTAAGAGATATCAATAAGTTTTCCGGTACAACTGTGCAGGCTCGGTTCGAAGGTTTTGAAACAACCAGGTATTTCAGGTCTGGAAATAGGGACTTAAACGGAGGTTTTATTCTTTCTGATTTTAAAGATCCATTCTCAACTTATATGAATGTGAACTTCTCAATTAAACCAGCATCCAGACCTGATGGTGATATTTTTCTTGTCGGTGCTTTTAATAATTGGATTGTTTCCAACAATTATAAAATGAATGAATCAGCAGGTATTTATAACCTGACAGTTCCATTGAAACGGGGAATTTTTGATTATCAATATGTGGTTGCTCAGGACTCCTATGGTAAAATTGTGAATATGGACTGGCTGCAGCTCGAGGGAAATAATTGGGGTACATCAAATGAGTTTACGGTTTTATTGTATTACAGAGATCCTAATTTTGGCGGTTACGATAGAATTATCGGTTATAAAAGAATTTCAAACAGATAAATATTCCGGAATTACTAATGCAAAAAATAAAAATTGGTGTCATCGGAACGGGTCATCTTGGTAAGCTTCATACAAAAATGTTTAAGCAAATTGAAAGCTGTGAATTAATTGGCATTTTTGATGCTAATCCAGATCAATCAAAAGCGGTGTCAGATGAATTAGGTGTTAAGGCATTCTCATCACTTGATTACTTGCTGCCGCAGGTTGATGCAGTTTCAATTGCTGCTACAACAAGCGCACATTATGAGCTTGCTAAAAAATGTTTCGATTCTAACATTCATGTGTTTATTGAAAAACCTATTACTGCAACCATTGAGGAAGGGGAGGAGTTAGTAAAAAATTCTAACGAAAAAAATCTTAATCTTCAGGTCGGACACATCGAACGATTTAATCCCGGATTGGTCTCTCTCGAAGCATATATCAATAATCCTAAGTTCATTCAATCTGACAGATTGGCTCAGTTCAATCCAAGAGGTACTGATGTTGCCGTTGTTCTGGATCTGATGATTCATGATATTGATATTATTTTAAGTCTGGTTAAAAGTGATGTAAAAAAAATAGATGCAAGCGGAGTTGCAGTAGTTTCAGATCATATTGATATTGCAAATGCAAGAATTGTATTTGAGAATGGCGCAGTTGCCAACGTTACAGCAAGCAGAATATCTCAGAAAAAAATGCGTAAGATGAGAATGTTCCAAAAGGATACTTATATAGCACTTGATTTTGTTACTGGCGTGTCTGAAATCTATCGTCTTCTTTCCGCTACTGATCAAACAACCACTGATTCAATTTCATTTGGTGAAATAGGAGTTGGTGATAAAAAGAAAATACTTGTTTACGAACAGCCGGAGCATAAAGAAATCAATGCTTTGGAATATGAATTAAAACTTTTTGTAAATTCTGTTGCAGAAAAGAAAAAACCTGTGGTTTCAGGCGAGGATGGACTTAAAGCTCTTAAAGTTGCACAAATAATTATTCAAAAAATAGAAGAATCAAAGGTTAATTTATGAAAAAACCAATCATACTTTCCTTAATAATTGTTATTGCCCTTATAGCTATACAATGCAGTGTTTATCAAACAATGGTTAATCTTTCCCGGCTTCAGTTTAAGTTGGGTGATGTTAACGGTTTCTCTGTAATGAATATCCCGATTTCAAATAAAACTTCTATTAGTGATTTCACTGCCCTGGATGTAATAAATATTACCTCTTCGGTTTCTCAGGGTAAATTTCCAGTTTCTTTTGTACTGAATGTTGATGCAAGAAACCCTAATGATGGCTCCGGCGGTTATAAAAGAACTGATGCAACTCTTAAAGATCTTGCCTGGACTTTAGAACTTGATGGAAAAAAGACGATTTCAGGAAGACTGGATAACCCCGTTTCGGTGCCCGGCACAGGTGATATTACAGTTATTCCCTTAAGAATTGATATTGATCTTAAGGAGTTTTTTGCTGAGAGAGGATATCAATCATTAATTAATCTTGCATTAGCTTTAGGTGGTGCACAGGGTTCATCTTCCAAAGTTGCTTTATATGCTAAACCAACAGTTTCAACTGTACTTGGTGATATTTCATATCCCGGTGAATTGAAAATTGTTGATACTCAATTTACTAATTAGTAATACCGTGCTTTATGGCAAAATCTGTTAAAGCTGCCGTCGGTATTGACTTAGGCGGCACAAATATAAAAATAGGTATAGTTTCAAATGACGGAAAATTAATAAGCAAGAATTCCATCAAAACAGAAGCTGAAAAAGGTCCTGAACAGATTATCGAGAATATTAAATCTGGTATTAAAACTATACTCAAAGGTAAAACGTCTAAGATTAAGGGAATAGGTATTGGTTGTCCGGGTGTTATTAATGTAAAGAAAGCAACAGTTGAAAACCCGCCGAACCTTCCCGGCTGGAAGAAAATAAAACTCGCTGCCATAATTGAAAAAGAATTTAATATTCCAACCAGTATTGAAAATGATGCGAATGCAGCAGCAATCGGCGAACTTATTTTTGGCGCTGGAAAAAAGTATTCGTCATTTGTTATGGTTACTCTTGGTACAGGTGTTGGCGGCGGAATAGTTTTTAATAAAAAGATTTTCCGCGGTGAATTTGGTGCTGCCGGCGAAATAGGACATATTTCCATAGATGTAAATGGTCCTAAGTGTAACTGTGGTTCTTATGGATGTATAGAAGCATATATCGGAAATCAGTATCTCAAAGACAGGGTGAGATCAGAATTGACCAATTATACAAATTCAAAAATCTGGGAGTTGATTGATAATGATCTTGCAAATGTTTCGCCGCGAATTATTCAGGAGGCTGCTGAGCTTGACGACAGTTATGCCAAAAGTGTAATTCACAATATGGGTGTGCAGCTTGGAACTGCTTTTGCATCCATAAGTAATGTTCTTGATATCAGTACTTTCATTATTGGCGGAGGTGTTGCAGGATTTGGACAGCCTTTATTTGATACGATTCATAAAACAACTGTTGAGCGGGTTCTTACACCTTTAAGACCAAGAGTAAAAGTTATTCCGGCTAAACTTAAAAACGATGCCGGTATAAAAGGTGCATCTTCTTTGGTCTTTTATAATTTATGAAGTTTTAATGTTTGTGTGGTGCAATCAATTATAAATGAAATTAAAGTTATTAATATCGTTTTTCTCATTTACCATTATTATTACTGCACAGATAATTGACCCCGCAGTAATATCTGCTGATACACTTGATCTTCTGCTGCCGGATTCTCTTATTCAAACACCTCCAAAGCAATATGATATTGACACAACTGTATTTTCAAGTGCTTCTGATTCTATTATTTTTCTTGTTCGTGATAAAAAGATGAAGATTTATGGAAGCGGAGAATTGAGTTATAAGGAAACAGAGATTAAAAGTGCCAACATCATAATAGATTTTGAAAGAAATGAAATTGAAGCAACCGGAATAACTATTGATACTTTGCCCGGACAACTTGCCGGTGCTCCTGTTCTTAAAGAGGGAGCCGATACTTATCAAGGTGTTAGTATGAGATATAATTTTAAAACAGGCAGAGGCACAATATCGGCAGCAGGTACAGAACAGGACGGCCAAAAATATACCGGTTCAAAAATTAAAAAGGTTGATCAGGAAACCTATTTTATTCAGGAAGGTGTTTTTACAACCTGTGACGATGATTGTCCGCACTTTCACTTTTATGCAAGCAAAATGAAAGTAATACATAAAGAGCAGCTTGTTGCAGAATGGATCTGGCTTCATTTCGGAGGAGTGCCGTTTCCAATTCCTTTACCTTTTGGTGTTTTCCCAATTGAATCAGGAAGAAGATCGGGTTTGATTGCACCTGCATTCGGTCAAAGCGGACTTTACGGTCCGTACTTTTCTCGTTTTGGATATTTCTGGGCAATGAGTGATTATATGGATTTAAATGCAACCGGTGATTATTATACCCGCGGTAGCTGGGCTGCCGATACAAGATTCCGTTATATCAAACGATATGAATATTCTGGAAATTTTTCCGGCAGGTATGAGCGGCTTAGTAGTGGTGAAACAACTGACCCCAACTTTTCCGAAAATACCAGATGGGAATTGAACTGGACTCACAATCAGAATTTAACTCCAACTATGAGAATGGATGCGAACTTACGTTTTGCTTCCGGAAGAAATCTGCTTAATCAGGTTGATTTAAATGAAATTCTTACAAATGAAATTAACTCAAGTGCAACATTAAATAAAACCTGGGAAGAATCTGGAATCAGTTTAACACTTGGATACAGCAGACGGCAAACCTTTGAAACCAATGATATTTTTGAAGTGCTTCCAAATTTATCGCTTTCTAAATCACAGTTTTATCCATTTAAAAGCGGTAAAGTTGGTGGCGAGCAATCCTGGTATGAATTACTTGGATTCAGTTATAATAGTCAATTTCAGAATCAAAGAACTAAAAGAGCCGGAGAACTTAAATCAAGGGCTGGTATTCAGCACAACATTTCAACTGGTGTATCACCTAAAATCGGGCACTTCAGTATTTCCCCAAGTATCAGCTACCAGGAAAGATGGTATAATAAAAGAATAGAAAGATTTTCTGTTGAAGGCTCACAAGGCCAGGATTCTGTTATTACCAATGATAAAAATGAAATTAATTTTCTTAGAACTTTTAATGCCCGACTTTCAGCCTCAACAAAATTTTATGGAATGTTTCAACCAAATGCTCTTGGAGTTGCAGCTATAAGACATACAGTTAATCCATCAATTTCGTACAACTTCACTCCGGATTTCTCAAAACCACTTTGGGGATATTTTGATTCTTATAAAAACGTAAATGGAGAAGAAGTACTTTATAGTAAATTTGAACGGGAAATATTCGGAGGGGCTTCGCGAGGTCAGCAGCAGAGCATATCTTTTTCCGTATCTAATCTGTTTGAGATGAAGACAGTGGTTGACCCTACAGATACAACTTCCAAAGCAGATAAAATACAATTACTGAATCTTAATGCCAGCACCAGTTACAATTTTGCAGCGGATAGTTTACGCCTTTCTGATTTAAATGTTAATTACAGAACTCAGATTGGTACCTTCCTGAATTTTTCCGGCGGTTCAAATTTTACTTTTTATGATGTTACACCTACGGGAAGAAAAATTAATAAGTTTCTTATTGAACAGGGCAAAGGTTTGTTGAGAATGACCAACTTCAATGTATCCCTATCTACATCAATCTCCGGCGATAGATTATCATCTTCCGGACAGACACCTCAAGCTGATTTTTATCCTGAAGATGGCATACTGGGTCAAACGTTTCAAAACGGCTATCAGGGAATTTATGGAGGCAGGGATATGGACCCGGATTTTGCTATTCCCTGGAGTTTGTCACTAAATTATAACTTCAATGAAAACAGGCTCACTCCGAATAATATTACCAAGTCGTCAAATGTTAGCGGTAACCTTGATTTCAACCTCACACCATTATGGAAATTTTCAGTTGCAGGCAGCTATGATCTTGTGCGTAAAGAGTTTTCTGCTCCTCAAATCAGAATTTCGCGCGATCTTCATTGCTGGATAATGAACTTTACCTGGAATCCTATAGGATTTGTCCGCGGTTACTATCTTGAAATCAGAGTTAAAGCACCGCAGCTTCAGGATTTAAAAGTAACCAAACGTGATCAGTTCTATGAGGGACGATAGATAATGCGGCATTTTATAATAGATGGAAATAATCTGATCGGGAAAATACCATCAATTAAATCAAAAGATAAAAATGCTGAACGTGAAAAACTAGCTTACATTCTGGAGCGATACTTTTTTAATAAGAAAGTTAAAGTAAGTTTACATTTTGACGGACATAAAAACCTCCCTATAAAAGTTTCCGGTATCAAAATATTTTATTCTGAAAACCAAACCGCAGATGATCTGATAAAAAATGAAATTGAAAGAACTTCAAACAGAAAAAACATAATACTTGTTTCATCAGACAATAATCTTAAAGAGTTTGCACGTGTTTGCAGTTGCGAAGTTAAAAGTAGTGATGATTTTGGGAAGGATATAACTTCCTCACAAAATAATGATGAAGAAGAAAATATCATCGACTCGATTAAAAACATTGACGAGTTCAAAAAACTTTTTGGTGTGGATTGAATTTTCTTAAAATCGGAGTATTATTTGCTTCTTATCTTAATTAAACATTAAATTGATATAAACATTCTTCACCAAAATTCACGGAAGTTTAGTGACCAGATCGAGTACTTTTTTTCACAAAGCATTTTTGCTTATTGGGGTAATATTTCTTTTCTACAACAATTCTGCTTTCACTCAAGTCGATAATCCATTGTATGATAGAACACCACTAGAGTATTATCAGAAAATGAATCCGCAATTCTTTGAAGCCGTTGTAACAGATGCAGAAGGGTTTGATGATTTTAATCTGGGTGTAAATTTTGCAGAGCCGCATCTTTCACAGAATCCCAATAATCCCTTGCAATATTTTGGCGCGTATAATATAAATGGAGCTTGGAGGACTTATGATGGATTTGGATGGACAGGCAGTTCTCCAAATTTCGGAACTACTATGAGAGGCGATCCTGTAACAGCTTACGACAGCCTTGGCAATTTATATTATATGAATATGTTTGGTTCACCAAGTATATTAGGATGCAGAGTTATTAAGTCTACCGATAACGGATTGACGTGGAGTACACCAGTCGTAGCAATCAACGGAGTTGATAAAAACTGGATCGCTGCAGATCAGTCGGCTGGTCCCTATTCAAATTATGTTTACTGCGTATTTACTGCTAGTAGTGGTGGTAATTTTACTCGCAGTACAGATTTTGGTGCAACATTTACACAAACAAGAAATTTTAATACTCAATCTCTTCCCGGAATGATGGTTGCTGTTGGGCCTAATACTTCAGGCGGTAATGATGTTCCCGGCGGCTGTGTTTATGTTGTAACTAATTCAGGAAGTGCATTCGCTTCAACTTATACTTTTTATGTTTCAACAGATGGCGGATTAAACTTCACCCTAAAATCAGCTCAGAATTTTGCCAACTATGTCGGAACAAATGTTAACGGGAGAAACTCTGTTCAGAATATGAGAACCAGACCTTATCCTTTTATTGCAGCAGATAACAGTTATGGACCAAACCGTGGGAGACTATATTTAATTTACGCTTCAAATTTTCCATCCGGTAATGGTAACAAACCAGACATTTTCCTAAGATATTCTGATGATCAGGGAGTTACCTGGTCAACTGCTAGAACTGTCAATGATGATCCGAATACACAAAATCATCATCAATGGCATCCTGCCGTATGGGTTGATAAAACCTCGGGCAGAATTTTTATGAAATGGATGGATACACGTGATACACCAACAAGCGATAGTGCCTATATCTATGCAACTTATTCTGATGACGGCGGTGATACATTTGCACCTAATCAAAGAATATCAACACAAAAAATGAGAATTAACTGCACAACCTGCGGCGGCGGCGGAACTCCTCGTTACCAGGGTGACTATGATGCGATCTATTCACTGAATAATATTTCTTTATCGATGTGGACAGATTTCCGCAATGGTCAGTTTGGAAGCTTTGTAGGATATTTTCCAGACTTCGCTATGAAAGCAGGTCCAAACACACAAAATGTTGAGAATAATGCCGACAGTGCATTTTATAATGTTAGTGTGCCGGCAGTTAAACTATATGATCAAACTGTTACTTTTTCTGCAAGTGTATCCCCAACTCCGTTGAGCGGAACATTAACCATTGATTTTCCTGATGGTGATGTATTATCAAGTTACCCTGATTCTGTAAGAATGAGAATACGTACCTCGGGATTTGTAACATTAGGCAATTATACTATTACTGTTACCGGAAGCGGTCCATTTGGTGTTCCTGTTCATAAAAGATCAGTTCAGTTAACAGTTGAGGAAGTTATTCCGGTTGAGCTCATTTCTTTTAATGCTTTGGCTGATCAAAACAGTGTTAATCTCAATTGGACAACTGCTACTGAGTTGAACAATCGAGGTTTTGAAGTTGAACGCAGTATTAAAATCCAAAATCAGTTAGAGTGGGTAACCGTTGGATTTGTGGAAGGGCGAGGTACAACAACCGAGGCTCAGAATTACAATTTTATTGATCGAAATATTGATGCAGGCTCTTATTTCTATAGACTGAAACAGATGGATTTTGATGGAACATATGAATATTCACAAAGAGTAGAAGTTGAAGTATTACGTCCGTTGGATTATGCTCTTGAACAGAATTATCCTAATCCGTTTAATCCAACTACAACAATAAATTATTCAATTCCTCAAGCCGGAGCAGTTAGAATTGCTTTATATGATGTTCTTGGCAATGAACTAAAATCAATTATTGATACATATCAGGACGCAGGTAGATATGAAGTTTTATTAGATGCCTCCGGAATGGCAAGCGGTGTTTATTACTATAGAATTCAAAGCGGAGAATTTAATTCTACAAAGAAACTTATGTTGATGAAGTAAGTTTGAAATATTCTTAATTATAAAAGGGAGTCGTTGGCTCCCTTTTTTATTCTGAATAATTCTGTCTGCATTCACATATCCGTTTCTGCCTGAATCACTTCAATAGTTTTATTATCTTGCAGTGATCAAAATTCTTTCAAAGGTAAAAATGACTATTAAACTGCTTCCAATCTTCTTCATAGTATTTTCACTCTATTCTTATTCACAATCGCTCCCGATATTTTTAGATGGAAGAACTGATGACTGGAATATTCCGGTTCCAACATACGTCGACACCGAAAATGACGGTAACTTTTATGACTTCAAGTATTTCTCAGTTACTAATGATGAACAGTTTCTTTTCATTAAGATAAAGATTACTCCGTTTATCAAATTACTCGAAGATAACCAGATCGCAATTTTTATTGACGGAGATAATAACAGTTCAACAGGATTCCCGATAAATGGAATAGGCGCTGATCTAAGATTTAATTTTGGCACACGGAACGGATTCAATTATCACACAAACAGCTCAATAACTCATTCAAATATCAGATTCAGATCACTGCCGACTGTAACTGATACAGTATTTGAAATAGCAATAGGCAGGCAATTTATTCCTCCCACAAATGGTACCGGCAAAATCAAAATTTTGTTTGTTGACTTTGCTGCTAGTGGCGATTTTATGCCGGATTATGGAGAAACATTCGAATACACTTTTGATGATACTCCAATTGAGCCATTAATTCCTGTAGATATAACCAAAAATGATACATCATTACTTAGAATAATGAATTGGAATGTGTATAGCGATGGATTTACTGATCCGAACAGGGAGCAGTATTATAACAGAATTTTACAGGCTATCAATCCTGATATACTAGCTTTCAACGAAATGTGGAACTCAACAACTGTACAGATTCAGAACCGACTCAATTCAATTTTACCTTTGCAAAACGGAAGCTGGAATGCCGTAAAACTTGATGGCGGAAACATTACCGCATCGAGATACCCGATTTTACAGAACTGGCTAGTTTATCCCGGACAAAGAATAACTGCTTCATTAATTGATCTCCCGGAAAGATTTGAAAAAAATATTCTGGTGATAAACTGTCATTATAAATGCTGCGGCGGAGCAGCAAATGATGCAACAAGACAACGCGAAGTTGATGCTACTATCAAGTTTATTCTGGATTCTAAAACAGCAGGAGGTGTAATTGATCTTCCAGAAAATACTCCGTTTTTAATAACAGGAGATCTGAACCTGGTTGGCGACCGGCAGCAGCTTATTACTTTAGTTACGGGTGAAATAATTAATACACAACTTTTCGGAAACGGTGCTCCGCCTGACTGGGATGATTCAGATCTTGAAGATATAATATCTTCTCAAACTGATAAACGTACGGCTTATTCCTGGCGCAATGATCAAAGTACTTTTCCTCCTGGCAGATTAGACTTTCAGATTTTTTCTAACAGTGTTGTCAATGTTGAAAAACGATTCATCCTTCAGACTGAGATAATGAGTTCTGCAAGACTTAATCAATATGGACTTCAACAATTTGATACAAAGAATGCGTCAGATCATTTTCCTAAAGTAACAGATGTATCTTTTGATTTACCAACTTCGGTTAAAAACGAGTTTACAAGTTTAGATTTTATGCTGGAACAGAACTATCCGAATCCATTTAATCCAGCCACCACAATAAGATACCGTATTCCTGATGCCGGATTTGTTTCATTAAAAGTTTATGATATAATTGGAAGAGAAGTTGCAGTGTTGGTGAATGAATCTAAGCCAGCAGGCACATACGAAGTAGAATTCAACACGCAACAAACGGCAGAGAATAGAAAATTAACAAGCGGTGTTTACTATTACAGGCTTCAAAGCGGCGGCTATAATTCCATAAAAAAAATTATTTTGATGAAATAATTTGATTAGTGCAGTCTTTTAATGAACAGATCAGTATTGTCCAAAATAAATTTAAACCTATTCAATAAACTCTGATTTTTGTTCAAAATAAAGAAATAAAATTCGTTTTTAATTGAATCCCTCATAAAAAGTTTTATTCTCTTATTGTTCACAGGTTTTAGAATTAAATGCGGCTAAAGCCCTTTGTAACTTTTGTATTTTAATAACAGTTGGATAAATCCAACTGCAATAGATAGAAAACACATATCATCAGCATTTATTGCAGTTCACTTCAGTGAACTGAAAAAAAAGAAGAGCAGTGGTGGGCTTTAGCCACATAAATAAATTTATTTTGGATAGATGTGGAACAGATTAATATTTTCAGTTTTTTTTTAGTTTTACTCTGTTAATTCAATTTTATTCTCGTTATTTTTTATCAGTTAATTACTAACAGTTTTATTCTTTTTAACTTATCATCTTTCAGGGGTTTTTATGAAAGCGTTCATAAACTCACTTTTCCTGCTCATTGCGTTAACTATATCCGCTGGCCTTTATGCCCAGCAATTTAATCCGAAATATTTCGATGATAATCCTGAAATTTATTTTTCCTTTGATGTCTCAGACAGAAATGAAATAAATAACCTCACCAATATTATTTCAATTGATAACGTTAGCGGCTACAAAGTATTCGCCTATGCCAATGAAAACCAATTTAA
>Ga0209498_1001700_pt1 | contig 13439 bp, 12 predicted proteins | sample WalLakDeSediment_FD_184131 | JGI IMG/M metagenome (GOLD analysis project Ga0209498, IMG submission 184131) | Lake sediment microbial communities from Walker lake, Nevada to study Microbial Dark Matter (Phase II) - Walker Lake 11/02/13 Deep... | ecosystem: Environmental > Aquatic > Freshwater >...
CATTTTGCGCAACAGATGGATCGTCCTGCGGAGTTCGGGCCTGACTTGGGAACAGGCCTTGCAGCGTATCTCCTTCTCATGGCTATCGTAGCTTCCGGTTTTATGATGCGATTCGGACTGTTGACCCAACAACGTGAGTCGCAGCGCCTTGTCCATGTGGGGTTGAGTCTTTCTCTGTTCATCGTCGTTGCTATCCACGCGCTGAGGAACTTTGGAATCTTGTAGTCGGATATCCGGGCTACGTCAACCGCTACATGATATTTGAGTCGGCACCTTGGACAAGCTGAAGCCACTGGGCAGGGCTGACGCCCGGCGCGGCGGTTGACCAGGCGCTGGCAGCAGCAGGAGCTTCGCGGTGTTGGGAGAATGGGCTGTAGGTTGAAAGCGCATCCTCTTCTGGCGCCGAACTTGCTGCTGGGGCTTGAGGGGGCGCTTGGCCTTGGGTAGGATGGGGTTGCGTCCTAGGATTCTGGGCAGGCGTTGACAGCTAAGTATTCAGGAGGAGGTTCGGTCTGATGCAGTTCCGTGGACTCACAGTAGGTGTTCCCAGAGAGATTCTGGCGGGGGAACGGCGGGTTGCTGCGGTGCCCGATACGGTCAAGCGCATGGTTGAGGCGGGTGCCAAGGTAGTGGTGGAGACCACCGCGGGTAGCCGGGCCTACTATGCTGACGAGCAGTATGTTGCGGCCGGAGCGGAAATCGCCCCGGGGGCCGCCGAGACCTACGGCCGCGCCGATGTGTTGCTCAAGGTCAAGGAGCCTGTTCACAATGAGGCTCTCGGCCAACACGAGGTGGAGCTGCTCAAGCCGGGCAGCACGCTGATCTGTTTTCTGCACCCGGCCAATCGCAAGAACCTCAAGATGGTCAACATGCTGGCCGAGCGCGACATAGTCTCCTTCACGCTCGACAGCGTGCCTCGCATCTCGACGGCCCAGCGGATGGATGCCTTGACCTCCATGAGCACCGTCGCCGGATACAAAGCGTCGATCTCCGCCGCCTACCACCTGTCGCGGTTCGTGCCGATGGTGCCGACCGCGTTCGGGATGATCAAACCGGCCGAGTTCCTGATCGTGGGGGCCGGCGTCGCGGGGCTGCAGTCGATCGCGGTCGCCAAACGGCTGGGCGCCAAGGTCAAGAGCATCGATGTCCGGCCCGAAGCCAACGAGCAGGCCAAGAGCCTGGGAGCCGAGGTCTTGCCGTTCGAGGTCCCGTTTGAGCTGGCACTGGGCGAGGGCGGCTACGCCAAGCGCCTGCCGGAGGAATGGTACCAGAAGGAGCGGGAGATCCTGGCGCCGTACGTAGCCGCTGCCGATGCCGTCATTCTCACCGCGCTCGTTCCGGGTGAGGTAGCGCCCATTCTGGTGGACGAGGCCATGGTGCGGGCGATGAAGCCCGGCTCCGTGATCATGGACATCGCGATCGACCAGGGCGGCAACTGCTCGGTCACCCGTTACGGCGAGGAGTACGTGCATGAGAACGTGCTGATCAGCGGCATCATGAACACCCCGGCCACTCTGGCCGTCGACTCGACATTCATGTTTGCCCAGAACATCTACTTCTTCCTGACGCATGTGGTCGCCGACGGCGAGGTGCGCCATGGCACCGATGACCAGATCATCCGCGAGTCGCTGGTCACCCGGGCTGGTGAGATAGTGCACCACGGAACGCTCGAATCGATCAGGACCGGCAGCTAGTGGCCGGCCCGGGCACGACCAGGATGCGGGGGGCTGGGCGTATTGTTTGTTGACATTGCCTTTGTTGTCGTACTGACCATCATCGGATACCGGATCATCGCCGCTGTGCCGCCGCTGCTGCATACGCCCCTGATGTCGGGGATGAACGCCCTGTCCGGCGTGACCGTCATCGGGGCCCTGCTGATTCTGGGGCTGGCGCCGCGCTCGGTAGAGCCGTGGGCGGCCTTGGCCGTGATCATGGGAATGACCAATGTGGTCGGCGGCTTCCTGGTCACCGAGCGCATGCTGCGCATGTTCCGGATCCGGCAGCGACCGGCCAGAGAGCAGGGGGGCGAGCGGACGTGAGCTATCAGATAGCCATCGCCTCGCTGATCACCGTCGGCTTTCTGGTGGGCATCAGGCTGCTGCAGTCACCGCGAACGGCGGTCTGGGGCAACAGGCTGGGCGCCTTGTCCATGGTCTTGGCCATCATCTTCGCCCTCTACGAGCGCGGCCTGCTAAGCGAGCAGCGCATCTGGTTGTACATGGTCGCCGGTGCCGGTGTGGGCGCCGTCTTGGCTCTGCGGGTCCGGATGGTCAATATGCCGCAGATGGTCGGCATGTTCAACGGGCTTGGCGGTGGCGCGTCGGCGCTGGTGGCGGCAACGGCCGCGCAGACCGGCGAGCTCAGTGGCTGGTTCTTCTGGTGGACGGCCGTGTTCGCTTTGGCGCTGGGCACGGTGACCTTCTCCGGCAGCGCCGTGGCCGCTTTGAAGCTGCAGGGGATGATTACCGGCCGGGCGATTGTAGTGCGCGGGCACGGCACCCTGGTGGCGGTGCTGATGATCGCCGGAGCGGCGGCCATGGCCGGGGCCGCCGTGGCACCGGACCAGCTCTTCTACCCGGTAATGCCGGCCACGGTCCTGGCCTTTGTCCTGGTGGGCATCTACATGACCATCCGCATCGGCGGAGCCGACATGCCCATCGTGATCTCCTTCCTGAACTCCCTCTCCGGCGTGGCCGCCGCGGTCTGCGGGTTGGCCGTCAATGACATGTTGCTGGCGGGCGTCGGGGCGCTGGTCGGCGTGGCCGGCCTGATCTTGACGCAGCTGATGTGCGTCGGCATCAACCGTTCGCTGTTCTCGGTGTTGGGAGGACCCGATCCGCGCGGCAAGACGATGGCGGCAACCGCCCAGCCGCAGGCAGCCAGCTGGATTGAGGCCGCAGCGGACAGCTCCGAAGTGGAGCTCGCACCCGAAGCCCGGGCATTGCTGGAGTCCGGCCCGGCGGCGGGCGAGATGGTCGAGGCGGCGGATGTGGCGGTTGAGGAGCCGGAGCCCAAGGAGGTTACCGACCTCGTTCGCGAGGCGTCAAGCGTGATCATCGTGCCCGGTTACGGCATGGCCGTCGCCCAGGCGCAGCATGCTGTGCGTGAACTGGTGGATCTGCTTGAGGGCAAGGGCAAGGAGGTCAAGATAGCCGTTCACCCGGTGGCGGGCCGGATGCCTGGGCACATGAATGTGCTCCTGGCGGAGGCGGGTCTCGACTACGACAAGTTCGTGGACATGGACGATATCAACCCCGAGTTTGCCAACACCGATTTGGTGATCATCGTTGGGGCGTGCGATGTCGTCAACCCCGCCGCCCGGACCGCCGAGCAGACGCCGATTCAAGGCATGCCGGTGCTGCACGTTGAGGAAGCGCGCTCGGTGATCGTGCTCAATCTGGATGATCGTCCCGGCTACTCTGGCGTGCCCAACCCTCTTTACGGATACGGACACTGTACCCTGGTGCTGGGCAACGCCGCCGACACCCTGCCGGGGTTGATTGAGATTCTGAAGAGCTAGGAGCCGCCCAGAAGCCGCCCAGAGGCCGCCGGTCGCGAGAGAAGGCCCGGCTTACACTAGGCGGATAAGTAAGGGCGCAAGGCGGGGGCGTCGCTTCGCTTACCAAGTCGGGGCGACGCTTTGCTGTCCACCGCACGGGCACCCCTCCTACTGCGTCGAGCCTGGCGTGGGAAGCTGATGCAGCACCAACCGTTGGCATGGCGCGGCAGGTCACGGTCCGGGGCCAGACCCCGGTCTGCAAGCTTATGTATTCCGGGATTCAGGCTTTACCTGCCCACAGCTACAGGATACTGCCGGGTTATGTTGAATACGCCCCGAGAGCCCAACAGCCGAACTAGATCCAAACGGAGGTCCGAGGCCCATTGGCCAACACATCAATCGCCGCCTACCTAGACCACCTGCTTGTGGAGCGCGGCTTGGCCGAGAACACGCGCGAGTCATACGAGCGCGACCTGCGACATTTCATTGACTTCCTGGAGCGCAATCGTAGCTCTCTCGAACGCGCGACACGAACAATGGTCATCTCCTACCTGCTGTACCTGGAGAAGCAGGGGAGGGCGACCGCCACGGTCGCGAGGCGCCTGGCGGCCATCAAGTCGCTTTACCAGTACCTGACGCGGGAGGGCATCGTGCGCCGGGATCCGACCGAAAGGCTGGAGTCGCCCCGCCTGGAAAAGAAGCTCCCCACGGTACTTTCCGTGGAGGAGGTGGAGGAGCTGTTGCGGCAGCCCGACGCGAGCGGCCCTGGTGGGCTTCGGGACCGGGCCATGCTGGAGTTACTCTACGCCAGCGGCATGCGGGTATCAGAACTGGTTTCGCTCGATGTGTCCGAAGTCAACCTGGCCCTCGGCTTTGTTCGTTGCCTGGGCAAGGGCGCCAAGGAGCGGGTCGTGCCCATCGGCTCGGTCGCCCGCCGCGCTGTGGGCGAGTACCTCGAAAAGGGACGCCCCAAGCTGGTCAGAGAGCCGCTGATGGCGGCGCTGTTCGTGAATCACCACGGCCGGCGCCTCACCCGTCAGGGTTTTTGGAAGATCGTCAAACAGTATGCGGCGCAGGCCGACGTCAGCAAGGAGATTACCCCGCATACCCTGCGCCATTCATTTGCCACCCACCTGCTGGAGCGGGGGGCTGACCTGCGCGCAGTGCAGGAGATGCTTGGGCATGCCGACATCTCGACGACCCAAATCTACACGCACATCACCAAAGGGCGGCTGCAGGAAGTATACGCTAAGACGCACCCGCGGGCCTGACCCAGGATGGGGCTGAGTCTGGACAGAGCCAGCTTCGATAGGCTCCCGCCTGTGGTGGGTGGAGTGAACCGAGTCGTGCTGATCGTGATGGACGGGGTCGGCATCGGCAGACTTGACGGTGGTGGCCTGGATCCCGGCGCCAACACGCTGCGTTCGGTGCTCGCCGCTGTCGGCTTTGATCTGGAGCTCCCCAGCTTGAGCGGGCTCGGCCTGCGAGATCTGCTTCACCCGCCGGATTCGCGCTGGCCGGCCGGCCCGCCACTGCGGCCGGCAGGGACCCGAGCTCGTCTCGTGCCCATCTCGCAAGGCAAAGACAGCCTGACTGGCCATTGGGAACTGGCCGGGTTGATCACGGACGTCGAGATGCGGACCTTTCCCGCGGGTTTCCCGCCCGAGCTTCTCTCACAGCTGGAAGCGGCCCTGGGCTGCGGTCTGCTGGGCGGTAAACCCGCCTCCGGCACGGAGATAATCGCGAGGTTAGGGCCGGAACACCTCAAGACGCGCAAACCCATCATCTACACGTCGGCGGACAGCGTGCTGCAGATCGCCGCGCATGACGATGTCCTGGCGCCCGAGGAGCTGTACCGGCTGTCCGAAGCAGCGCGCGAGGTGGTCAAAGGGCCTTGGTTGGTGGGCCGGGTGATTGCCCGCCCGTTCACCGGCGAGCCCGGCCGGTTCAACCGGACGCCCGGGCGCCGCGACTACAGTTTGCCGCCGCCGGCGCCGACGGTGCTGGATGAGGCGAAGGCGGCTGGGGTGTCGGTCGTCGGCGTAGGCAAGATTGCCGATGTCTTCGCGGGTCAGGGAATCAGCCGCAGCCTGAAGCCGTCCGGCAACTCCGGGGTGATGGCCGCGTTGGCCGAGCTTCTGGCGGTCCCGGCAGACTGCGGTCGGCGTGAGCTGGTGTTGGCCAACCTGAATGACTTTGACACCGTGTACGGCCACCGGCGGGATCCGAGTGGCTTCGCGTCTGCGTTGCAGGAGTTTGACGACTGGCTTGGCGTTGCTTTGCGAGGGCTCCGGCCGTCGGAGCTGCTTGTTGTAACCGCCGACCATGGCTGCGATCCGGCCTACCACGGCACCGACCACACGCACGAGGATGTGCCCATGCTCATTGCCGGCGCTGGCTGGAAGCCCGCCGACCTCGGCGTGATCGAGGGGCTCAATGCCGTTGCCGGACTGACATCCGCAGCTCTGGACCTGGAGGGGTTTGCCCATTGGCCTAGGGTTGGGCGGCAGGGCTGAGGCGACATAAATCCCGTCATGGTTAACTGGTGGGGCGCTCTTGATGCGGCAGATCCCATTCCACCCGGTGTTCGGGCGTCGGGGGCAGCTTGAGAAGGTCGGAGCGCAGGAATCTCGGATAGAGCTCGAGTTCTGGGACCTCGCAAAGGTCAAACCAGTGGAACTCCAGTTTGAGGTGGCCCTCGGACCCGGAGAAGGGGCCCTGCCCGGACATCACTAGGCAGTCCGAAGGCAACTCGACCAGATGGTATAGGGCCAGCTGGTGGTGTGTTTCACCGGCGTGCGCAAAGAAGGTTTCCGCAATCCAGAGCGGGCGCTGGGTGCTGGCGGGCACACCCAACTCCTCCTGGACCTCGCGCTCAGCACAGCGGGCCGAGGTTTCGAGCATCTCGCAGCGACCGCCGGGAAGGCTCCAGAAGTTGTCGTCAACCATCCGGTGCAGGAGAACTTGCCTTTCGCGCACGATCACCGCCGCCGCCCGCAATGTGAAGCAGCAACCGTCTCTGGCGAAATTGAGCATCTGATGTGGCCTCCTCATGAAGTTCAGGCAGATGTCCCGAGCTGCGCCTGCTGGTCTGGGATTGGGGTGTTGCCGCCGCCAGAGATATGGTATCATCAGCGGTGCAACCTGATGACGGGCGATTAGCTCAGGGGCGGAGCGCTTGACTCACATTCAAGAGGTCACTGGTTCAAATCCAGTATCGCCCACCACGAAAGACCAGGTCCGAGGCCCAAAGCCTCGGGCCTTTTGCTTTGTGTGCGCGGCTGCTGTAGCAAGACCGGAGAGAGTGGCCTCCCTCCGGTCTTCATGTTGGCGCTACGGGTCAGGAGGTCTTCGGTGAGAGGTCTCTGCTGCGGCCTGCCTTAGGGGGTCGCCCGCGCCAGCGGTTCCCGGCTGACGCAGGGCCGGTCGTCGTCTATCGCTTGCAGGACGGCGGGCGTACCTGGAAGCCGCTGCGCGTGCCGTTGCCGGACTGAGGCGGGGAGCAGGTCAAGCTCTAACCTCCTGCAAGTACTAGACCTGCAGGAGGTTAGAGCCGCTGACAAGGAATCTATCCTTTGCCATCCGGTTCGGCCCTGGCACGCGTATTGCCGGGTGGGCGCTACCGGATATCGCTGTGATCAGTCGCCGTTAAAGCGGCAGGAGCACCGCGTCGATGACGTGGATGATCCCGTTGCTGGCCGAGATGTTCGGAGCGACGATTTCGACTTCCTGACCAAAGGTGTCGGTGATCGTCCCGGTGCCGTCGACCGTGAATGTGGCGCCAAGCAGCGTGGTGATCACGCGAGAGCCAACCCGCGGCACGACGCTGTTGGCGGCCCGACGGCCTTCCGTCACGTGGTAGAGCAGGACGTCGAGCACCAGTTCCGCCGGCAGGTCGGTGATTTCATCGATGCCGAGCAACGCGTACAGGGCCTCGAAGGCCTCATTGGTCGGGGCGAACACGGTGTACTGGTCGGTGCCGTTCAGGAACAGGTCGACCAGGCCTGCATTGAGCTCTGCATCGACGTACAGGAGGGCGCCGACGAGTTCGCTAAAGCCGGCATCAATGGCGATTTTGGCGATGGAGTCGGTGCCTGGGCTGGGCGCGGCCTGTGGCGCCCGGGCCAATGCGGCCGAGCCAATGGCCGAAAGGCTCAGGACCAAGATCAAGGTAACCAATATCAAACGTCTCATAGTAATCCCCTTTCATTCTGAGCAGTGATCTGTTGATGTTACGGTGCCCGCATTTCTTGTGGCCTGTTCGACAACTTCCCGCCCTCATCTAGGGCTTACCGGGTGTGTCAGTGCCCACAGGCTTGGCGCTTGATGGATTCAAGCATTAGGTAGGTCGTCAGCTCCGATAACTATTGTATATATTTACATGCTTTAATGCCGTTGTCAACCATGTAATGTGCGGTCATCGGCTGGCGGCTGATGTAGAAGGGTGAGAATCGATTGACTTCACGAGCGACCGGCAGCCTGCAGACCGCGGCTTGACGTGGTGTGAGCGAAGAATAGCACCATACGAAGGATACGGCGCCTATCGCTTTCTTCGCGAGATAGACGCATGGCGTAATTGCCATAGTCGTGAGGAGCGAATTCTGCAGCGGCTTAAGCACTGGGGATCCATGAACTGCCACCTGGTCTTGGCCGAATCGCCGCTCGAAGCAGAAGATGCGCGCCGACCAGGAATGCGGCAACGGGTACGAAGTCGAATGCCGCCACTGCAACGCTGTAGTCGCCCACGGCAGCTCGCCTCCCGTGCCAGCTAGCCGGCATAACATGTACATCTCACCAAACAGATTAATTTGTGAATTCGGCCAAGGAAGACATAGACAACGCCATCGGGCATCCAACATGGACCACCGATCCTTACCGTTGCCCCAGGTTCGCGGAGCGAATGCTGTTCTTGACTGCCGGCAACCGCAAGTCGTGGTGATTCCTGCGCGAGAGGGAAGACGATACCCCAGGCCATGTGGGAGGGCGTCAACCGCGGCGGTAGGCATGCACTCAAGCACCCCGCTGGACCTGCTTATCTTCGGAGCGCGACGAGGAATCCAAACCCAAAGAGGCATTCGGCCAATCTTGCCGCATCGAACCTAGGCGAACAGGCTGCTTGGCCTAGCATAATGAACTCGTAGTCATCCGTATGTCATGCGGGTGCCACGCAAGCCGTGATGCCTCCGGCTCGCGCGGAGGAGGCATCACGGAAACGGGCCCCAGAATGCGCCGTGGGGGCGATTACATTGGTGACCCGTCCAGGTCAGATTCACTCCGGCCTCTACCTCCGCAGGCCACTCGCAGCAATCCTGGCCGTATTGCTTGTCCTGCTGCCCATGGCTGCGTGCAGACCCAAGCAGGCGGCGAGTGGGCTCGAGATTGAGGCCAAAGCCGGGAGACCGTTCTTGACTGCCGCCCATGGCGAGGAAAGCTCAACCAGGATACGTGTTAACGTCGGGCGCCACGTAGCCATGCCTCAAGGCCAACAGCACTCCGGCTGGCAGAGTGCGGGTATCGTGCCGTTGGAGCTCACGACGACCCTGGGGTTGTTTTACGAGAACAAGAAGCAGTCTATCCGGGTCAGCACTCAAGAGGACGGGTCATGCAGCGTCCCGTTCGTCGTCGGGCCGACCCCGGGCCTGGCCGAGATCAAGGTCGCAGCGCTTGACGGATCAAAGGTTACTTCAACCGTGCGGGTCAGCGTTGTCACCATTGACATCCAGCCGGCATCGGCTGCGGTGACCCGTAATGAAGACCTGCGATTTGAGTGTCTTGTTGTTGGCTCTGATTCAACTGCCGAACTGACGTTTCGCTGGCGCAATGTTGGGCTGTCAGGCTGGCTCAAACCGCCCGGCATGCAGATCGATGCCGCCAAGATTCCCAACTCGGTTGGCGTCTTTAGCAGCCCTGTGATCAACTGGAACCGATACGACGGGTATGCCAGAGAGGGTAGTCTGCAGGTGGAGATGCTGTGGCAAGACCCAGTTTCGCACAAGGAGTTTAGCCTGGGCACGGCCTCAGCGCACCTAGTGCTCGCCGAGTACCGAGTGGCTTGTGCCGCGGTGGGCATAGCTGAACGTAAGGAGAAATCCCACAGCGTAGCCTACGGCCTCTTGATCCCCGCCGTCGATGGGGCGATAGGGTACGAGGCGAGCGGCAAGGGCTTCAATGATCCGCTCTACTACGGCAGCCGCTGGGCTGGGCAGGTGTTCCTGGAGCGCAGTAACTACAGGACCTTGTCAAACGGCTACTTCGTGTCCTTGACCAGCAGGGCAGGGAGTGGGTATGCCGTCGACAAGAGCGATGCCGAGTTGATCGCCGAGCTGGCGTGGCGGTTTGAGGGCGGTGAGTTCGAGGCTTGGCCCATATTTGGGCCCTCTGCTACAGGGCGCTAGTATCATCGCGAACGCCCCCGCTGCTCGCATGAAACCATGCGCATGTTGCATGCGGGAGAATGGGGCTGCACGGGGCATTGCAGCGATCCGGTTTGGCAGCACAGTCAGCGGGTACTCGTCGCGAAAGGGATGGCGTGAGTACGATGGCACAGAGAGCCTGCCCGCAATGTGGTGGCCACGTACCCGAAGGAGCTGAGGCGTGTCCGAACTGCGGTTACCCGATCCGAGGTACACCCAGACGCAGCTGATGGCGTATCGGCTCCGAAGGCCGCAGTTCACGCTGCCCGACGGTTGCTATGGGTACGGTGCGCTTAGTTCTTCCCTGGCATCATCGGATTACACTTGGCCTACTGGCGTCGTTTGGGAATCGGGTTGCTGGAGGCGAATGCCAGCCTTCTTGAGGACCGGCCGATAGGCGAGCCAGGGCCTAATCTCAGGCCCTGCCAGCTCATAAGCTGGGTGCGTACGGCGGCAGGCCAAGCGTTATCTACGTCTGTGCAGATCAAGAGAGATATGCGGCTTACAGGGCATTCGTGTCCCGGTGTAGTATGGAGGCTTTAGGCCCATCGACTGCGGGGCCGTGCGGCGGACCAGGAACTAGAAGGAGGAGACAACATGTCATCACCAAGCGTGGAGCCCCACAAGTCGTCTCTTGGACTCGATGCGAATCTGATGGTCCTTATTGCGTACTTCGGTGGAGTGGCCATCGGCTGGATTGGTGGCCTGCGCTACCTGGCCTGGCTGGTACCGGTGGTCATCTTCGTGCTGGAAAAGAACAGCCGATTCGTTCGCTTTCATGCTATGCAAAGCTTCACGCTGGGCTTGGTCGGGCTCGGATTGGCGATTCTCGTCACGTTGATTGCCGGCACCTTCATAATCTCGCCAACAACGGGTAGCCTCGGAGCTCTGGCGTTCGTCGGCACCCTTGCCACCCTCGTATCGCTGGTGCTGCTGGTCATGGCGGTCGTCGCGGCCCTGCAGGGCATGCAGTACAAGGAGTACAAGCTGCCGGTGGTGGGCGGCATCGCTGAGAAGCTTGCCCAGGCGCTTGAAGGCGCTGTGCATCGCGACGGCTGACGGCCGGCGAGCGGTCCCGATTTAGCCTGGCCCGCTCTTACGCCTCTATTGCCCGTCTCTTGCTTCGGTGCTTGCCTCGACCGCGGCTACATCCGTAGCCTTCAAAGTTGCCTAGCTGAAGGTCAGAGTTGTTCTTCAGAACGTGCTCATAGCCTGGCAGTGGCAGCCAGGTTAGAATACAGTTAAAGGCAATATTCCGAACTGCACTCTACCAGAGATAAGTACTGTGAAGCTGGCAGAGGAGGCCGGTGGTATGCGGGTTTGGTGCAGGCTCTGGTGTGTCGTGGCTATTCTGTGTTTGCTTACAGCGTGTTCAGCTTCCATGTCGCCAAGGGACCCTTCTCCCGCACCAATCCCGGCCAGACTTCCCGCTGGGTTCTCCAAGTTAAAGGACCCCGAAGGCAGCAGTGGCCGCGTTCTTGTGGTTAACAAACCGCGGTCTGCGGAGACGATTCGGGTCTTGGTGGACACACTGGCACTGCTTTCGGAGTACTTCGACGACGCTCCCGAGCTGTTGACAGCACTAGAGGATAGTGCAAATGTGAACGCTCATCGAAAGGTTGACCACTGGGGATGCGGACGTCTTTTTGGACTTCACACGTAACCTAATGCCTGCCTGTATTCTAGCGGGCTCCGCCCGCCTAGCGACATCTTGATCCGCTTCTCATTGTACCAATGGAGATAGGCGTCGAGGTGACGATTGCCCCCGCGGTTCAGCCTGTGGTGATTTCCACCGGCCGACGAAGCCTCAAGGGGCGCAACTCCCGCGTAAGCAGCTAGTTGAGCGTCGGATCCAAAGCGATCCCCAGGCCCCAGGATGCCGGCTAACGCCCCTGCAGACGGGACATTGATGCCACACACACGGGTGAGCCCGAGGGATCTCGGGATGACAAGGCTCTCGATCTCGGCCGAAAGGTGCTGGGCATCCTCCGTTGCCGAGCGGAGCCGCCAGCACAAGACCTGTACACACCGGAGCCTCGCAGCAGCTGTGTTGGTGCTGACTTCGAATGACAGGCTCTCAAGCACACGAAGCCACTTAGTGCTGGGTGATTGGGGACTGAGCCCACTGAGCACCACGGAGGGGCGGCAATCCTCGAGGTGGTCGAGGACCGCAGCCTGAACCGCTCCACGGTCATCGCCGGCCAGTTGCCCCCGGAAAGCTGGCACGCAGCAATCGGCGACCCGTCCGTGGCCGAAGCCATCCTCGACCGTCTGGTCCACAACTCCTGCCACAGCACACTGAAGGGGGAGTCGATGCGCCGCATCACGAATCCGACACCAGCAATCGACGACGTTCAGTAGCGCCAGCGCCACCAGTTGACTCCTTGGCTCGGATGGTCGATTTCAACCGATTCGGGTGGTCGATTTGGCCGGAATGCGCACCACCACCGATGGTAGCCCAGGCCGTTCCCCTTTCGGAGAAACTCTAAGACGTCACCCATGTCTGGGAGGTTGGGATGAAACGACGGTTATCGCTCTCAGATGCCGCGATAGCGGCGCCTGCCGATGTGCATTGGACGGTGACGATTACCGAACCCCTTCCCGATTGCCCAAGTGTCGAGGCGGGCTGGGAAAGGATCGCGACTCAGACGAACTGGGGCGAGTGGAGGTCAGAGAGCAGGATGAGGGGCAAGGACATCGCAACCTACCTCGTCCCCCCAGCCACAGAACCCCTCAAGACGGGCGACGAGTACATCGTTAAGGTCGGAAGAGCTATGAAGATCCACTGCCGCGTTCTTGAGTCCTCGTCTCCAGGCACCGCTACGCACGAAGACGACGAGATGGCCTTTGACGCGATGGGCGTGGCCTTGGGCGGGATAGTCAAGGCCCGCTTCCGGTTCACCTTCTTCAGGGGTGACGATGGTGTGGTCATGGCCCGCGCACAGGAGAGAATCAAGTCGTTGCCCTTCCTCACGCCCCCCAAGGAGACGCTTGAGAGTGAGCACAGGCACACCTTCAGGGACCTCAACAAAAGTTTCGTGTCGCGGTCGTTGGGGTCGTAGGTAGTGGTTCGGTTGCGAAATAGACCTGTTTAGCAGCAAGGCCACCGTGTAGTTCCCAAGAAGCGTTTGGAGTTACCAGTTGCAGACCACGATGAGCAGGGAAGCAGCCGCTACCTCCTTCCGGCCTATCGGCATGCTCTGCTTTCGGGTTCTGTCTCCATCGTTGTCGCACAGAAGCCCCGGACCGCGCGAAGTCGCCAACATCTAGCCGGCTGCCCGCTATTTGTCCATTCGTACAAAAAGCCCATCGTTCGTCGCTAGGCTGGTGCGTTAACGTGTTCTCGGCAAGCATGCACAGCCGCGAGCTCGCCGCATCGCCACTTGGCCGGGCGCCGCCCTTGCGGCTTGAGCCGATCTCACGCGCCGGATTATGCTGAAGCCATGGAGATGCAAATGACAGAACAGCAGGCAAGAAAGTACATCGCCGCCGTGCGTTGGCAGTGGGCGAAAACCTATGCCCGGTCC